>JAAUYH010077517.1_pt1 | contig 17817 bp, 15 predicted proteins | sample 7278061 | NCBI WGS metagenome assembly JAAUYH01 (sample SAMN14350203, study PRJNA611818) | marine sediment metagenome | isolation source: surface marine sediment (0.6m) | place: French Polynesia: Moorea | collected 2018-08 | reverse complement strand
TTGTTGAGAATTGGGATACAAATCGATAATCCTATGAATAATACGGTCTGATAAGTTTTCATCTAATAGCAGTTTCACAGCGATGCCACAAATAATTTTTTCTCACGGTCGGCTGCAAAAGCAAGACAAGCTTTAATATCTTCCGAAGTAAGTTCAGAAAAGTCTTCTAAAATTTCTGTCTCAGTCATCCCACCTGCCAAATATTCTAAAATGTCATATACTGTGATTCGCATTCCCCGAATACATGGCTTACCACTGCGCTTTCCAGGGTCGATTGTAATTATATGTTGGTAATCCATAAAAGTAGTATGAGGAAGAATATCTGCTCACATTATATCGGTAACTACATTAGAAACATATTCCCTTACTGCTGCTGCTGAATCCAACTGCAATACAGCACTAGCAATGGCTTTTCCCTCCGATCTACTCAAACTGGCAATCTTGGCTTTAATTCCAGGTATAGCGGGGGGATTAACACTCAATTCATCGACCCCTAACCCCAATAAAATCGGTATGGCTTTAGGATCGCTGGCTAATTGACCGCAGACACTAACTGTAATTCCCGCATTATGAGCAACATCAACAGTTTGGCGAATCATCCTCAGTACCGCAGGTTCATAGGCATCTGCTAAAGCTGCAACTTTGGGATTAGTGCGATCGGCTGCCATAATGTATTGACCGAGGTCGTTAGTACCAATACTAAAAAAATCTACTTCTTTTGCTAACAAATCAGCCATAGCAACAGCAGCAGGGGTTTCCACCATAATACCGATCGCAATTCCTGGATCGAACTCAATTTTACTTGCTCTTAATTCTGCTTGCACTTCTGAGACTAGCTTTTTGGCTGCTCTTACTTCTCTTACAGAAGTAACCATGGGAAACATTAGTTTAATCTTATGTTGTCCAGAAGCTCGTAATATTGCCCTTAATTGAGTTTTGAAAATTTCAGGACAATCCAAACTCTGACGAATACCGCGCCAGCCCAAACCAGGATTAGTTTCTACGGGGAGATTGAGATAATCAACAGGTTTATCTGCACCAATATCGAGAGTGCGAATAGTTAAGGGACGCTCCCCCATAATTGCACCAATCTCTTCAATGAAGTTTAATTGTTCTGCTTCTGTTGGGGGAGTCGAGCGATCGAGATAGAGAAATTCTGTACGGAGTAAACCCACTCCTTTGGCTCCATTGGCGATCGCCTTTTGGGCATCTCCTACCCCGATAATATTAGCGACAATACTAATTTCGTGACCATCACGGGTAATTGCGGGTTTAATATTGGGGGATGGCAGAGGAGGAGGCTCAACAATAGAAGTTTCTGATGAAGGATTGAGAGTAATTATTCCCCTTGTGCCATCAATTTTTAAACGAGTATGGGGTGTAATTTCTAGTAATTCTGTGCCAATTCCTACCACCATCGGTATTCCTAATAAACTAGCAACAATGGCACTATGATCTGTAGCACTACCAAAAGCAGTACAAATACCTAAGACTTGTTGAGGGTTAAATTGCGCTACTTCTGAGGGGGTTAATTGGGGTGCAATCAGAATACTTGGTGTTTCTAAGTTCAAAGGGATAATTCCGATTCCCAGAAGAATTTTTAAGACACGACTACCAATATCTAATAAATCGATCGCTCTAGCTTGTAAATATTCATCCTCTAAATTTTGATAATCGGCGATCGCCTGTTCAATAACTGTTTTCCAGGCACCGGAGGCAGTTTGTTGTTGCTCAAAGATAAGCTGTTTGGCTTGAGTGCGTAATTGTGGATCTGTTAAATACAATAGATGGGCTTGAAAAATCGGATTTTCTCCAGTTGTTAAACTCTCAATTTGTTGTTTAGCATTTTGTAAGGCTAATTGTAATTTTTGCCATTCAAGCTCAGGATTTTCACTGGTTTGAATCCTAACTTCAGGTAAAGTTTGTTGATAACATACAACAGGAGCAATGACTATCCCAGGGGAAGCAGGAATCCCTCTTAATTCATTATTTGTAGCCCTAGGTTTTTGTGGTCTAGAGTTTGATTTTTGTGGTGTTAATGATTCTGATTCACCAAAATTATTGGCTACTAATTCTTTGATTTTTTTTAAAGCTAAAGGAGCATCATCTCCCTTGATTTTAATCTCGATTTCCTCTCTTGATTTGACTCCTAAAAGCATTAATTTATTAATACTTTTACCATTGACAAAATTACTTGAATGGGTTAGGTTTCTAACTTGAATATCTGAGGTAAACTGATTAGCTGTTGCTACAAATTGGGCTGCTGGACGAAGATGTAAACCCAAAGGATTGTTAATAGTTAAAATACAGGTTGAGGGGTTTGTTAATAACTGAGGTGACAACTCTACTGGAGGAGCAATATTACTTGTTTGTAAATGGGATAATTTAGCAGTTAAAGATTGTTGTGCTTCGGTAATTACTGTCTCCAAATTGACTCCAGTTGCAGCAATTATTGACGCAGCGATCGCTCCTTCTACCAAAGGCGCAGCACATAGTTTTACCTTGGTTTGTTGCTCGGGATCGAGAAATTCTCTCGCCATTTCAGCACTTAAAACAGCACTTCCCAAATCCATTAAAACTAAAACGCCATCATCACTATATACTGATTCAATTGCCTGTTGAATTTTAATTACATCTGTTCCCCAAGGATGCTCTGGATCGTCTACTCCTGCTGCTATAGCAAGGCTCACATCTTCTTTAACGATGTGTTTAATTAAATTAGCAATACTTTCTGCTAAAGGTAGACTATGGGAAACAAGAACAAGAGAAACCATTAAGCATACCATTTATCAAAAGTAACAATAGACTTAGTAAAGAGGCAAAAGTCAAAAGTCAAAATTAATATTTTCTTCCTTCTTTCCCCACTTATGCAATAGTTATATTAATACTTGTTTGAATTTTAGTTGTCTTTTTGAACAGCTTCTAGCAAAGTTTTTAACATCAAGTAAGAAGAAGTTGCGCCTGGATCTTGATGTCCAATGCTTCTTTCTCCTAAATAGCTAGCTCGTCCTTTTCTAGCAATTAAAGGAATCGTTTTTTTCATCCCTTCTTCAGCAGCATTAACCGCTTTTTGCAAGCCTTCAATTACAGAATCATTATGAGCTAAACTTTGTTTAAAAGCATCTACAGCAGGAGCTAAAGCATCGATCATTGTTTTATCTTCTAACTGTGCTTTTCCCCGTTGAATAACCCCTTCTAAACCTGCTTGTAATAACTTGACTAATTCCTCTGGTGTTAACTTATCTTTGTGAGCAGCAACAGCACTAGCTTTGAGAAAAAATGTCCCATAAAGGGGACCACTTGCTCCTCCAACAGTAGAGATTAAAGTCATACTTACAGTTTTCAAAATTGTCCCAATATCTTTATCGATAACAGTAGGCAATTTTTCCCTTACTTTTTGAAAACCTCGATTCATATTAATCCCATGATCTGCATCTCCAATAGCTGCATCTAATTCCGTTAAATAGTCTTTGTTTTCAGCAAGAATAGCCGTAAAATTGTGTATCCAGTCAAGAATTTGTTGTTGGCTGATCATAATTAGAGATTACATCCCCCAACGAAAAGATATAGTTTTCACGGGAGCATCCCAGAGTTTAATTAATTCATCATCCATCTTGAGCAAGGTAATCGAACATCCTTGCATTTCTAAGGATGTGATATAACTTCCCACTAGATTGCGGACAATTTTCAAGCCTTTTTTCTCACAAATTTCTGCCAATTTTCGATAGACAATATATAACTCAGAAATGGGAGTCCCCCCCATCCCATTCACAAAAGCCAAGACTGAATCTCCAGATGCTAATGGCGGATCGATTAATTCTAAATCTGTCCATTCTTCTTTATCCTCATCCCACTCTCTCAAGATCCTTTTATAAGCTGGATCTTCAATAACAGAAAGTGCCATCATTTCGGTAATTTCATCAGCAGTTTTCCAGGGTAATCTTTCTCGACCCGGTTCACCATGAATCCCAATACCAAATTCTATTTCCTTCTCTCCTAAATCAAACAGAGGAGTACCTTTTTGGGGAGTAATACAGGAAGTCAGAGCCATTCCGATACTCCGACCATTAATATTAACTTTACGAGTAAGTTCGGCAATTTTTTTTAAGCCATATTTAGCTTCTGCTGCGGCACCGCAAATTTTAGCCGCTAAGACAGACGTTCCGACTCCTCTACGTCCCTGAGTGTAAAGACTATCTTTAACTGCAACATCATCATCAATGATCATATTTAACACTCTCATCCCTTCTGAAATTGCTAGTTCGGCAGCCATTTCATAGTTCATCACATCGCCACTGTAGTTATTAACCAGGTAGAGGACTCCTGAACCCGAATTAACAATTTTTGCGGCTTCCAACATCTGATCTGGAGTAGGTGCGGTAAAAACTTCACCAGGACAAGCTGCATCTAGCATTCCATAACCAACGCAACCAGTGTATAAAGGTTCATGTCCACTGCCACTACCAGAAATGATCGCAACTTTATCTGGGATAGGTGCATCAGCACGATAAATAAAGTTAGGCTCAAAATGGACTTTAATAATGTCTGGATGGGCAACAGCAATACCCGCTAGACTTTCTTGAACAACATCTTCAGGGTTATTGATTAACTTTTTCATTGATACCCCCCTAGTTTAAAACTTCATATAATTGAAGTCTAGAGCTAATTTTGCTGAGGAAAACAGTTGCGTTGCAAAAAGTGATAATCATCGAGATGTTGTACAATCACATATGCTAAAAAATGGCGGAAGAATTAGGTGAATAATTTGCAGGAACTAAAAGGAGATCGTCATGGAAATTAAGGTTTTCGAGCAAAAAATTGAAGTGGCTCAAGCTCTTTTAGGAGATTGGCGAAAAAGGATCTTGGAAGTTACACCCAAATCAGAACAGCTATGTGAAGTCCCAGAGAAAATAATGGTAGCTCTGAAAGAGCTACAGATAGCTCTCAAAGAAATATATTTGCAGCAAGAAAAAATACAAGTTGCGAACCAGGAAGTTCAAGCAGAACGTCAGCGTTATCTAGAACTGTTCGAGTATGCCCCTGACGGCTACCTAATTACCAACCAATGGGGAATTATCCAAGAAGCAAACCTGACCGCTAGTGAGATGCTCAATCGTCGCCTAGACCATTTGATTGGTAAACCGCTCTCTTTCTTCCTTCCCCAACTAGAACGTCGTCCTTTCTACAACTTGTTACAACGTCTGCGCCAAGAAGAATCAATTAAGGGTTTAGAGATTGGTATACAACCCAGCAGCGATCGCTCTCTCTTAACTGCTGCCATTTCCATTGCTCCTGTGCGAGATCAACAAAATCAGTTAATTACTGGTTTTCGCTGGTTGCTGCGGGATGTGACTCAGCTCAGAGAGGCTCAAGCAGAAAATCAGAGACAACAAGAGCGATCGCGATTACTCGCTGAAGTTACGCTCAAGATTCGTCAATCTTGGCAGCTAGAAAAAATATTACAAACTGCTGTTACTGAGAGTCAAAAGCTACTTAAAACAGATCAAGTGATAATAATTAGACTCGAATCAGATAATTCTGGGAAAGTGGTTGCCGAAGCAAGCTCGACTGAAAAGTTTGGTCTCTCAGGTCAGAATTTTGCCTGTGATTTTTGGCCTACTGAATCCAAGGTACAAGATTTTTTGGGAATCAGTCAAATAATACCAGAATATTACTTTCAATCGACCCTGGCTCTTGACCAGTTAACAGAAAGATCACCACAGTCAGAACTTACTAATCTGGTCACGCCAATTTTTGTCCGTCAAGAACTTTGGGGTTTTCTGGCATTTCATCGCTGTGAAACCGCTCACCAATGGGAAGATTTCGAGATGGGTATTGGCGAACAGTTAGCAGACCAAATCGGCATTGCGATCACCCAAGCACAATTGATCGGCAATATGGAAGAGTTAGTTAGCCAACAGACTAACGAACTTAGAAAACAGACTAACAAACTCAGAGAAAGCAACCAACGGCTGCAACAGGAAATTATCAAACGTCGTCAAATCGAACAGCAGCTAGTTCACGATGCCCTTCACGATGCACTGACAGGTTTGCCCAATCGAACGCTACTAAGGGAAAGAATTGAGTTTACAATTCAACACGCTAAACGCAATCTGAACTATTTATTTGCTTTGTTATTTGTCGATCTCGATCGCTTTAAAATAATTAACGATAGTCTGGGTCATATGATGGGCGATCAACTATTAATTGCAGTTGGCAAATTACTCCAAGAATCCTTGCGAGATAACGATCTGGTAGCTCGCCTCGGAGGAGATGAGTTTCTTATCTTGCTAGATGGGATCCACGAACTTCAAGATGCCACTCAAATTGCCGCTCGAATTCAAGAGATTCTCGCTGCTCCATTTTATATTGAAGAGCAAGCTATTTTTACCAGTGCCAGTATTGGAATCGTTCTCGGGTCCACTAATTATGACAACGGTGATGACATATTGCGCGACGCAGATATTGCTATGTATCGCGCTAAGGAAAAGGGAAAGGCTTGTTATGAAGTATTCGATCAAGACATGTATTGGGAAACTCTCAAATTTGCGGAGTTGGAAAACAATTTGCGTCTCGTCTCGCTTGACAACTCAAAATATACTGGCGCAAATTAAAAATAGAAATACGAATAAAATTCGTTGGACGCTCACGTTGATTGTCGATCTATTCTTCAACCTCTTCCATCAAGAGAATGACCCCCTGACGTTCTTTTTTAGACCCGATTAGGTGATTGAAACTGAGGCGACACTGAATTCTTCGCCCCAGTCGATTAATCGCTTCGACGAGCATTCCCTGGCGATCACCAATGTGAGCAAGGGAGTTACGGATTTGAGTTATCTAGTTCGGCTGTACGCTGGCGCAACTCTTCGTTGATTGTCTGCAATTCCTCATTAGTAGACTGGAGTTCTTCATTACATTAATTAAAATCGTGTTAAGTAGAGACAAGAATTCCTCTGGGTGAACTTGCAGATAGTCTAGATACTCTTCAAAATTTTCGATCTCATGAGTGTAAGAGAAACAAATTTGTTGCCTAAGAGTTTGATGAAGTTTAGTCACCATTGGAGCAATTTTCTTCTCATCGGGACAAAACGAACTGGAATTGTTTTCTCCTTAATTATCCGATCCTCTGTTTTAGTCAGCACAATTATGTCCTGATACCAAGTACCCACAGGAATCACCAACTTACCGTTAGTTGCTAGTTGGTCAATTAAAGGTTGAGGTATCTTTTCTGGAGCCGCAGTCACAATAATGGCATCGTAGGGAGCATGTTCTGCCCAACCTTGATAACCATCACCAGTTTTGACTTCGATGTTCTCATAACCAAGTTGAGCGAGAGTTTGACGCGCTCTTTCTGCTAGTTCGGGAATAATTTCGATCGAATATACTTGTTTCGCTAATTCTCCTAATATTGCTGCTTGATATCCGCAACCAGTGCCGATTTCCAAAACTTTGGCATCGGTCGAAATTTCAGCAGTTTCACTCATATAGGCAACGATGTAAGGTTGAGAGATAGTCTGTTGATGACCTATAGGTAAAGGGCGATCGCTATAGGCGAAATCCTTCCAAGGTGAGTCAACAAATTGATGGCGAGGTACTTGGTACATGGCTGCTAACACTCGTTCATCCTTGATACCGCGATGGCGAATTTGATACTCTACCATTTGCCTACGCTCCGACTCAAATTGCCCCATCCCAGAATTAGAGTTTTGTCCCTGAATTTTAGAGGAATTAGGGGTTATTTCTGCTGCAAAAGCAGGCAGACACAGTATCAAAACGCAACAATATAATAAAGCGATCGATGTCAAACTAAAATCCATAATTCTTCCCTCTCTGACCATGTTTCAACATTGAACGATGGGAGTCCGGACTAAGTCTCTAGAAGCATCTTCTCGATCAAGAACCAAACTTCTGATAAATTTAACGGGCTTCGCCACTCGCCGACTCAGCCCGCTAAACTTTCACTTATTTGATTTCCCAAGGTTTCCTCCCAACCTATTTTCAGTTAAACCGCTCTTATAGCTAGTCTTTTGTTCCTTTCATAGTCATCTCTTCCTAGAGCCTGGTTTGATGTTGCCTCTTCTCTAAAGCGTTACCACTTTGTCTATGGTGAAGGTAGATTAACTTAAGGGCTCACTAATATAATAACAAATTTTGATCGCTTTTTGATACTAATACCACGTCATTTCGACAAGTTGTGTAAAGAAGTGAAAAACTGTAGTTTAAAGGTTAAGGGTTAAATCTTACCTCTTAATTAGATTTATCTAAATCCTGTTGCCAATCCCAAAAAGCGATCGGGTTTGAGCAACATTTTTTTTACTAAAGATTTAATTACAGCTTTTAGTAAAGGCTTTCTGGTCAGTGCTGTAATTTGGGGGAAACGACTCCTTGGCAAAGATTCATTCAACATTTGCTAGTTTGTAGTTCGCGCTTTGTGAGCTTTTTCTCTCTTAAGATTCTCTTTACGAATCAACTCTGACTTGCTCCCCCTGCATTCTTTCTTCAAAGTTGAGGAACATCATCAAGAGTAAATTACTTAGATTGGTTAAAATCGCAGGATTGGTTAAAATCACAAAATTCCTGTTTCAATGAACCGAAATCACAAATTAGTATAAAAAGTTGCTGAACCAAGAACAGAATAACCTAAAAAAAATAACCATTCAGAACTTTATTGTAAATAAATAATTTTCGCTTTTCTTTGAATCTTATCCCTACTAATTGCTATAACTACAATACTGGAGATTATCAAATAAAAATTACTTCCAGGATATTCTAGATTCTTGATCCCTCGTTCTAAACTATAATTAACTTATCTATTTAAAGATAGGAATGTTAAAAATAAAAGTTGGTGCTTTAGTAATACTTCTCCCAAAAAAGTTAGGTTGTGGATTACTTGATCCCAAATTTAAAAATAAATAAAAACATAATGTGGCTATTGCAGCCAACAACAATCTTTCCCACATGATAAAGAAGCCCCCCTGTCACTCTTCACTCTTCCAGTATGTCTTATTTCAGAATATTCAGCTATAGTATTTAGCTAGACTTACAACATTTAATTGAATAATATCCCTGATGGTTTGTTACTCATTAATGATATTGTTGGCGAAAGCAATCTTCGCTGCAATAAATAGCAATACAACAACGAAAAATCGTTACTCTTACAATTCATAACACTCTTTGTAGTATTGATTGTAGCACGTTTACCAGCATTATTCGTAAATTGTTGTATACTTTCTTTAATATCATAAAATAAAGTAAAAATTCGGTAAAAACTCTATTAAAAGATATTTAGTAAGTATTTTATTTCTGTTTGCATTACCGATTCTAGATAGTAAAAATTGACGAGCAACCCTGGTCGGGTTTTCCCCCATTCGAGGACAAGACCGACTATCGCGAACGGGCACGGGGCGTACAAGCTTTTGAGGGTTCCTCAAAAGACAGCCCCTTACCAAGGCAAGGAACCCACAAGTTTGATCAAACCAAGGTAAAATCAGCTAAGTGTCCAGTTAACAAAACTTAAAGGAGAATTTCATTTTGCCTCATACTATAGTTACCGAAGTTTGTGAAGGAATAGCTGATTGCGTTGATGCTTGTCCTGTAGCTTGCATACATCCAGGACCGGGTAAAAATGTTAAGGGAACTGATTGGTTTTGGATCGATTTTGCTACTTGTATCGACTGTGGTATTTGTTTACAGGTATGTCCTGTCACAGGTGCGATTGTTGAGGAAGAACGACCTGATCTACAGAAAACACCGAAGTAGCTTTTGTGAAGCAGAAAAAATTAAATCTAATAATTTAGTCATGAAAATTCTAATGGTGCTGACGTCTCACTCTCAACGAGGAAATACAAAAAATCTAAACTCGATTATCAAGTTTAGATGAAGTCAGCGGTACTCCGCCGTAAGACGACGGAGCCTGCGCTGACCGCATTCCGCGGTCAAAAATTATTTTTCCCAAAAAAAAGCTAATAGCTATTAGCTTTTAAAAATTACAAATGATTATCCAACATAGTTTGTAATTGTTGTTTCCCAATTGCGCCTTCATGGGAAACAACAATGTCATTATTTTTAAATAATCTCAAAGCAGGAACTCCTTCTACCTGACATTTTGTTCTAGACTCAGGGTTGGGATCCACTTCTAATTTTACTACTTTTAAGCGATCGCTATAATTGTCAGCTACCCAATTAATGGAAGGGGATACTAGACGACACGGACCACACCAGGGAGCCCAGAAGTAAACTAAAACTGGTTTTTCTGATTGCTTTACCTGAGTATCAAATTCCGTATCACCAATTTCAATTACATTACTCATTTCCTAAAACTCCATAAATCAGTTGTCAGTGATCAGTTAGGGAATAACTATAGTTACTGTATTACTATTTACGGATTAATTATCTTTCAATTCGGAGCGTAATTTTTCTAGCTCGACATCAATAGCTGGATCTCTGAGATTCTCACTTGGACTTTCTTCCGCAGGTAAACTTGGTTGAGAAGGAGAAGCACCAGGTAGTTGAGCTTTCATCATTGCTAGCTCATCTTCGATATCTTGCCCTGCTTCTAATTTTCTAAATTGTTCATCTACACTAACTCCACCTTCCAACTGTCCCGCAACTTGAGATTCTGCTTCGAGTTGCATGACTTTATCTTCCATCCGCTCAAAAGCACTGATGGAACTAGTAGAGTCAATCCCACTAAGAAGATCACGGGATTCTTTTTGGGCTTTAGCTGCATTAGCTCTGGCTTTGAGCATATCTTTTTTACTCTTAGCCTCAATAATTTTTCCTTCTAATGTTCTAGCGTCACGTTTAAGGTTGTTAACAACCTCAATTTGCTGTTGTAATTGAATATCTAAGGCATTGCAAGCTTCGGTAAAAGATTTTTTGCGGATTAAGGCTTCACGAGCAAGATTTTCATCTCCTTTGGAAATAGCTAACTGGGCTCTTTGTTGCCAGGTATTAACTTGTTGTTGATTTTTTTTATATTGTTGTTCCGTTTTTTTCTGAGTTGCGATCGCTGTAGCTAAAGCTTGACGTATCTTAACGGCATTTTCTTGCATTTCGATGACAGCTTGTTCTAGAACCTTTTCTGGATCTTCAGCTTTACTAATCAGATCATTTAAATTACCTTTAATGACTCGACCAAGACGATCAAATAAGCTCATGACTTCTATTAATATCCTTTAAATCAGTTATCAGTTATCAGTTATCAGTGATCAAATTATTCTTTAACTTGATCACTGTTCTTTTGACAAGGTTTTATGGTAATTATTTATTAATAGATATTATAGTAGATTGACCAACAACTACGTGTTTAAAATCAAAGCAAGGCCGTTTATTTGAAGTGTCAAGTGGAAGTTGGAAGTCTGATTAGTGATCAGAAGGATAAATATAGGCATAAAAGCCTTCGGTTTTAAGTCGATCTAAAAACTTTTGGGCTAACTCTTTTTGCTCAAATGCTCCCATATAAATAAATACTCCTTCTTGTAAGGTGATCAAAGAGACATTGGGCACTTGTTTTTTGGCTAAGGCTAAAGAGCGATCGCCTGTATATTCACTTAGTATATAGTAGTATTGGGAAGGAAATTGGGTCGCAGTAAAATTAGGACTTTGAATATTTAGGGGGGGAATTGCCAAGGGGAGAGTTGGCTCAGTTTCGGGTGTATTTAAGGACGAATTTTGACTATTAGTTGTTGTCTGAGGAATGCTACTTAAATTAGAAGCTTTTAATTCAATAAATTCCTTGGACGAGAGATCCATGTTCCCTACTTGAGACAAGATTGGTTGCTCGATTGAGGTTTCACCAGAGATCTGGATTTTTTGCTTTTGTTTTAAGATGATGATTGCCGATAAAGTATTGGCAAAAATCACAACTGCGATCACAACAAAGGTCGTCTTTCTAAGAGAATAATGACTTGATTTCCCGAATGCATTATCTGAGCACCATGAGTTAAGATAGTCCTCTGTTTGTTTATTTATTTGTTCCAATAGAAAATTATTTTGTCGTTTTTTTGTATCCTTAGTTAATAGTGTGGCAGATGCTAGACGACCATTAGGATTCGCTTTAGGAGGATTAAAGATATTGATTTGTCCAGTAAGAAATGGCTTATGAACCATACTAGATTTCTTTTTCTGTTCAGGAGATAAAGACATAGCTATATATATAAGTAATGAAGAATGAGGAACAGGGAACAATAACTAGTAATCATTAATAAGTTAACTGCGCCTAACAGGCCAGGGAATAGGCAATGGCAATAGGATAAAATCCTGCGCCGAAAAAGAAGATCAGAAACTAATCATAGCAAGGATTTGAGCCTGTTCTGTTGATTTTTTAGTTTCTGAAGAGTAACTAGTAACCATATAATATACAACAGCATAACCGACCATTGGGAAAACTGTTAATTACTCATTGCTCATTGTTTATTTGTCATTACTGATGAGATAATGTCCGAAAATCAAATCGAACTATTTATTCTTGATCGCGATCCGATTTTTCGTTTAGGATTATGTACTGCATTAGCAGATTATGCCGAATTTTCCGTTTCATTAGTAGCAGAAACTACGGAAGATATATTTGCAAGCTTAGATAGAGTAATTATCCCAGAGATTCTGATTCTTGGTTGGAGTTATGATGATTCCGAATCAGGTTCTTGCTGGCAATTATGTCAACAACTATTAGAGAGATCTCCAGAACTTATAATTTTACTATTGGCTTCGGGTTTGAAAGCCCAAGAGTTAGAAAAAATTCAAGGTTTGGGAGTAAGAGGATATTGTCTTAAGGGCACAAATATTGATACTTTAGTATTTGCCTTAAATTGTATTAGATCAGGGGAAATTTATTGGCAAGGAAATCATTCTTCGGTAGCAGTGGAACAAAATTTATGGCAAAAAGCTTTATCTAGTTTTAGCAATTCAGGAAAACAGGAGATTTCTCAAGATATTCAAGCCATTGAAAATCGCTTAGCAGATAATAGTTTACCGACCTTAAATCGATTACTTCTGTTGGGTCGTAAAAGGGAATTAAAAGCAGCTCATTGGTTAGTAGCTCATCTCTCTGGTAACACACAAAATGTCCCCACTGATACCTCAAAATCTCCCAAAGTATTACCAAAAGCTCAAGAATTGCAATTATCAACAATTCCTCAATTCGAAATCGTCTTGGGTGATCCCGATTCTGTAGTTTCCAGAATATTTAATCGTGTCTCAAAAGATATTAGTGTTGGCTTGTTCAATAGCACTCAGTTATGGTTAGAGATCGATATTTTGCAACCTCGCAAAAAGCAGGAATTGTTTTATATAATATTAGAAACATTAGCAACAAGCTTACAAGATTTAGACCGCGAACATGAACTAGCTCTCCAAATAAGAGTAAGCCTGAGAAATATTTGGGCACAATCGGCTATACAGTTCTTTTTTGATAATTATGAAAACTCAATTGAGATTGATAAAGTAGAATTCAAGAAGCTTTTAGTTCAAAACTATCTTACTTTTCAGGATAATACGTATAATAAAATTTATTTCGCTCCAGAACTTTTAACTTATTTAGCTTGGGAATATCCTCTAACTATAGAGCGGGTTACCTATAGAGTTGATTCCCCTGAAGCGATCGCTAGAGCTGTGAATTTACTTCATAATTTGACAATTCAAATTGCCAATGGAATTATGCAATTAATTTTAAACAATTTTTCAGATCTAGAAATTTTTAAATATAAACTTTATCTCAATAATTATCGCAGTTCTCGGGCAATAGCCCATTTTCGCAATGAAATATCCTGGGGATATCGTTCAGAAAAATATTGGCTAATTCCTAAAAATATTTTTGAAAGTTCTTATCAAATACTGACTGTAAGTCAAGGACAAATTATTAATTTATCTATCTATGCTCCGAGAACTGAAGAACTATCTCGATTACGAGGATTGTCTTGGTTAACCACTATGATACTAGAATTAAGAGACGCGATCGCTCCTCGATTACGCTCTGTTTTAGGACTGCTAGGAAATAGTTTAGTATTCACTCTAACTCAAATTATTGGTAAAGGTATTGGCTTAATTGGTAAAGGAATTATCCAAGGTTTAGGCAGTGCAGTTAGAGACACAAAATCTAGTAATAAAAATTAATAGTTTAGGTGTTAGGTGTTAGGGAAAAAATATGTAAACAATTTTGCTTAGGTATTCAAAGCTTATCCTCCAGAGTTATGGAAAAATGAACTTGAAACCCAACAGGATTATAATACCGAATTAAATTATGTTTACGACAGATCATGTTGGTAGGGGCGAACGGCCGTTCGCCCCTACAGAACCGAATCATTTGTTGTACTTCTATTTTAAATTGGTATAAGGTAGAGCTTGTGTTCAAGGGAGATGTACTTTGTCTCTGGAGATTAGAAAAAAATCGCTAAATCAGCTTTGTTATATAGGAATAATGTTATACAAACTTCTATATTGTTTCAGTATTTTATCTGCCATAAACTGATATTAAAAATAATTTTAAAGCTATGGTTTATAAACTACAGTGAGAGAGCCAAAATTTAGTAATACAAAACACACAATCTAGAACATGCAATGTAAATTATGTGAAAGAGAGATGGAAAATTTAACGATCCATCATCTAATTCCTAGACAATATAGTAAGCGAAAAAATATGAAGATAGGAGATACTGTAAATATTTGTTCTCCTTGTCATCGCCAAATACATAGTTTATTTGACAACAAAATATTGGCGCAACAACTAAATACAATTGAGGCTCTACAAAATGAGCCCAAAATGAAAAAATTTTTATCTTGGGTCAAAAAGCAAAGACATAATAAAAAAGTATCAGTACGTCGTCAAAAATATTAAAAATTTTAAGAGTTGAGACTCGATCACGCAATAATTTCCTGATTATAGCGATCTATTTCGGGACTATCTTCCCCATAAACTCCAGTAATTTGCTGACGACAACAAGCGATCGCAAAATCATTAAACTCAGTTATTTCTATCTCATACATATCTTGAAATATATCTGGTTGTACTCGACAAAAACGAGGTCTTTGTTCATAGATAGTACATTTTCTTGTTTGATGATCAAAATTAACGCACCAGCCATCTTCCCCCACCATACTGAGATAAAGTTCCAATTCTTCAGCAGATAAATATTCTTCTAAATCTGGTCTATCCTGAGGATCGAGATGACAACAAGCACCACAATTTTTTACACAACGCCATATTTCCTTGCGAGTTTTCATTATCCATTACCTATTACGTCTGATGTGAATTAAATTTAGCCCTGGGATATCAAGGCTTTCAGAAATCAGCTGCAACAGCCAGCATCGTTATTGAAACAAAACTACCTACTTTGAGCAACTAATTCACATCAGACGTCTATATATCCATTAACAAGATTAACTTTCCGTCAAAACTTCTCCAAAAGCAAATTCCGGTGCAGCAAGCACAAACACAGTAGAAGGTAAGCCTACTACTTTAGCTTGGAGATTTTCATAGTATTCCATATAGTTTTCTTGAGGGGTTGCCATCCCCAAAAATACTAAATCAGCATTGTTTGAACATTGACGGAGAATCTCAGCAAAAGGACGACCCTGAGCAGTATAAACTTGGGATGTCACATCAATACGTAACTTATTGACATAACTTTTGAGATTTTCTCTGGCTGCTGCTGCTGCTGCTTCATCAGGGACAACTAATTTAAGATAAATACGGGTATCACGCCAATTAAGATCAGTACTTAATAAATAGGCTAAGAGCAACATTAGACCACCGTTACCTTGTAGTCCTCCCCACCAAACATCAATCCGACGACGACCACCAAAATTCTGCTGCTGATTTTCTCGAAAGATCACCACATTACGTTTACTAGCATGAATTTGAGCGATCGCGTGGCAAAATTGTGCTCTTCGTGAAGGCTCTTCACTATCTCCCATCACAACCGTATTAGGAACCAGAGGTCCTAAACCATAAGTTTCAACTAATCTCATCGCACCATCAAAAGGATCACTAGCAGTTGTCACCCTAACTAATGCTTTTACTCCTCTTTTTTGGATATAATCACGAATGGTTTTTTCCAGTTTGATTTGTCGTCCCAGATCCCTTGAGCTACTAGGTAAAACGCTAGAAACTGTCATCAAACTGCGATTATGACTAAAACCATCTGCTAATTCGATTAAAGACCAACGTTTTTGCGGTGCGCCAGAAAGTACCAAAATATGAGGTCGCCAATTTTTAGTATCATCTTCTTCCGTCATCTGAAAGATCCCCATACTAATTAATGCCATCCACATCCCGCGACGCACATCTCCCCAGGTAGTACGTAATTCTCGCTGTTGCAGCCACAAAAATACTCCTAGTACAATCACTGCTGCAATTACTGTTGAGCCAGCATCGATCAAAAACATCACCCAGAGACAACCGACTGCACCGAGTAAGGATAATGACCAATGAACCTTAAACGTAGGAAGAAAAGAAGGACTTTGGAGAAAACCTTCTATTCCCGCAGCAACATTGAGTACTAAATAGGTTGTCAGGAAAAACATACTTAAGATCGGTGCGATTAAATTGAGATCACCGATGCAGACAGCCGCGATCGCAAATCCTAAAGTAACTAAAGTTCCATTCCGCGGTTCATCATCTTTGCCATATCCAGCCCCCAAAAAATTTAAACAGCGAGGTAGCACTCCATCTCTGGCTAAGGCTTGTAAAACCCTAGGGGCACCCAAAATACTTCCAATGGCACTACTCAAAGTAGCTCCCCAAACTCCCAATAAAATAGCTGGTGACCACAGGGATATTTGCTGCATAATGAGAGGTTTTTCAATCAAACTGGTTGTATCGACTCGAAACGCCAAGAAAAGCGGCAAAATCATGTATATTACATAGCCAGTGATTACTGCTGCGAGCGTCCCGCTTGGGATTGATTTAACAGGATCTTTTAAATCTCCTGACATATTGACCCCTGCCATAATCCCCGTCACCGCCGGGAAAAATACCGCAAATACTGTCCAAAAAGGAGCTGCATCTTCTGGGGGAGCCGAAAACATCTGGTGTTCCACATCAGGAACAGCATGACCAAACACCAAAGAAAATAGTGATAATATGATCGCTGCCATAATGAAATACTGAGCCTTGATCGCAATGCTGGCAGAAGTGATTGCCAATATTCCCACTAAGATGGTAATAACTAAAGCTACATAAGTTTGATTGAGATCTTGCAGATTAAAACCAAAATTATTAATCCCAATAAAAAAATTCGTTCGCACCAGACTTTCAGCAAAACCGATGGTATACAGAGCTACCGAGATTGCCTGAGCAAAATAGAGAGAAATCCCGACTGCTCCCCCTGGCTCAATACCCAGGGAACGGCTGATCATGTAGTAGGCACCACCAACTCTGACTACTCGATCAGTAGCGATCGCACATACTGACAAAGCTGTCAAGAAAGTAATTGCAGTAGAAATGGTGACAATAATTAGAGTATTAATCAAACCCGCGTTACCGACTACCCAGCCGAAACGCAGATACATAATCACACCTAAAATTGTCAAAATTGAAGGAGTATATACTCCTCCAAACGTTCCTAAACCAGACTGTTGAAGAGTCTCGTTTTTACTGGAACTAGGTTTGAACCCAAAACGGAGAGGAAATTTCACTATTTCAGCCTAGAAGTTAAAGCATGCACAATTATTACAGAATAAACTCAATGATTGCCAGTCAGAGAAAGTTTGATTAATGATATTATGATCGTTTGGAGTTTAAACTTATTTTCAAATAAAACAATTATGGCTTTAACCCAACAACTCAAACAAGAAATCATAGGAGAATATCAAGTTCAC
>JAAUYH010044324.1_pt1 | contig 17821 bp, 14 predicted proteins | sample 7278061 | NCBI WGS metagenome assembly JAAUYH01 (sample SAMN14350203, study PRJNA611818) | marine sediment metagenome | isolation source: surface marine sediment (0.6m) | place: French Polynesia: Moorea | collected 2018-08 | reverse complement strand
GAAACATTGTAAAAAGTTGCTTCTGGTGACAGGCTCATAGATTACCGAAAATAGCCTAACAATTTGCTTGGGTGTTGGGGGTAATTTTTGATAGTTTTGATTGAGTTGCTGGCGCAGTTGGCTAATTTCAGTTCCAGAAGCAAGCATGACAAACTTATAAGTATCAACGCAGGTATAAAATCGTTTCCAATACGAATCACTTATTAATTATCCCATAGCAAACAGCCGAACCTCTCAATTTAATCACCGAAAAAGCTTAATTATCTTGGAGAGTGCAATTTGATTAAGGCGATCGCTTTATTCAACAATCTACAGAAGTTAGTATTAGAATATTGGTACTGTTGGGTATAACTTTTATTTGATAAGCCTGTCGATCTCGTTCCCAAGCGTTCCTTAAAAAAAGAAATCAGTCAAAAAGTCTTACGAGAAGCGATGATAGTAGAATCAATCTAGATATATTTGCGATCACCTTATTACTTTGACAAACTAGCGAAAAATTATTCTGAAAAACATTTTCATGAGTAGGCTTTTGGTTACAATACCTGTTTAGTTATTTATACGAAGAGAATCAATACATGGGACGTGCCAATAAAGTTGTCTTAGCTTATTCGGGTGGAGTAGATACCACTGTCTGTATTCCGTATCTTAAAAATGAGTGGGGAGTCGAAGAAGTAATTACTCTAGCTGCTGATTTAGGTCAGGGAGATGAGTTAGAGCCGATTCAAAAGAAGGCTTTAAAATGTGGTGCTGCGGAATCTTTGGTGGCGGATGCTACTACAAGTTTCGTTAAGGATTATGCTTTCCCTGCTATTCAGGCTAATACCCTCTATGAAAATCGCTATCCTCTATCTACTGCCTTAGCACGTCCACTAATTGCCAAATTACTGGTGGAAGCTGCGGAAAAATACGGTGCAGATGCGGTAGCTCATGGTTGTACTGGCAAGGGTAATGACCAAGTTAGGTTTGATGTGGGCATCATGGCATTAAACCCCAAACTAAAAGTATTAGCTCCCGCTAGGGAATGGGGGATGAGTCGAGAAGAAGCAATTTCCTATGGTGAAAAGTTTGGCTTAGAGTTTCCTGTTAAAAAGTCTTCTCCCTATAGTATCGATCGCAATTTACTTGGTCGCAGCATCGAGGCAGGTATCCTAGAAGATCCCATGACAGAGCCTCCCGAAGAAATCTATTTGATGACTAAAGCGATCGCCGATACTCCAGACGAGCCAGAATATATTACCATTGGTTTTGAGCAAGGTCTGCCCACAACCATCAATGGTGCCAAGTTAGACCCTGTGGCTTTAATTACTCAGTTAAACGAAACTGTTGGTAATCATGGCATTGGGCGCATCGATATGCTAGAAAACCGTGTTGTTGGGATCAAGTCGCGGGAGATTTACGAAGCACCTGCCTTATTAGTTTTAATCCATGCCCACCGTGATTTAGAAAGTCTTACTCTGACAGGAGATGTTACCCAATACAAACGCGGTATCGAACAATCCTATGGTGAATTAATTTACCGTGGCTTATGGTACAGTCCTCTTAAAGCTGCTCTCGATGCTTTTATCCAGAATACTCAGGAGAGAGTCACAGGAGAAGTCAGAATTAAATTATTTAAAGGCAATGCAACCATAGTTGGTCGCCAGTCCGATAATTCCATTTATGCACCAGATCTGGCTACCTACGGTGCGGAAGATGGGTTTGACCATAAAGCAGCAGAAGGATTTATCTATATCTGGGGTCTACCCACCAGAGTTTGGTCACAAAAAACCAGAGGGATGTAACAACCTTTTTCAGTTGAATAGATGAGAACACGCCTTGTCGGGAAATCCGGCAAGGGTAAGATGTCCGTTCCGTAATGGTATATTTAGAATAATATCGGGCTTGCGATCGCCAGAATTGGAAATGCCTATAAACTGTAGTCTCTAACCGAAAATATTTTTTATAAATTAATGTTTGGCTGAAAACTCATGCGCCTTGTGCCTTGAGACGGCGCGTTTAAACGCTGGAAATAAATTCCAGCGACAGCCCCTCATGAAAGCCAAACCAGCAAACTTTCACATCGCAAAGCGATACCGCTTAAATCGATAACTTGAAAACGAAGACACAGTGTGAAAATATATTAACACTACAAATAAAAGAGTCCGTTCTGATACATTGTATCCCGTACAGGGAAAGAGGAATTGTAAACGACGACGGGTAGCTCCCTCAAAGAGGCGTAACAACGTGCTTTGTAGTTCTGAACCAGGAAAACCTAAAGTTAAAGGGTACGGTACGGGGAATGCGTCCGACAGGTAAAAACTTTGACGTGAGCGTCCAACGAACTTAATTCGTTAGCTCTGAGAGAAACAATTTGTTTCCTAAGAGTATAAAAAACTCTAATTCTCTCTTCTACCTTTTGGTCGGAAGAGCAGGGCGTGACACCGTGCGGTGTGGCAACTTCAGTTGTCTTGTCAATCGTCCGAACGTAACACATTATTTGGTGTAGTTACAAGCGACGTGGGCTTGTCCCCGTCGTAATTGACTCTGAATCTTCAAAATCCTGTTTTAGCTTATCTAGAACCTCTAAGGCTTTTGCTATCGAGCCTCTGTTGGCTCTAAGTTTGAACCTAGTTTCAAGATCATATTCCGCTAAGGCTATTGTGGTTAACTCTTCAAGTAACTTATTAACACTGATATTTCTAGACTTAGCTAACTCTTTTAGTCTTTGATGCTTATCATCTGGAATTCTTAAATGTAACGAACCCATACTAAATAACTTCCTTTGGTTGTTTGATCTGTAGTTGGGGAAACTTTAACTGCGATTGTTGAAAATCTTTGATATTGTTAGTAACTATTATTTGTGCATTACCTGCAATCGCTAGCTCTATTAAATAGAATGGCTTGCGATCGCTAAACACAATAAAATAGTATTGGGCGGTATCTTCAACTAGCTTTGCGATCGCCAAAACTACGAATGACAAATACTTAAACTACAGCGTAAATTACATTGCTTGAGATATAGATTCCTCGTTAATATTAGGATTAACAAGAGGAACAAAATCGATCTTAATTCTTCTATCTAATGCCGAGGCAATACGGTTGAGCATAGATAGAGAATGCCCTTCATAATCAGCATCTTCGAGACGACAAATGACCGATGCTGTCGTTCCCACTACTTCAGCAAGTTTTCGTTGAGACAGTCCAGCTTCTTCTCGTAATTCTCTGATTTTACGAGCCACATCATCGTTAACCCGCGCCTCTTCTAATTCGGCAATTCTCTCTGGATTGCCCTTATAATAGCGGTTGTATAGTATTTCTAGCCCATCGGTAGTAGGTTGAGAGTCTGTCATGATAGTTATTCCTCTTGATACGTATATCGTTTAGGGTCGGACATAAATTTCTGACTCGCTTGACCGCTCTATCTATTTCCCCTGACGGTACTTGCTTTTCTTTAATAATGCCATGAGAGACGACAGCCGCAGTGTTTTCGTGAAAGAAATACAGTATTCGGTAGTTGATACCTTGAAGCCCAATCCGTAGTTCGTAGATTTTATCCCTGAGATAATCAGCTTCAGGTCTTCTCATTTCATATCTAAGTTCAGATGGTCGGATGAACATTCAAACTTATTAACTTTCATGAAAATAATTCTAGATGATTAAAGGGCAGTATGATCATCTAATTTGCCACAAGCCCTATAGAATATAGATCATAACTTGAGCTTATACGTATATATTCGTAATGCAGGTAAATCTGCTGATAGAAAGATCTTATGTTTGATTGTAAACTTACCAACTTATGTAGGAGATCTCTGACCATAATGACTTGGGAACTTTGCAGCGTTATTTAGAAGCTTCTCGTAAGGCAACGCTGTCCTGTCATTCCAGTTTTGTTGGTCAATGCACCTAAACAACCCGAACTACCATTTTTTCTAGAGGGGATGACTTGGGTTGATTTTCACCATGCTGAATCTAATCCAATGGGGCGATTAATCTGGGGAATTACTGGAATTAAACCTCAATATTATCCTGCTGTTACTTATTCAGCAAGAAAGTCGTTTACAAATATAATACTGCCTAGGAAATTCACTTTCCCGAAGATTCAGTGCTATAAATGTGGAACAATTAATAATGTCAGGGGAATAGTGAAGAAGTCAGAGATCCTAATTTTTCTAGCCCACGCCAACGAGGATAAAGAAGAAGTATTGAAACTTTATGACAGCCTCAAAAAAGCGGGGTATAAACCTTGGTTAGACAAGAAAGACTTAATGCCTGGACAGAATTGGCGCACTGTCATCCCAAAAGAGATTAAGAACAGCAAGTTGTTCATCGCCTGCCTTTCTCAGGAATCAATTGCTAAAGTGGGATATGTCCAGAAAGAGTTTAAACTTGCCCTCAGCAAATATGCTGAAATGCCGCAGAATAAGATTTATATTATCCCTCTGCGTTTGGATGAGTGTGAGATTCCCGATTTGCGACAGGAGGAGTATGGCGTAAATTTGCGAGACCTCCAGTGGCTCGACTACTGGGAAACGGATGGGTTTGATCGGTTAGAAAGGGCGATCACTCATCAATACGGGCCTTTTGAGAAAACAGATGAAGGTAAAGCTCAATCTTTCAGTAAAGCTCAATCTTTCAGTGAAGACCTGGGTAATGGCATCAATTTAGAGATGATTGCTATTCCTGGAGGCACATTTATGATGGGAACAGAAGATTATGAAATAGAAAGACTTGTTAAAAAATATAATAAGGAACATTTTAGAGTAGAAAAACCACAACGTGAGGTGACTGTTCAACCCTTCTTGATGGACAAATATCCAATTACTCAAGCACAGTATCAAGAACTGATGAGTAAAAATCCTTCTCGGTTAAAAGATTATAACCGACCCGTAGAGTATGTTTCTTGGGATGATGCTGTAGAGTTTTGCCGAAGATTATCAAAACAAACAGGAACGGAATATAGACTACCTTCGGAAGCGGAATGGGAATATGCCTGTCGTGCAGGAACAGCCACCTCATACTATTTTGGTGAGACTATTACACCTGAATTAGCTAATTATGACAACAACGTTCGTAAAACCACATCAGTTGTACAATTTTCACCTAACACCTTCGGATTATGCGATATGCATGGAAACGTTTGGGAATGGTGCGAAGACGATTGGCACGATTCTTACGAAGGTGCCCCAACGGATAGTAGTGCTTGGTTATCGAAAAAAGTATTAAAAAAGTAATACGTGGCGGTTCATGGGGTAGCCCTCCTTGGTATTGCCGTTCAGCGGTTCGCGCCGGTAGAATGCACACCACACTTAGTAACGGTATCGGTTTCCGTGTTGTGTGTGTCGCCCCCAGAAATACATAGCCCTTTGCTCTTTTGTCCTTGACGCTCGAAAATTTTATTTTTTATATACTACTTTTTACTACATATATACTATCAATAATGATTAGACGTTATACAGATTTCGTAGAATGAGCTGAAGCAGTAGATATTAAAAATAACATCTGGCTTGCGATCGCCAGAATCAGAAATGCTTGTAAACTCTAGTCTCTAAATGAAGTTAAATTATCTGCAACTGTGTAACTTTCGGCAATTTTATGGCAAGACTCCGCAGATTAAATTTGCCAGTGGAAAGCGCAACACTACAGTTATTTACGGCAATAATGGTGCAGGGAAGACTTCGATTCTTAATGCCTTTACCTGGGTACTCTACGAAAAGTTTACCGCTGCTTTTGCTTCTCCAGAACTAATCGTTAATCAGAGAGCGATCGCCGAAGTTAATCCCGAACAAGGGGTAGAATGTTGGGTGGAGTTACAGTTTGCACACGATCGCAAGCTCTACCAGATTAAGCGCAAGTGTTACGCCAACAAGGATGCAGAATCTCAGGTGCAATATAGTCAGACCAAGTTGTTTATGTTGGTTGCAGGGGACGATGGACGGTGGTATCCACCCCTAGAGACTCCAGAAGATATTATTAACCGCATTTTACCCGCCAGCTTACATCAATACTTTTTCTTTGATGGGGAAAGAATCGATGGTTTTTTTCGTCAAAATCATAACTCTAATATTGCTGAAGATACCAAGGAATTACTGGGGGTTAAAATTCTGGATCGGGCGATCGACCATTTGAAGAAAGCTAAAAGAACTCTGCAAGAAGAATTAGAAGAATTGGGGGATGCACAGACTAAACAGTTATTAAGAGAGCAAATTAATTTAGAGCAAGAAAGGGAAGCCATTAGCCAACGTATTACTCAAATCATTGCCGAGGTAACTAAGCTGGAACAACGAAAAGCAAATTTGTCTCGACAGTTATTGGAAATAAGCGGCGCAGCTGAAATTCAGCAGCATAAACTTAAACTGCTTAAACAGCAGCAATCCCTTAAAAAAGAGATTATTCAGCGTAAAAACCAACTTAAAAAATTATTATCACAAGATAGTCATTTGGTTTTTCTCCCTGCAATTAGCGCTAGCTTTTTAGAACTGTTGCAAACATTACGCGATCGCGGGCAACTTTCCAGTGGACTCAAGCGGGAATTTATTCAACAACTATTGTCACAACAACGCTGTCTTTGTGGCGAGGCTTTGACTCCTGATACTGATGCCTACCATCAGGTTAAGTCTTGGTTAAAGAAAGTTGAAATCAAAAACGTCGAAGAATCCGCCATTCGTTTAGAGACTCAGGTAAACCAAATAGAGTCTCAGTCAAATAATTTTTGGCGAGAATTAGATCAACAGCAGGCAGAAATCAAGCATCAATACTTAGAATTAAATCGCATCGAAGCAGAAACCGAACAAGCCAACCGACAGCTTAAAAACTATCCCAACCGAGATACTCAGAAGCTCCAGCAGAATATAGAAGCTGTTGAGGAGCAAATCAAAAGTCTAATTTTAGAGCAGGGAGAAAACCAGCAACAACAGAGCGATCGCGCCCAACAGTTAGAGCAACTGAACCAAAAAATCGCCCGACACCAGCTTACAGAAAACAAACAACAACTAGCACAAAAAAGAATTGCGATCGCCGAAGATGCGATCGAGCGCTTAAATGAGGTTAGAAATCGTCTGGAGCATCAGTTTCGTTTGGCTTTAGAACAAAAAGTGCAGTCAATATTTAGCTTTATCTCTTTTACTCCTTATATCCCCAAATTAAGCCGTGATTATAAATTAACTTTAGTTAAACATACATCGGGGATAGAAGCCCCCGTGGCTGCATCTACAGGTGAAAACCAAATCTTGAGCCTGTCATTTATCGGCGGAATTATTGATCGGGTAAGACAATGGAGTCAACGCAATACCCTGATGAGTTACGATAGCAGTACTTTCCCCATCGTTATGGATTCTCCTTTCGGTAGTTTAGATCAGATTTATCGCCGACAGGTAGCCAAAGCAATCCCTCAGCTAGCTAATCAATTAATTATTTTAGTCACTAAAACCCAGTGGCTGGGAGAAGTAGAAACGGAAACAGCAGCACTAATTGGTCAGGAATATGTGCTAACCTATTATTCTCCAAAAACGAACTGTGAGTCAGACAACCTAGAACTTAATCAACAGAATTATCTTTTGGTTAAATCAAGTTTAAGCAATTTTGAGTACACAGAAATTGTTCCAGTACACAGCAAATATTAATAACTTATTAATAACTACTGGTAACAGTTACAACTACCAAACTTGAGTTATAACAGTGTGGATTGGACAACAACTACAGGGGTAGAGATAGGAGTAAGGAAAATGTTTTTCTTAGATCATACGCAGGTAAAGTATTGCAAAATAAAGGATCGAGATAAAACTATATCAGGGTTGATCTATAACAATAATTTGTTCATCAGAGAGAAGACTTTTCCGAAAGAAGAAATGGAAATGGCTATCAAAGAGTGCCGTGAAGAATATCTCGACCACGAAGAACGGTCTCAAATTCCCACTTTATTAGTCAAAGAAAAAGATAGTGTTGGGATTTGGATGCAGAACAATAAGTACAAAGCAGGCATTATTGGTACTTCCAGTAGCAAGCAAAAAGTCGCAGCAACTAAAACATCAAGCAGTAGTAGCAAATCGAAGAACAAGCTGAACCGTTTTAGTGTTCGACAACTGGCGAAGGAAATGCGTTCAGAAGAAGGAGTAGAAATCAAAACTCGTCGCCACAAATTAAAGCTATACCAACGGTGTTTTGTCGGTAATGAGGCTGTTGATTGGATTACGAAGAGGACAAAATTATCTAGAGAAGATGCAATTACTCTAGGTCAAAAAATGATTGATAAAGGTATTTTTCACCATGTGCTAGATGAGCATCAATTTGAAGATAAAGAACTATTTTATCGCTTTAACGCAGATGAGGGCAAAAGTATCTGGAATAGTTCTATATAGTAGGCTATTACTAAACCGTATCTAATTTTAAACCAGTAGTATTTAAGATAACTGTTCGTAGGTAGTAGGTAGTAGGTAGTAGGTAGTAGGTAGTAGGTAGTCAAAAAAACGGCAAGGATTAAATCATGAATGTAAAACTACAGTTTTCTAAGTGGACGAGGTTTATATGATGTTTCATGCTATCAACTTTAGCTTTTAACTTAATTTTAATTTTTGTAGATTGTTATCTAGTTTACACAACTATCTAATATTAATATTAATATTAATTGTTAGTTTTGAATCTAGCAACCATGGATCTTCCAACTGGTCAATTTAGTTTTTTTAGTTTAGTAAGGTAACGAACCTAATTGAAAATAGATAATATCTTATGATGCGGTATTTGTGGGCAAAAAATACGGTTGTTTCACTGTTAAGCTGTAGTTGGCTGATCTGCACTGCTTCTGGTGCTGTCGCCGAAACGGTAGCCGAAAAAATTGCTCGCACAGGAAAACTAACCGCAGGTACAAGTAAAGATGCCTTACCCTTTGCCTACCGTAATGCTGGGGGGGAATTAGTGGGCTATTCTATTGATATTTTAGGACTAATTACTAGTCAACTAGAGCAGGAATACGACCGAGAAATTGAACTAGAATTAGTTGCTTTAGAACCCAAAGAGCGTATTCCCCAACTAAAGTCGGGAAAGGTTGATATTGTTTGCGATGCCAGTAGCTTTACCTGGAAACGCGATCGCCAAATTGATTTTTCGGTTAGCTATAGTTCTACAGGAACCAGGCTTCTAACTAAAAAAGGGAATAATTACTGGGATGCTGAATCTTTGGTCGATAAACGTATTGGTGCGCTAGCCAAAACCACTAATGAACAGGCTATTCAGCGGATTCAACCTTTAGCCGAGATTGTCAACATGAAGGATCGATCTGCTGGTTATCAGGCTTTACAGAATGATGAAATTGATGCTTTTGCCTCCGACGGCATTTTACTAGAAAGCTGGTTAAGTAGTATTCCTAATCCAGAAGATTTTCAGATCGTGGGGGATTATTCCCGTGAAGGAATTGCCTGTATGGTGCCAGAAAACAATTCTCAGTTTCTTAACACGGTTAACTACAGTCTGGTTGAGTTTATGGCAGGGTTTTTGAACGATAAGCCCGAATATGTGACGATCTTTGAGCAATGGTTCGGTGCCCAGGGAGTATTGCCCCTAACTCAAGATTTGAGAAATATCATGGTTGATAACATGCAGTTAATCATTGATTTTAAAGATCAGGTTGATAATTTCTGACTCTACCGACTGTATCCAAAATTATACATCCTAGCTTGAAAGCGATCGCTATTACTCAAGAGTTGTATCTGAACTCAGAGTACCCATATTCAATCGGTAAGTTATAAAACTAGAGTTCCCAACTCTTTTAAAAGCTAATGGAACTAATTTTTACAAAATATTTTACATCCTCTAACTTAAAAAGTTAATCCCTTTTTAAAGAATAATTACAGTGCTTTAAGGTATTTTAAAATGATATACTTATGGCTATTTTATTCTAAATAACTAGTTTTTTTGCATTGGTGAGAATGTATATTTTTAGGCTTAAAAGATTCAATATTTACTGTAAACAATAGCTTTTTAATTCATTTACCTAAATCTAAAATCAAATATTTCCTAGATATTTTTTATAAAAAATTATTGATTTCATAACTTTTTCATTTATCCACCTTAACCTTTAAATGGGACTCTAATTTCTACAGGCGAAAGTTTCCAAACATTCGTTATCAGCTCGATCAATTAATTGATTTTAGGCACTCTATTTTTAGTTTTTAAGATCTAAGACTATTGCCAAAAAACCACTTTTTGTTCATAGCAGTAACTATTTTTTTCGCCATACAAATAGATTAGATAGGAATTTTGGAATTTTGTCTGAATTACGCTCTGTTTGTTCACAGAGGTGCTTATTTCAACTATTCCTGGTATGTCATTCCTAATATTTTGTCTAGACAATTTCAGTTACTTGAAACTAAATCGAACCAGTTTTTTAGGGGTAACTCTTTAGCTTAGTTTTGCCTTGCCCCTTTTTACAATTACTACCAAAGGAACTTACCACTTATGACTAATGAAGAACTTGCTGTAAATCAGCTCGAAAGTAGCAGCAGCGATGAACTAATTGAAAGAGCTAAAACCGATGGCGCTGAGTTCTCAGATTCTTCCTCCAGCGTTTTTGCAGATTTAGCTGTTGGCACGGCTCAAGTTGCAACCGACGAAGGTGGTTTTATTACCACGCAGTCAGCGCAGTTTACGGGTGAAAATGGCATTGAAGTATTACCGCTAGTTACAGTAGGAGACACCCTGGCTTCTCCAAATCCCATCAACGGCAGTCAAGTTGACTTTGATGGCGCAGGTGGAGATTATAATCCCGTTGGTATCATGGACGGCATAGGCGCGATTCAACTGGACGAGAACACCGTGCGGGTGATCCAAAACCACGAACTCGACGACGACCAAGGCTTTACCTATAAGGTTAATGTCGGAACCGAAAATGAGATCGAACTTGTCGGTACCCGCATGACCCATTACGACATCGATCTTGAGACTCGGACGGTTGTGAACAGCGGCGTTGCCTTCGACACTGTGTTTGTAACCGAGCTACAGGAAGATGGAACCCTCCTCACTGTAGTAGCCGACGACATTGAGCAGCTACGCAAAGACGATTTCGTAGACGATCCAGTAACAGCCCCAGGGGATTTAGATGGCTTTGATCGATTCTGTACCCGATACCGTTGAGACTTCTTCCACCACTTTAATCTCCATTGAAAATGCCACTGGTTCCTTTGACCAAGATACTCTAATCGGCAACGATGGCGACAATGTGCTTGACGGGCTAGAGGGTGACGATCTACTCGAAGGTGGTAGCGGTAACGATACCTTGCTCGGTGGCACTGGCGACGATGTCCTAGAATCGGGTACTGGTACCGATGTATTAGATGGACAAGGAGGTGCTGATACGGCTTCTTTCTCCGATCTCCCTTTTGAGGTTGATGCCAGTTTATTGACAGGAGAGGCAATTTACTCCCCCGCTGAAGGCGTGACTGTAATCGATACGCTTATTTCCATCGAAAACCTCACTGGGACTCTCGATGACTATTCCTTGATCAATCTAGGTTCAACTAACCTCATCGCCCTGGATGATGGCAACGGTACTTTTGACTTTGAGGGAGATGATTTGATTGCAACTGTGATTAACAGTGATTTCGTCTCTGGTGAGTTGGATACTGCTACTGACCTTATCTTCGTTTAATTGATGTCTAGTTAAGTATTCAGAGGTATTTATTTCAGACTGCCGAGGAAACCTCGGCAGGTTTGCTCTTTTCTATTTCTCTGTCAGAATTTATGAGCGGAAAATAAGCTAAATTAATGACATCGATTTTTTTTGAGTATATTGTTTCCTGGAAATCACTTCAGTTGTCAATTTCTGTAGTAACCTGGTTCTTACCATCGCTGGTAACTATGATGTTGTTGTCGCTGAGAGTACCGACGGCTTTCTCCCCTGTTAAACGAGCTTGGGGATCGGCTTGTTCATAAATCACATTTCCTATCGCTTCCACTTTTTCCGAGTCAATTTGCCAAATAAGTTGACGTGCATATAGCTCTGAGGCTTCCTGTTGGTTAATCCCCTTAACCCCATCTTGCAATTTAGCTAGCTGTTGCTGAAGGTTTATTTCTCCTTGGTTACCTGTTAGGCTAATTTGGCGATCGCGATCAAGAATTTGAATTGGCTGATCGGTATTACCAACACGAGTACGATAATTCCAACTAAAAAAGTTCGTCGCTATCTGTAGCGGGGGTTCTAGGGTAATCAACTCAATATTTTTGTTTAAGGTAGCAGTCTTACTGACTAGATTTACCTGAGCGCGATCGCTGACTAATTTCTCGGTGATGGTTTGTTCTTCGTTATACTGTGTTAGTTCCACTGCCCCAGGACTTTTAACCTCATTTTGGGCAATACTCCACTCCAGGCGATCGCTTTTGAGCTGGAGAGATGGTTGATTAGTCGTGGCAACTACATTCCCCTCTATTTCTAACTGCTCAATATCGGTAAAATATTTTCCCGAATCAGCAGTAACCTCTAAATTAGAGTGAGTCCCGTTTAACTTTTCCTTGATCAATAATAAGTTCTCTTGAGGTCGCCATTCTACTACATCAGTATTGATAATGCCACCATTACGAGGATCACTGGCAATTATGTTTTCATTCAAGAGAATTATGTTGCCATTGTCCCTAATCTCTCCTGTTTTGGCACTAACTTTTAAAATTATGGTTCCGTCTTGCCATAAATTGCCCACTACCTTGTTTAGGATTGCGATTTGTTTGTCTTCACTATAGACAATATTATCTGCTTTTATTTTCCAGACAGTCTTTTCCTGCTTGTTTGACTGCTCTAAAATGGCATTGTTTAAGACTAATTGGGTATCTAATCTACTCTCCCTGTCCTTTGCTCTAGGGGGGGAATTGGAATCGGGAGTCGATGGTTGACAGCCAACGATACTGATAATCAGCAAAGAAAATAATACGTATTGCTTATTTATTTTTGATTTAGCTAACAAATTTAGTAACTGGCAGGAAATAGTTGTAAGTCTACTGTATACTCTCTAGCTAATAATTGGCATTGCATGTTCATGTAATGGTGAACTAGCTTGACAAAGCAATACTAAATGCTATTCATGTAGATTACTTAAATCTTTTGTGAGTTCGGAATTCGGAATTCGGAGTTTGGAGCTTTGAGACTTTATGTTTAGTTCTAACTGCTTGCACGGCAATAGTTTCAATCGTCTTGCTTCCTATTCCTTAAGGTAAATCAAAAACATACCTTATGAATCGGATTAAGTTTAACAGAAATCTTTAACAAGATCGCTAAAAAAGAATTGAGGCTCAAAGCTTTTAACTAAGAACCTCTAACCGAGCAAAATCAATTCAGTATTAAAGCAATACGTATTTGTATTAGGACAGTTATTACTCATTACTCATTCTAATCATCCAGAATGCCAAACCCAGAGAAGCTACGGTAAGGATCGCTGTGCTTAGTATTCTTTTGAATATCAACTTTAATTTGATCCAAATCAATGTAGCGATCTGCCACATTAATCAAACTGTCACTAGTCATAGAGCGCAAGCTGACTACCTCAACTCTGGCTCCCCGATAACTTACCGCATCCACGGCGTAAGCAAGATCTCCATCTCCACTAACTAAAACCGCAGTGTCATAAGCTGAGACGAGAGCCATCATATCTACGGCAATCTCAACGTCTAGATTAGCTTTTTTTGAGCCATCAGGTAGCTGCACGAGGTCTTTGGCAATTACACGATAACCATTACGACGCATCCACAGCAGGAAGCCTTGTTGTTTCTCGTTGGTGCGATCTACTCCTGTATAGAAAAATGATCTTAGGAGTCTGGAACCACCAGTAAGACGATACAAGAGCTTGCTGTAATCGATTTCGATACCTAGCTGTAGTGCAGCATAAAATAAATTTGAGCCATCGATAAAAATTGCTACCCGTCCTCTATTTTCTAGAATTTGTTCTGGTGTGAAAATAGGATCGCTTCCGAAATTATCCAGCATTGTATTAAGCCTCATTTTTTATGAAAAAAGTATTCTAATTGGGTGGATTAGCCCTCTAATTACTGACCACGCCAGGCAGCCAAACCGAGTATTCTAGTTTTACAGGGGACGAAGCTGTGAAAATTTTGGTGAAAATTCTGACCTTGAAAGCAGCTAGACCACTAACCCTTAGATAAATATTGGTGCCTGACTATTAAAAACATTGATAAGTTATAACTTTTCTGATGCTTAGTAAGCTTCATATCAGTAAAAAATATACTGAGCTAAATTACTCGCCATAATTTAATCTTCTGGCGGTAGTTCTAATTTAGAAAAGACGGGACTAGCTTTTCCCAGAGTTTTATGGAGGGACAACTTACCCCACCCTGAGTGAATCTGAAAGTCTGCATCTTCTTTGATAACTTCCTGGTGGTTAAAATCCCAATCAAACCCCAACTGCTGATAAATTTTGCTGCTGGTGGTAGGAATCACAGGAGATAAAAGATAGGCAGATAAACGAACCGACTCCAAAACTGCATATAAAATCTGCTCTACTTCAGCTTGTTGTTGCTGCTTAAATAGCTTCCAAGGCGCACTGTCGTCAATATATTTATTCACAGCCCGCACTAAGGTCAAAACTGCTTCACAAGCTTGACTAGGTTGCAGATTTTCATAAGCTTGGATTACGCGATCGCCCAAGTCTATGCCAATGCTTTTCAGTGGATGGTCTAAACTATAATCAGCACCAGTTAATTGCGGAATGGTACTCTGGCAATATTTTTTCAACATTCCCAAGGTACGATTGAGCGAATTACCCAGAACATCAGCTAAATCGTTGTTAAGCACATTAATAAAACGAGTTTCGTTAAAATCGCCGTCTTTCCCCAGCTCAATTTCTTTAATAAAGTAATAGCGTACAGCGTCTGCACCGTATCTATCCACCAACTGAACTGGATCAATGGTATTACCCAAAGTTTTGCCCATTTTTAGTCCGTCCTTGGTTAGAAAACCATGACCGAACACCTTTTTTGGCATAGGCAAACCAGCAGAAGCTAACATAGCAGGCCAGTAAACTGCATGAAATCGTAATATATCTTTACCAATTAGATGTAAATTGATCGGCCACCAGTTTGCTAAAGCATTATCCAGGGTTGGTTCTTGATCTGGCTCCAGTAGAGCGGTTACATAACCTAAAAGTGCGTCAAACCAGACATAAATTGTGTGCTGCTCATCCATCGGGATGGGAAAGCCCCAGTCTAAATTGATCCGAGAAATTGAGAAATCTTTCAAACCTTGCTTAACAAAGTTGATTACTTCGTTACGCTTGCTAGCTGGTTGAATAAAGTCTGGTTGAGACTCGTATAGTTCTTCTAGCTGCTGCTGATATTTAGACAGCCGAAAGAAATAGTTTTCTTCGTCACGCCATTCTGCTTGTTTATTAGTGTGAATAGCACAGTAATGATCTTCAATTAGATCTTTTTCTTCCTTAAATTCCTCGCAGGATACACAGTACCAACCTTGCTGGCGATCTAGGTAAATATCGTCTTTACTCCAAACACGTTCAAAAAACTCATTGACAATTTGCTGATGCTCCGGCGCAGTAGTACGACTGAAGCGATCATATTTAATGTCTAATTGTGACCACAGAGACTTAAAGCTAGCAACAATGCGATCGCAATGAATCTGAGGCTCTAAGTTTTGTTCGGCAGCGGTGCGCTGAATTTTTTGCCCATGTTCATCTGTCCCCGTAATAAATAGGACTGACTTCCCTTGTAGGCGTTGAAATCTGGCTACTGCATCTGCCACGATGGTAGTGTAGGCACTACCAATATGGGGAACACCGTTAACATAGTAAAGGGGAGTAGTTAAAGAAAATTTATGGTTATGATCAGAATTAGAATTGTTCATTTAAGTTAACGAGAAATTGCTCAAACCAAAAGGATATATATTTTATAGCCTTCTATTCGATGGCAATTTTCTATATTGGTGTGGGGTAAGCCACAGCCGATTTTGGTTCTCTAAAACATAATTTTGATGGATTTAAAGAATTTTAGATTAAATTATCAGGATTTAATAACTACACCTACTTAGTATCAATTACAACCGAGCTTTAAACCAAATTTAGGGAAAATACTTAATAAATTTTCGATTTCGTTAACAAAGTTAGTCATGAATCTAAAGTACTTGCTGTTATCTATTTCTGCTTAAATATAGCTCTAGACTTCATGCCAAGATATGAAACTTTTGTTAAAAGTTAATCATTGATTCATACTGTTAATCATCTCTATTTGACAAGAGAATCAGGTTTTTGAAGACCTTTGGTACAGATATGCTAGTAATCTAATTGAATGTCACCTTTTACATCTCGTTTAATCGCTCAGTCTTTGATATCAGCAGTCAAACTCGATTTAACTCAGTCTTATACTAATCGCATCCCCTATGATATTCCCACCATCGTTATTAGCAATCATCGCAGCTTTCTCGATGCGCCGATCTTAATTAAAGCGATTCCCAACACACTCCGAATTGCTTGTCATCATTACATGGGACAGACTCCTGTAGTACGGGAAATTGTTGATTCTTTGGGCTGTTTTCCTTTGGCGATCGGCGATCGCCGACAAAGACAGTTTTTTGAGCAGGCAAATCAGCTTTTGACTAATAGACAGTGGGTGGGATTATTTCCTGAAGGCACGAAACCAATGATTGAACCTACCGCTCCTCACGAGATCATTCCGTTTCATCGCGGGTTTGCTCATCTGGCTTGGAAAGCACCCGTGGCTAATCTGGCTGTATTGCCAGTAGCGATCGCCTCATTGTCGGAAACTAATTATCCGAGTATTCCCATTAGCTGGCTCAAGCAATTTGATCAGAATGAACCATTTTTTAAACGTAAAGGCTTACATCCGATGCTGGTATATCATCGTGTCAAAGTACTGATCGGTAGACCCTACTTGATAAATCAGGCTCAGAAACAAGAATATAAAGGAAGACAAGGGAAAGAACTAGCTCTAGATTTAACTAATTATTGCCAGAATCAAATCATCGAGCTATTAAAGGAAGGGTGTTATTAATTGATGTTACGCACTTATTAATCTGTGAAGACAGGTAAAAGGTAAAGGGAAAGGGTGTTATTGTGATGCTTTTGTCAGGGATCAGAGATTAGCTTGAAATATTAAGAAAAGGTATTGAAATTCCTCCCCATGAATAACTGTTAGGGAATAATGATTATTAAGAAGTTATAAGTTTTATTTTAAATATTTCATATATTGTATGAGTTTTGAAGTTAGTGCAGATTTTATCAATCCTAGAGAGGTTAATCAGGAGGCTCCCTTATTTGTCTATCTTCCTGGGATGGATGGTACAGGAAAACTGTTATACAGTCAGTCCCCTAATCTAGCAGCTAATTTTGAGCTGCGATGTCTATCAATCCGTAGCGATAACTATAGTACTTGGCAAGATTTAGCCAGAGATACAGTCAAGCTAATTCAATCAGAGTTAGTTGATCGCACCAATCAAGAAGTATATCTCTGTGGGGAATCTTTTGGCGGTTGTCTGGCAATAAAAACTGCCTTAGCAGCACCATCTATAATTACCAAGCTAGTACTAGTCAATCCCGCTTCTTGCTTTAATCAGCTACCTATTTTAAGTTGGGGGTCAAATATTACCTCTTTCTTACCATCTTGGGTACACCGCTATTCTGCTGCGGGACTATTACCATTTTTGGTTCGATTAAATCGGATTAAGGACTGTGATCGCGATCGTCTCGTTGAAAGTATGAAGTCCCTACCCCCTGACGTAGTTAGTTGGCGATTATCTCTTTTGAGAGATTTTAAAGTCCTTGATCAAGAATTACGCAGTCTAAAAATTCCTAGCTTGATTATTGCAGGAGCCGCCGATAGCTTATTG
>JAAUYH010037726.1_pt1 | contig 17825 bp, 19 predicted proteins | sample 7278061 | NCBI WGS metagenome assembly JAAUYH01 (sample SAMN14350203, study PRJNA611818) | marine sediment metagenome | isolation source: surface marine sediment (0.6m) | place: French Polynesia: Moorea | collected 2018-08 | reverse complement strand
GGCGAACTTCTCCGAGGGGACTTGGGTAATTCTCTGACGACTGGTCAAACCGTCGTATCTGATTTACTAACACGCCTGCCTGCTTCTCTAGAACTGACACTGGCAGGACTTTTCTTTTCTTTAACTCTGGACTTGCCTCTAGGTATTTTGGCGGCTACGCGACCGGGTACGTGGATTGATCATGGGGTGAGGGTCTTAGCCACAGCGGGGGTGTCACTGCCTACATTTTTTACAGGGATGCTTCTGATTTATGTGTTTTATTTTCGCCTGGGCATTGCGCCAGCTCCTCTGGGACGTTTAGCGATTCTCTATTCACCTCCTGCTCAAGTAACCGAATTGTTTTTGGTGGATAGTTTGCTTGCCGGAGAATGGGAAACCTTTCGAGTGGCGTTTGGGCAACTAGCTCTACCTGCTATCACCTTAGGCCTGTTTGCTCTGGCTCCTTTAGCACGGGTCACTCGGGCGTCAATGTTGAGCGTGTTGTCCAGTGATTTTATTCGTACCGCTAGAGCCAGTGGGTTAGCGCCCCATATCATTCTGTTTGGCTATGCCTTTCGCAATGCTATGTTACCGGTGGTGACAACCCTCGGAGTGGTGTTTTCTTTTTTGCTGGGGGCCAACGTGCTAGTAGAGAAAGTCTTTGCTTGGCCAGGAATTGGCTCCTATGCGGTGTCTGCGTTGATTGCGTCGGACTATGCGGCGGTACAGGGGTTTGTACTGACCATGGCATTACTCTATGCGGCGCTTAATTTGGTGATTGATTTGCTGTACACCGTGATTGATCCTCGTGCGGGAGTGGAGTCATGACCCTATCTCAAACAATTATCCAGAAATTATCACTGGCCCAGGCCCGTTACATTATCAGTGGGAACAGTGTTACATTCGGGGCATTTTTGTTGTTCTTTATGTTTGTGATGTTTGCGCTGTTTGGCAGTTCTATTGCTCCCTACGATCCTATCGCCAGCAATGCCGCCGTCGCCCTCTCTCCTCCCTCAGCAGAACACTGGTTTGGCGCCGATGATCTCGGTCGAGATGTCCTCAGTCGAGTAATTGTCGCGACTCGTTTAGATCTAGGCATTGCAGTAGTTGCAGTCGCACTGTCCTTTGCTTTAGGGAGCATTTTGGGTACTTGTGCAGGATACTTTGGTGGGTGGTGCGATCACATCATCAGTCGTGTCATCGATACCCTTATGGCCTTCCCTTTATTTATCCTGGCCATGGGCCTGGTGGCGGCCCTGGGCAATACTGTCGAAAACATCATCTACGCCACAGCGGTGATCAATCTTCCCCTCTATACTCGTGTTGTGCGAGCCGAGGTTTTAGTCCGTCGCAATGCGGGTTATGTGGAGGCGGCCAGACTAGCAGGCAATGGCCATTTGCGGATTATGGCGGGCCATTTGTTCCCGAATGTGTTGCCGGTGATGATGGTGCACATTTCATTGAATATGGGGTGGGCGATTTTGAATGCGGCAGGATTGTCGTTTATTGGTTTGGGGGTGAGACCGCCGACACCGGAATGGGGGATTATGGTAGCGGAAGGAGCAACGTATATCATTTCGGGCGAATGGTGGCTGGCGATTTTTCCAGGGACAGTGCTGATGTTGGCGGTATTTTGTTTTAATTTGCTGGGGGATGGGTTGCGAGATTTGATTGATCCGAGGATGAGGACTTAGGGGTATGTGGATAACTGACCAAACCTCCCTGCTGTCAGTACGAGCTCTATCAGTCGAGTTTCGCACCCGTACTGGCGTCGTCAAAGCCCTGGAAAACATCAGCTTCCACGTCAACAAGGGCGAAACCGTCGGCATCGTCGGTGAAAGCGGCTCTGGAAAATCTGTGCTGGCCTTAGCCATTCTGGGAATCCTGGACCGGGCAGGGCGCGTTACTCAAGGAGAAGTTCTCTGGAGTCAGGACACAAAGACTTACAATCTTCTCAACATGCCTGAAAAGAAACTGCGACGGCTGCGGGGGAAAGAGCTGTCGATGATTTTTCAGAATCCTAGGGTGGCGCTGAACCCGATTCGCAAGGTGGGAAAACAGTTGGTGGATGTCTTGCGCTGTCACTCGGACTTGCCCCGTGCTCAGCTCAAAAAACGAGCTCTGGAATTGCTGGCCAGTGTTAAAATCCCTGACCCGCAGCAGCGTTATGATGCCTATCCTTACGAGCTATCTGGCGGTCTATGTCAGCGAATTATGATTGCTTTGGCGTTGGCCTGTTCTCCTCAGTTACTCATTGCTGATGAACCGACAACGGGTTTGGATGTGACTACTCAGGCAACGGTGATGAATCTGTTGAAAGATCTGGCCGCCAAACAACAGATGGCGACGGTGGTGATTACCCATGATTTGGCGTTGGCGTCGGAATATTGCGATCGCATTATCGTTATGCATGCTGGACACATCGTCGAAAGCGCTCCCACTCATCCTCTATTTACCCAGCCGCGCCATCCCTACACGGCCAAACTCATCGCGGCGACGCCTGAACCGCATAGAGGATTTGACGATTTAATTCCTATTCTGGGTAGTTTGCCAGATCTTCGTCGTGACGATTTACCTCCCTGTCGGTTTATTGGTCGTTGCGATCGGGCTATTGAAATATGTCAGCAACAACCGTTGCCGCATCAGCAGGTTGACGCTGATCATTGGGTGGGATGTTGGCATCCGTTAGAGAAATGGACCTAAGGGATCTCCAGATAAATAGCATCCCATCTACCCATCCACTCATCCACCCATCCACTGCCTTTTGATGGGATTTTATTGTGACGCAACTCCCTAGACTCCCCCCACCCTCCATTCTTCCCTTACCTCCCTTGCTCTTCTTCCCCCTTCTTTCCATGCTTCAAGTCACCAATCTTACCAAACACTTCCCCGTTGCTTCCAAAACTCCCCGATGGCTCCCTGGCGACACCAAAGCCCAATACCTTCACGCCGTCGATAGCGTTGATCTAACCATTCAGCCAGGGGAAAGTGTAGGACTTGTCGGCGAGTCGGGATGCGGTAAATCCACTCTGATCAGGCTAATTTCACGATTGTTGGAGCCTACGGCGGGGACAATTCTCTTTAACGGCGCTGATATTAGCCAGGCGCCTGTAGCAGATTTTGCCCATAGTCCCTATCGGGCTCAACTGCAGATGGTGTTTCAAGACCCCAGTGATAGCTTAAATCCAAGTTTTACGGCTTTTGATACGATTACGGAGCCAATTCGTCGATTGGGGGCGCCGAAGGATCGTCAACGGCTAAAGCAGCGGGCTACGGAACTGGCCCAGCAGGTGGGACTGCCGCCGGATCTGCTCAGGCGTTTTCCCCATCAGTTATCGGGGGGGCAAAAGGCGCGAGTGGGGATTGCTCGGGCCATTGCCCTGAATCCCACATTGCTGATTCTGGATGAGCCGACGTCGGCGTTAGATGTATCGGTGCAGGCGGTCATTTTACACTTGCTGGCGGATCTGAGAGAGCAGCTCAATATGAGCTATCTGTTTATCTCCCATGATTTGAATGTGGTGCGGTTATTGTGCGATCGCATCTTGGTCATGTACCTGAGCAAGCTGGTGGAAACGGGTCCAGTAGATGAGATTTTTAATCGCCCCAGACATCCCTACACCCAGGCTTTAATTTCGGCTATCCCCGCATTTGAGGCCAATCCCCACCGTATTCCGCTGACTGGAGAACCCCGCAGTCCCATCAATCCATCGCCTCACATTTGTCGCCTGTATGGCCGCTGCCCCAAGGGAGATGAGCACTGTCAGCAAACTGCACCGACGTTACAACCCGTTAACGACTATCATCAGGTGGCTTGTCATTATCCTGACCCGCCTCAATGACGCCACACCACTCTAGTAAACTTCTGGGTATCAGCTTCGTGCTCCTAAGCGCCCTGGCGCTTTCTTTTCAGAACATAGTTTTGCGGCTATTTTTCACCCCTAGTCGGTTGTTTCATCGGTTTAGTGACTGTGGGGGTGGCGATGTTGAGTCTTAAATCCCGATAAGTTGATTAAATCGACCTAATGTTAGAAGCCATTTATTTATAGTTCAGAGTTCAGATCAGTCCAGTCCAACTCGTTGACGCCAGTGAAGTGCGATCTCATCCTGCATAGCCACCCATACGTGAGAATGCTGACTAATATGGTTAAGAAACTGCTTAAGCGCCCAAATCCGCCCTGGACGCCCAATAATACGGGGATGCAAACCGATCGTCATCATTCGTGGACTATGAGAGTACAAGGGAAACAGCTACACGGGCATCATTAGGCCATTCTGGATGGGGCGGCTTGGGACCATATCCCCAAAAATCCCGGCGATAAAGAAAAGACATGGCCCTAAATTATCTGTCTGAATGCTTATGATCTAAATGCTCATGACCTACGGCAGTCCTCTGTTCAATCAGAAGTTCTTCTATGCGCTGATCGACAGCCCGTGGATCAAGGATGCCTTTAGCGATTAATAGCTTTTCGCAAGCTCGCACCCAACGTTCATAATACGAACTCGTATCGGTCGGTTCTTGCTCAGCGGCTGAGATTTCGTCGGCAAACTGCTCGGTCCATTCTGACCAACTATACTCCTGAGCATTGGCTAATTGATTAACAATGGCAAACGCCCTGGCCTCCCAGGGAGCCTGAAAGACGGATTTGTTGTCTTTGCGGGGAGGAGCGGACAGAGAAAAGTTACTGTTTGAAGAAAGAGACATAAATTTGTTTGTATGCTTTGTGTGATTTTAGAGAGCTTCTAAATGGTCATCAAATAAATCTATGTAAAGGCTATCCTTCGGTGAGGCGTCCAACCCCCAAAGCTCCTGGGCCGTAAAACGTACGCTATAGACATGTTGAGGTTTTGTAGATAGCCGCTGCCCCATGGTGTCTGGAAAAACATAAACACCATGATCTTTGACGATTGTTCCCACCTTGCCTCGAATATAACGGGGTAAGCGAGTATAGGTTTTGGGGTGGATGACCTTTGCTTTTACGTGATCACCCACCTGAAATTTGGCCGGTAAATTACTGTCAACTTGACAACTTAAGCCTTTAGCCAACAGAACTCTGGCGTCTTGAGCAGTCATGCATTGATTGGATGTTTCGATTGTCATTTAATCAATTAAGGAGTCTGCCTGGGTGAATTCAGCAATTCTGGCTTCAATCTCGTCTGGGGTAACCAAATTGTGTTCGGCGAGCAACAGTTCTAAGGCATAAAGCCAGCGCTCATAATAACTGGAGCTTAAATACTCGCCAGGGGGCATGCGTTCTGAAGCGTGGCGAGTTTCATCCACTGGAAAATAATTTACAAAGGTGGCGAAACTCATGGCAAATACTTTGGCTTCCCACTCACTGTGGAATACAGGTTCGTTTTCCTCAATGGGAATGGGACCCATGCTATGCATACCGCCTAGATCGTGGGGGCCATTCATGATAGTCACTCCTAAAATATGTCCCTAAAACTATGTCTAAGCGACAAGAGAGTCGGCGGCGGCAGGCGGTTGAACTTTAGCTGCGCCGATCATAGCGTTGCGAGTCACGAGGGTCGCCAGGTCTTCTTCTGACCAGCCCTCCGCGCCATCAGGCCGCTCCGGCAGAACAAGATAGCGCAGATCTGCATTACTATCCCAAACCCGCACTTCAACCTGCTCGGGAATCTCTAACCCAAATTCTTGCAAAACTTTACGGGGTTCAATGACGGCGCGAGAACGATAAGCGAAGGACTTGTACCAGGTGGGCGGCAACCCTAATATCGCCCAGGGATAACAGGAACAAAGGGTGCAGACAATCAGGTTGTGAACCTCAGGCGTATTTTCAACCACTACCATATGCTCACTGGAAAAGCCCGTGAACCCCAGCTCGGAAATAGCGCCTGTTCCATCGGCCAATAGTCGTTTCTTAAACTCAGGATCAACCCAGGCTTTCGCAACAATTTGAGCCCCAATATGGGGACCCACCTTATGCTCATAGGTGTCAATAATGGCATCAAGAGCAGCTAGGTCAACGATCCCCTTCTCAACCAAAAGCGACTCAATTGCTTTGACCCGCAGAGCAACCTCGGATTCAGGACGATGGTGATGAGACGGCATGGCTCCCCTTAATTGAGAGTTTCACTACAACCCGATAAATTAAACTTGATAGGCTGTTTAGAGAGAATAATCTAGCAAACGACCCTATCAGGCTTAGATTAAATCTCAAGAAGCTTACGTGAGAATAGTCTTCGGAACAAAAGTTTAACAAGACAACGTGGCCATCCCATTCAAGTTGCCCCCATGAGGTATTCCATGGTTGTAGTTAATACCTATACGCATCCATTCAATCTTCCACTCAATCAAACGGCTTTACTGGTCATTGATATGCAAAATGACTTCTGTCACCCCGATGGGTTCAATGGCAGTGAGTTAGGTCTGGATATGACTGCTGTACGAAAAATTATTCCTACGATTCAAGTCCTGGTGAACTGGGCAAGGCAAACTGGACTCAAGATTATCTTTACGCGTGAAAGTCATACCCCGGATCTATCAGATCTGTCCCCAAGTAAAAAAACACGCTATACCAATGCGGGCTCACCCATTGGACAGGTCGGTAAAATGGGCCAATTTCTCGTCAGAGGCGAGCATGGGACCGCCATCATTGATGAGCTGCAACCGTTGCCTTCAGAGGAACAGCTCGACAAACCAGCCCACTCTAGCTTTGTAAACACGTCCCTCGACCGAATATTACAGGCGAATAACATCACCCATTTGCTGATTGCAGGTGTGACAACGGAATGCTGTGTTTTGGCGACCTATCGCCACGCCAGTGATTTAGGGTATTACTGTTTGCTACTGGAGGATTGCTGCGCCGCCTTCGATCCCAGGGATCATGACGCCACGGTGCATATCCTCCAGTCAGAAGGCGGGGTATTAGGCTGGGTCGCTCACTCCTCCAGGCTTTTTGAAGCCGCTTCGGCCTAAGTTAGAAGCGCATTACGCCTATCATCAATAATTCTAAACAAGGCATCAAACTTGCTCAATTCGCAGCTTGCCGCCATTTATTTTACGGATTAAGCAGCTGTATGCCCTATTTTCACTGAAAATGTTTCTTCGCTTACAAAAAATCCTCATTGGGTCATATACCCTCTGGGTACTGTTAAACAGTCAGCGTTCATTTTTCTAGTCAATGGAGTAAGTTAGGGGCAGTTGTTGGCGACTGAGGAGCCCATCATGAGTTCTACTTTTGCATTGCTAAGGCGAATAGCCACCTTATCTGTCGGTAGCCTTTTGTGGGTTTCCTGTTCTTCATCTAACCCAACAGCCTCTCCAGAGGCTTATAAAGCTGATGCCGTCATTGCCGAATTAATCCCTGTCAAAGCAGGCCATCTGGTGGCTCTAGATATGGCGCCTCTATTTGTGGGGGTGGAGTCAGGCTGTTTTGAGGAGAATGGGCTAGCGGTTAAAACCGTCTTCTTTACGAACCCCGGCGATAACAATGCAGCCCTGGCCGGGGGGCAAATTGACTTCAGTACCAATCCTTTTACCCTGCCATTTTTTGCGGCGAATAGCGGTGTGCCCATTAAGACTGTGGCGGCGGCAGGGGGTTGGGGCGTTATGCAGGTAATTATTAACAATGAGCATAGGGTGGGATCCATCGCGGATTTAGTCGCCTTTGTTGCAGAGAATCCCGAGCCAAAGCTCAAGATCGCCACGCTGCGGGGCGACACCCTAGAGCTGATTTTGGTGGACGCCTTTGAAGACGCGGGTATTTCTCCTGACGCTTTTGAAATGGTATACTTTGACGACCTGCTGGCCATGGTGGACGCTTTCCGAGTCGGTGAAGTCGATATTCTCAGTCACATTAAACCCTACACGACTCAATTTGTGACCAGCGGCGAAGCAACCGTACTTACCGATAATGCCGAGGTCTGGTCTCCCACGACGCCGAATACTGTGGTGAGCGTTCTAGAGAAAACCCTGAGTGAACGGCCAGAAGTGGTGGAGTCCTATATCAAAGGGTTACAGTGCTCCGCCAAGATTATTAATACCGACCCAGTCAAAGCAATTGAATTGTTGAAGGGTGGAAATTATTATCGAGTTGAAGACGAGGTATTGTTAACCGCCTTTGAAACTCAGCCAGCTCCCATTACCTTTACGCCGGATTTAGAGGCTGTCCAAACCGTAGTCGATAAAATGGTGGATCTAAAGTACATTGAATCGAATGTCCCCGCCAAAGATATTTTTGATACGACTTTGGTTAAATCGCTAGAGTAGATCAATGAAAAATCGCATTCAGGATCGACAAGTCTGGCGACAATCGTTGTTGTCGATTGGATGTGGTCTGCTTTCCTGCGTTGTCTTGGTGGGACTATGGGAGTTTATTGGCGGCGATCCAGAGAATCCCATCACCCAGGTGTTGCCGTCGCCGTCGAAGTTTTTGCCCGTCTTGTTTGAGAGTGATTTTAAGATTGGGCTGGGTTCTCAGGCGGCTTCAATTTATCAATCGGTGGCGGTCACGTTGATCCGCGTTCTGTTGGGGATGATGGCGGCCTTTATTGGGTCTATTGTCTGTGGTCTTTTAATCAGTCTTTCGAAGTGGTCAGAGCTTTTTATCTTGCCCATTTTAGGGTTGATTGCGCCGATTGCCCCCATTGCCTGGATTCCTTTGGCTCTGGTCATTTTTGGCGTGAGTAACTTGACGGCGATTTTCATCGTGTTTATGGGGGTGTTTTTCACACTGACGATCGCTACGGTAGCGGAGATTAAACGCATCCCTGACCCCTTGTTAATGACTGCTCAAAATTTGGGAGGGGGGAGTTTTAATCGATGGCGATGGGTGATTGTTCCAGCCGTGTTGCCAGGGGTGTTTACCCTCCTGCGGCTAAATTTTATTGCGGCCTGGATGGCGGTGCTGGCGGCGGAAATGACGGGTTTGCGGGATGGGCTGGGCACAGTGGTGATGACTGGGCGCAAGTTGTTTAATAGTAATCTGATTTTGTTGGGGATTTGTATCATAGGCGTGACTGGATTGGCCGTCGATCGGTTGCTGTTGCTGATTCAGCGAAAATTCTTTTGGTGGCGGGTGTAGGCTATGGAAATGTGCGATCGCGCCCCTCTCCCCCTTACCAACTCCGCCATCCTGGCCTGTCAGAATGTGGTCAAACAGTTTGTGTCCGGTCGTAAACAGGACTCAAAGGTGTTAGCGAATGTCAACCTGGAGGTGAGTCAGGGGGATTTTGTCACCATTTTGGGGCAATCCGGCGGCGGAAAATCCACCCTGCTGAAATTGTTAGGGGGATTTATCCAACCCAGTGCGGGGGAGGTGCTTTTCCATGGCGTTCCCCTCAAGGGCATCACCCCAAAAATCGGCATGGTGTTTCAGGAAAATACCCTGTACCCCTGGTTAACCGTTGAACAAAATATTGGCTTCGGCTTTAAGGTGCGAGGGAAAAAACAGTCCCGGTACGCCGACAAAGTTCGAAACGTCTTGGAGCAAGTGGGTCTCTCCCAATCTCGCAAATTATATCCCCATCAGCTTTCGGGGGGGATGAAGCAGCGGGTGTCCATTGCCCGTTCCATTGCGGTCCAACCCGATGTGTTGTTGTTGGATGAACCGTTTTCCGCCTTAGATATTCAGCTACGACGCAGGCTACAGAAATTTCTGTCTTCGATTTGGGAGGATACGGCCACCACGATGGTCTTGGTCACCCACAATGTGGAGGAAGCCATTTTATTAGGCCAAAAGTTGATTGTGATTGGTGATAAACCAGGTCGTATCATTGAAACGGTGAATATTTCTGACCCTGAATTCCGCGATCGCTATCATCCCGATTTTCTAACACTGCAGCGTCATTTAGAGGATGTGATTGAAGCTGATGTCAACACTCAGGAAACCCTGTCAAACGATCCCTCTCTAGCAATATCCTGACTAAATTCTGACGCCTGAATTCTGACTGCTTTCTTAACATCAGTTTCCCGATCTAATCGAACACCCTAGATCAAGGTTGAACCCTGGCCGGATATTGAGCCTTATGGATTTTTAAAATCGTTCTTGAGCTGAGTCGGTTAACATTGGGATTCTGCTTCAAAGTGTTAATGAAATTTAGCAAATCCCCATTGTCTTGATAAATATATTCCAACATAATATCGAACTCACCCGTTGCAGATGCGATGTAGCTAATATTTTCCATCGCTAACAGCTCATTAATATCGCTGTCTAAAAAATCAGGCTTCGTTTCCAACTCAATGTAGGCAACGTTTTCATGCTTGATTTTGCCGGTATTAATAAAGGCGCTGATAGAAATAATCTTTTCATCGATGAGTCGCTTAACCCGATATCGAATCGTCGCCTCGGGAGCATCAATCGAGCGGGCGATATCGCTATAGGCGATGCGTCCATTCTGTTGCAGAAGTTTAATGATCTTCAGATCTAATTGATCGATTTCGTAGCCTTTGATCTCCTCAGATAGGAAACCATCATTGACTGCTATCATTATTAATGGATTCACCTACTATCTTCAAAAAATCAACAGGAGATTGCTTCATAAGACCTCTAACGATGAAGCATATTGATTAAGTGTATTGTAGTCTACGGTTCGCTAACGAAAGAGACGATAGGATTTTATTAAAAGTTGTTTATTAAGATCAATCATTCCTCTCAGCAGGAAGCCCTATAAGAATTTTCCAAGATAGGGATAGACCCTTCAATTGTTTCAAGAGTACTTTGGCGTTTATTATAATGATGGCTGCAAAATCTCTGGACTATCAAAAGAGTGCTAATTTAGACTCCAGAGAGAGTACAAAGTCTGGCGCTTTTGGTCTGGATATTGTTGTCACAGGACTTACTAAGTATCTAGGCGGTAAGGTTCTGTATGAGAATTTTGATCTAAAGATTGCCAGTGGGAAAATCACCTGTTTTTTTGGGCCGAATGGATGCGGTAAATCCACATTGCTCAATATGATTGCGGGGCTGCTGCCGACGGATGCGGGCCAGATGAAGTTTGGGGGAAAGCTGCGATCGCAAGTCAAAATCGGCTATGTCTTTCAAAACTACCGGGACGCCCTATTTCCCTGGCTCAGAGCTATCCAGAATATTGAATATCCCCTATTGAGCGCGAGACTATCACGGATACAGCGGCGAGTCAGGGTAGAAGAACTGGTTCAGCAATTTAATGTGGGCTTTGACCTCAACCGCTATCCGTACGAACTATCGGGCGGCCAACAACAACTCGTTTCAATTATGAGGGCGCTGGCCACCCGGCCCAATATTCTTTTTTTAGATGAGCCTTTCTCTGCTTTAGACTACGAAGCCACCTTAGCCATTCGAGACAAACTGCAGGAAGTCTTTGTCGCTACTGGGGTCACCATTGTCATGATCTCCCACGACTTGGAAGAAGCGGTCTATTTAGCGGATCACATCTTGTTGCTCACCAAGCGGCCTACTCGGATTGCGGAACAAGTTGCTTTTGAAGCCAGCCGCCCCCGCACCCTGGATACGTTGTCAGACCCGGAGTTTGTCAGGGTTAAGGCCCACAGCCTGGGCGTCTTTCGTCGAGAGGCTAGTTAGGTATGCAACGCATTCAACGGGGTAAATCTCATCCTGACCTGGCCAGGATTCTCTCTTTCCTGGAAGTCAATACAGGGACCCTCCTACTAATCTTAATTTGGTGGGGGGTTACAGCCCTGCAGCTGATTAACCCGGTGCTGTTACCCACACCAGCAGACACCTTTTTGGCGCTATGGGAGGGGATTATTCAGGGGGACCTGCTGCGGGACTTTTGGCTGACGCTCTACCGCAGTCTTTATGCATTTGCGATCGCCGCCGTTCTGGGAATTCCCATTGGGATTTTTCTAGGGGCCAATGAGCGGTTATATCGATCCTTTGAGTTTCTGATCGATTTTTTCCGGTCCACCCCCGCAACCGCAATGTTCCCGCTATTTCTCGTCGTGTTTGGCATTGGCGATTTTTCTAAAGTGGCGGTGGCGGCCTTTGCCGGGGGATTAGTCATCTTTTTTAATGTCGCCTACGGCGTGATGAACACCCGCAAAACCCGCATTATGGCCGCCAAGGTGATGGGAACTCCCAAGTGGCGCATTTTCTTTGACGTGATCTTTTTTGAGACCCTGCCCCAAACCTTTATTGGTCTCCGCACTGCAATTTCCTTAACCCTGGTGGTGATCATTGTGGCCGAGATGTTTATTGGCTCAACCAATGGCATGGGACAACGGATCATTGACGCCCAGCAAGTCTTTGATATGCCTGACATGTACGCCTCGATTATTGCCACGGGGGTGATGGGCTATGGACTCAACCAACTTTTTTTACTCGCCGAAAACAAATTCATTCATTGGAAAGGAAAATAGGAACATGAGTCTGCGATCGCTCAACCGCCGTCGATTTGTTAAATACGGAGCCCTAGCGTTAAGCGCAGGGGCCGTGGCCGCGTGCTCAAGCAGCCCAGAGAAAGAAGCGGGAGCCGACGCCTCAGCGACAGGGGGGAGTCCAGAGGTCATTGTTAAAAAAGAAAAGGTGGTCGCCTCCTGGTTGCCAATCATGCAAACCACCGCTTACTACGTAGCTCTAGAGGAAGGTCTGTTTGAAGAGGCGGGCATCGAAGTCGAATCCGTCAAGTTTGAAAACCCCAATCAAATTATTGAATCATTAGTGTCTGGCCGAGCCGACTTTGGCCCGCCAGGAGCAGCGGCAGGCATCACGGTGCTTGCAGAGGCTAAAACACCGGGAACCTTCAAAGTGTTTGGGCTACAGGGCGGCGGTATCAAGAGCGATTTCATCAACGATGGGCTGATTGTTAAACCCGATTCGACCATTGCCTCCTTTGGAGACCTGAAGGGGAAAAAGGTGGGAACCATCCCAGGGATCCAATGGAAAACGATTCTTTCCTATATCCTCAAGAAAAATGGTTTGGAACCAGGCTCCACTGTCACCATTGAACAGATGGCCGTTGGATTACATCTACCTTCCGTGGTTTCGGGCGCAGTGGACGCCACCCTATCTTTAGAACCCACGGGCTCTATCGCGGAAGCGACGCAGCAAGCCAAACGAGCCATGGTTAATCCAGTTTCAATGTTTATTTCTGATCCCTTTTACTCTGGGGCCGCGGTGCTGACTTCTAAATTTCTGACCGATCGCCCTGAGACTGCTAAGAAAGTGGTGCAAGTGATCGACGAAGCCACCAAAATTGCGAACCAAGACTTTGATAAGGTCCGCCCGATCATTTCTAAATACACGGCCCTTGAGCCTGATCAGGCCTCTTACGTGGCCCAACCCCGATTAAGGGGATTTAACGATCTCGATGCAACGGATTTAGATTCCTATCAGAAATTTATTAATGTCTTTTTTGAGGAGGAAGTGCTTGAACAAGAAATGGTCGTACAAAATCTCATGTTAGACAAAGCGGAGCTTGGATAAAGATAACAAGTCCATGCAGGAAGTTCCCCCGAAGGCCTATCATCAGCAAATTCTCCATGATCCAGAAGATGGGGAGTCCATCAGCATGGAGGAGAAAACGATTAGCTTCTTTGAGAAGCAGATTGTATCCATTCACAATTTAATGCGGGCCAAAGACCAGCTGCCTAGCTTTGACTCGGTTCGCAGGGCCGCTGAGGAGGTTGACGGTCGCTTTGCCCTGAAGCGCTTTTCTGCAGATATCCCCTCTTTTTTACAGAGTCGATTGCCTGAGTATGGAGAGAGGAGAATTCTTGCAGTTGAAACGGTGCTCTGTGAGCTGGGATTCCTAACCAGAGAAGAACTAAGGCAGGGCTTTGATCAGGCAAATCGTGACGAGACAAATTGTGATAAGACACCTGACACAGGAACCCCTCGACCCGCTCAGGCCATTTCCTATGTCCGCGCCATTGATGAAGAGACGTATCAAGAACCCCGTTACCGCAACGGTGATCTCGTGCAAGTGTCGTCCCAATCAAAACCTGGCCACGTTAGAACACCCGTCTATTTATTAGGCAAGCAGGGTAGGATTATCAATCTTCAGGGTCTGTTTCTCAACCCAGAAGATCTTGCCCACTTCAAACCCAGCGTCTTGCGCTTACCCCTTTATCTGGTCGAATTTGAGATGGCGCACGTCTGGGGAAGTCGGTGTCCTAAAAAGAGCCTCAAGGATAAGGTTCGCGCAGAAATTTATGAACCCTGGTTAGATCCCCTCAACTGATTCACAAATCACCAACGCTTACCCACTCCACACGCTTACCAATGCAAAGGTCTCACATCCATGTCAAACTGGCAGGCGCAAAACAAATATCCCTTTTACCATGATGTAGAAAAGGCAGAGGGGCATGGGCATAGTCACGAGCCCATTAGTGACGATGAAGCCTATTGGACCCAGCGGACAAGGGTTATCCAAAAACTGCTAGAAGAGAAAGGGGTTTTTACCGCTGCTGAAGTCAGACGCGAAATTGAGCGGGAAGATTCGGTTACGCCAATGCTGGGGGCTCGCTTAGTGGCCCGTGCATGGGTCGATGCTCCATTTAAAGCCCGTTTGCTAGCAGACGGCAAAGCCGCTTGTCAGGAAATGGATATTGACACGGTTGAGATTAAACGACTGGAAGTGGTTGAAAATACACCATTAGTTCATCACGTTGTTGTTTGCACCTTGTGTTCCTGCTATCCCAGAGCAATTCTCGGGTATCATCCACCCTCCTGGTATAAGAGTACGGCGTATCGGCATCGGGTAGTCGTCGATCCACGGAGAGTCCTCGAAGAAGAGTTCGGTACGATTATTCCTGATGATGTAGAGGTTCGGGTTATGGATAGTAATGCGGATACTCGATATTTGGTTATCCCTGTAAAACCGGAAGGAACCGAAGGCTGGAATGAATCGGCGTTAATTCCACTCATCACGCGTGACAGCATGATCGGCGTTTCCTTTGCAGAAACGCCTGATTAGTCTCTAACTATACTAGTAAGTAGTTTTATTATGAAGATAGTTTTTGTATTCAAAATACGCAACATCAGTGAAATATTCCGAACAGCGCAATTGAAATTTGATAGATGGTTGAATTAAATTCCTTCGAAGAAGCATTGGCAGAGGAATTAATTTCTTCCAAAGGCAAGCCCATAGCGATTACTTGTTTTGGTATTGGCAGTTAAACCACACAGAGCTTTTTAGTGGCAAAGTAACTCGTTAAAGGTATTTTCATTGGAGCGCTGCTTTCATCGGGTGCTATCACATCTCTAGCTGCCTTTCACATTTGTACTGTCTTTGACGGGGTAGTTCCTTCTCCTTCTGACAAGCTTGTCGCGCCGTCTGATTCACATAAACTCGACTCTTTTCCTTACCTTGAGTCTGCGCTATCCATTGCACATAGCGACTCCCCGCTGCCAGCATCAACGCCACATCCTTGAAGGATTGTCCATCCTCAAAAGCCCTTCGACACACCCGATAATCCAATTTGATCGGGGTATCCGCCTCAACACCTTGGCTGTAACGCGCCCACATTTGCTGATAACGCTGTCTTGGGTTCAACTGGGTTGGTGCTTGAGAATCAAGAGTCGGAAGTGGTGAATCAAGAGTGGGGGATTGGGAATCAGCTTTCCTGAGATTGACCCGCTGTGCTTCCCTCCCCTCATGATTTGTTCTCAGCGGTTGTCGCCCTTTTGTCGCCTCACCTGGAATATCTGCTACTGCGCTCGATTGTTCGGGTGATTGTCCTACGTCAGGCTTTCCATCTTGGATAAGTTGTCCAACTTTTGCTCCAAGTGTTCGATTGAGTCGATCAACTGCTGCTGTAAGCCCAGCTCGGTTTTCAGCCGACTGTTCCAACTGCTCAAGGCCAAAATTAACTGCCGTAGCTGAATCAGCAAGGTCTCCCGCGCATCTGAGGAGGTCTCGCTGCTCACGATAGCCTGCAATTGCATCAGCAAGCGGCTCAAGATGGGGCTCAAGTGCTGCGGCAAGGTCTTCAAACCCTTGCGCAAATCCTGCACGTCCTGCTCCAAGTGGCTTAATCGCTCGGTGTTCACCTGGATTTCCGCCTGCAACGGCTGCAAGCTGTTCAGCAATACGCCTACCAATGCGCTCTCCAACTGCTCGGTAGTCAACGTTGGAGACGGGTTCTGAGTTCTGAGGTTGCTGTGCATACTCACCTACCTGTTCAAATAAAGCTGCATAGTCACTCACGTTCTCCTTCGCTCTCGATGCCTGGGTAAGTCGCGTCAATTCCTCTCGACTCGCTGTGTATAGCGTTAGCCCATACTTCGCCCGAGAGATGGCGACATAAAATGCTTCTTGATGGGTTGTTTCCCCCAACAGAGCCAAGACGCGATTTGCTGTTTTTCCCTGACTGCTATAGGTGGTTCTGACCCAGGCGTAGTCCACATACTGCTTACCGCTGAGGATGATGCGCCTGGTCTGACCTTCAGCGGTAACAATCTCTGCTTTGCCATTCGGCTCAATCTGTTTCACCACAAAGGTCTGACCGTTACGAACCTTCGCCTTGGAGTTATTGCGCGTCCACCTCAGCTTGTCGCCCACCGCTATGGGGATCGCCTGCATCGCGTAGACGGTCTTCCGAGGACATAACGCCGGAGCTACTGACATCACCGATCCGCTCGGCGTCTCTAACACCAGTCGGTGAGAATCCTTGTCTACTGACAGAACTGTATATTGCTCTCCCCTCAACAGCCCTTGCTTCCGATAATCCTGAACGGGTACAAGCACATCCCCCAGCGCGTAGGCCGTCACATAGCTGGCCTGAGCAGTGGTCAAGTCTTTCCGGCGCCTTAATGGGTGACAAGGTGGTTATGCAGCTTGCTGCATAAGGGATAGAGCATGAAAACCAAGTTGAAAATAATGCCGTTTATGGGGTTTGAGTGCGATCAATCTCAAAGCCCAATCAGACCATAATTCCATCCCATATATCCATCGTTGCCCATAAAGACCGAAACTAAAATCACTCTGACGCGGGGTTTTATCTTTGTGTTCTTTGATACGTCCAGCATACACCTCTATCCCTAATTGCTTCATCCGTTGTCCGTGCATTGTGGCCAAACTATAAGCGATTGCAATCAACAAAACCAAGGCTAAAAAACGAGTGTCATTCACCTTAGTACTCTCTAAGTTATACCCCCCGGTTTTGCAATCCTTAAAAAACTGTTCTATTCCCCACCTGCATCGGTATACGGCCAATGTTTGTTTGAGTGTTGATAAATTTGTCAAGATATACCAGGGTTCTTTGGGTCCTTTTTTTCGATACTTCCGTTTCCAATAAACCGCAATATTGAACGGTCCTAAACCATCTCCCTTATTGCACTTTACACCCATATAAAATTTAGACATTCCAGGCTTGAATTCTTGGTCTTTAAGGATTTGATACTCTTCCCCAGCGTGTTCTTGGAAATGGAGGTCCTTCTTCTGGCGTAAAGCAAAGTGTACTCCCATACCATCAAGCCATACGGCGAGTTTTGGGCTATGGAATTCTCGGTCTCCCAACACCAGGACGCGAGAGTTCTCCAGCAGCGAGAGCGCCACTTTCAATAAGCGCTTTTGAGTCTTTAGATCACTATTTCCCACCTGGTTTAATACTTCCCAATAGAGGGGTAATGCATGAGTCCCCCAGACGATTGTAATCATAAAGCCATTCCGACCTTTCCACTGTGTTCGGTCAATCGCAATCAACCAATAACCATATTTTTGATGTTTTCTCTTTTTTAGATATCGACGCTGTTCTCGATTAAGGTTATGTCCTGTTTCTGCTTGTCTAATCCACAATTTTATCAACGGAAACCACAACAATTTAACGCAGAGTTGGGGCAGGTCTAAAAAACGTTGTAGGTTGCGTTTACGACTCGGAGATTTAATGGGTTGAGGAAATAAACTGGCTAATGTAGAGAGTTTGACTTGCCGATGGG
>JAAUYH010053224.1_pt1 | contig 17830 bp, 21 predicted proteins | sample 7278061 | NCBI WGS metagenome assembly JAAUYH01 (sample SAMN14350203, study PRJNA611818) | marine sediment metagenome | isolation source: surface marine sediment (0.6m) | place: French Polynesia: Moorea | collected 2018-08 | reverse complement strand
GAGAAAGCGGCATGGGACTTCGTGGAGCAGGAGGCGCCCGAGATCGCGTTGACGGTGATCAACCCGGCCTTCGTCCTGGGTCCGCCGCTGGACGCGAACTACGGGACCTCGGTCAAGGTGGTGGAGCGGATCTTGCGGGCGAAGGACCCGATGCTGCCGCAGATCGGGTTTTCCACGGTGGATGTGCGCGACGTGGCCGAGATGCATGTGCGCGCACTGGAGCGGCCCGAGACGATCGGCAAGCGCTACGCCGGGGTCGATCGGTTCCTCTGGTTTCACGAGATCGCCGAGGTGCTGAAGGCAGCGCATCCCGATCGCAAGATCGTGACGCGGAAGGCGCCAGGGTTCGTGGTGCGGGTCCTGGCGCTCTTCGACAAGGCGATCCGCGGGATCCTGCCGGATCTGGGACAGCGGCGCGAGGTGTCGAACGCGCGGGCGGTGGCCGATCTGGGGATGGAGTTCATCGCTGTCGAAGAGGCCGTGCGCGCCTCGGGGGCGTGGCTGATCGAGAACGAGGTGGTGTAGCCGGGGCCGGCCATGGCAGGGTGCTGCCATGCTGCGTGTGGTGTTGATCCTGCCGTTTCTATTGGAGGCCTGTGCGAAGGACGAGACCGTGTCGGGCTATGCCGGCGGGGTTTTCGTGCTTGAGGAGATGCGCGGGGCGGCGGTGTCGGAGCGGGCGACGATCTCGTTTCCCGAAGAGGGCGCAGTTGTGGGCGAGGCGCCCTGCAACGGGTACCGGGCGCGGCAGGGGGTGCCGTATCCTTGGATCAAGGTCGAGGGGCTTGTGGCGACGAAACGGGCGTGTCCGGCGTTGGACGTGGAGGCGGCGTATTTCGCGGCATTGCAGGCGGCGACGTTGGTGGAGGCGTCGGGGGGCGTGTTGATCCTGTCGGACGATGACGGCGAGCTCTTGGTGTTCCGTCAGGAGTGACGGGCGAGCAGGTCCGTCAGGCGCGTACGGGCGGCGGGCAGCGGTTTGTCCCCGAGCGAGGGCGCGAGCCATTTCGTCAGGAAATGGCCGGTGGTGCGCAGGCCTTCGGTGATCTCGGCGCGGGGGGCCTCGGTGGGTGACAAGAGGCTCGGCGGCAGGGGGAGCAGACGGTCGGACCAGTCGCCGGCGCCGGCGCGGGAGACGGCGCGGCCGGTTTTCGGTGAGACATAGCTCAGGTCATTTGCGCCCCCGGTGACGGCGCAGGCGGAGAAGTCGAGGCCGAAACCCATTTCCTCGAGTAGCGCCAGTTCCCAGTGCAGGTAGGCGAGCGGCCAGGCGTCGGGCTCGTCGAGAAGATCGAGCAGCGTCTGGGTCTTGGCGTAAAGCTGCGGGTGCGCCTCGCGTTCGGGTAAGGTGAAGGTCAAAAGCGCGGTGATCGCGTTGAGCGCAGCCAGCGCCTCACGGTCCTGCATCAGCGCGGCGCGGCTTTTGACCGGTTCGACGGTGTAGCTGCCCAGGTGATCCTCGAGCCTTGCGCGCCAGGTGACGGCGACCTGGGCGCCGGGTTGCAGGATCGGGGCGGTCTTGCGAGAGGTCGCTCCGCGGACGACGCCGGCGTGGCGGCCATGAGCTTCGGTGAAGACCTCGACGATGGCCGAGGTCTCACCATGGCGCCGGGTGGCGAGGATGGTGCCGGTGTCTTGCCAGTCCATGGGGGAAGAGTAGCGTCAAGTGGCGGGCGCAGGAAGGCTGGAGCACCCCTGGCACCGGGACAAGCCGAAGACGCCGGTCCAGCGGCATCCCCCGGTCTGCCGCCGGACCGGCTGGCGTATTCCCGTGCGATCAGCTCGCCAGGCCGTCCTCGTCCAGAAGGTGCCGTCCGTAACGGTCTTCGACCTCGATCACCCAGAGGTCGGGGTCGAAGCTGCGCTGGCGCTCGGTGGCGGCGTCGACCTCGGCGTCGGGGCCCTTGGCGAGCTCGACCCAGGTGCGCTCGCCCGTCATCAGGTCGACGGAGCGCTGGTAGAGCGTCGCCTGCCCGTCCAGCGTGGATTGCTTGATCAGCACGGCGCCGGCGGTGGCGTCTCCCTTGGAGGTGACGAAGGCGGGGATGTTGGCGAGGCTCAGGCGGGCAAGATACGCCTGGACCCAGAATTCCGAGGTCAGCCGCGCCATGGTCTCACGCGTTGCCGTCGGAGTAATCGAGGCCCATGGCGGAATAACGCGCGGCCTCGTCGAGCCAGTTCGGCCGGACCTTCACCTGCAGGAACAGATGCACCCGGCGGTCGAGCATCTCTTCGAGCTCGGCGCGCGCGGCCTGGCCCACGGCCTTGATCGTCTCGCCCTTCTTGCCCAGCAGGATGCCCTTGTGCCCGTCGCGGGCGACGTAAACGGTCTGCTCGATCCGGGCGGAGCCGTCCTTGCGGTCCTTCCAGTTCTCGGTCTCGACGGTCAGCTGGTAGGGCAACTCCTGGTGCAGTCTTAACGTCAGTTTTTCGCGGGTGATCTCGGCGGCGATCATGCGCATGGGCAGGTCGGCGATCTGGTCCTCGGGGTAGAGCCACGGCCCCTCGGGCATCTCGCTGGCGAGCCATTTGCGCAGGTCGTCGACGCCGTAGCCCTTCTCGGCGGAGATCATGAAGGTCTGCGCGAAGGGGTAGCGCGCGTTCAGGTCCTGGGAAAGGCCCAAGAGCACCTCGGATTTCACCCGGTCGATCTTGTTGATCGCGAGCGCGACGGTGCGGCCCTCGGCGGTCTCGGTGAGGGTCTCGAGGATGCGTTCGACGCCCTCGGTGACGCCGCGATGCGCCTCGACCATCAGCACGATGACGTCGGCATCCGCGGCTCCGCCCCAGGCGGCGGCGACCATGGCGCGGTCGAGCCGGCGGCGCGGGCGGAAAAGGCCGGGCGTGTCGACGAAGATGATTTGCGCGTCGCCTTCCAGCGCCACGCCGCGGATCCGGGCGCGCGTGGTCTGCACCTTGTGGGTGACGATCGAGACCTTGGCGCCGACCATCTGATTCAGAAGCGTCGACTTGCCCGCATTGGGCTCTCCGATCAGGGCGACGAATCCGGCGCGGGTGGTCATGGGCGGTCCTTCGCTGGGGATCGTGCGGCTATAGAGGAAGGTTTCGGCGGGCTCAACGGGTGGGTTTAGTGGACCAGCGGTCGAGGTCGCGGGCGATGCGGGTGGGGTCAATGAAGTGGTCGAGCATGGTGCCGGTAGCGAGCGCGTAGGCTTGGTCGAGGGGGAGGTCGAGTTGGGCTTGCAGCGTGGCCTTGCCGGCGGCGATGGCGGGGGCGTGGCGGGTGGTGAGTTTGGCGGCGAAGCTGCGGGCCTCGGTCAGGAGCGTTTCGGCGGGATGGAGACGGTTGAAGAGGCCGTGGCGGTGGGCCCAGTCGGCAGAGAAGGTCTCGCCGGAGAGGGCGAGTTCCATCAGCGGTTTGCGGCCGAGGCTGCGGCCGACGGCGACCGAGGGCGTGGTGCAGAAGCCGCCATTGTTGACGCCGGGCAGGCAGACGCTGGCCTGAGGCGCGGCGAAGATCAGGTCGCAGGAGGCGGCGAGTTGCAGACCGCCGGCGGTGGCGAGCCCTTCGACGACGGCGATGGTGGGTTTCGGCAGCGTGGCGAGGGTCTGCATCATCGCGGAACAGGCGGTCAGCAGGTCCTGCAGATAGGCGCGGCCCTGGTCGGGGTCAGCGCGGTGGCGGGCGATTTCCTTCATGTCGTGCCCGGCGCAGAAGATGCGGTCAGGGCCGTGGAGGAGGATGGCCTTGGTCTCGGGATCGGTGGCGGCCTCGGTGAGGGCGTCGTGTAGCGCCGCGATCATCGCGCGCGACAGGGCGTGCGCAGGGGCGGCGCCGAGGGTCAGGGTGAGGACGCCGTTGTCGAGAGCCCGGGTCAGAAGCTCGGGGGGCTGCATTTGGGTCATGGGGCGTTATCGCCTGTGCGGGCGTCGGGTGGCAAGATGTTGAGCGCGGCAGGCGCATTGCCAAGATTGGGCCGCTCGGCATTGTCGCGGCGTCTTGGGTTCCGCGCCGCTTTTCGCGCGGTATCAAGGCCGCAAGGCCGCCGTGCGACCGCCGACCCTCCCCCCGGGAGGCGGTTTTGCAGGGAAAGCAATGAGCGCAGCGGTTGCAATGACTTGGCAGAGATAAAGCACGCCGGTTTTCCGTCTGCCCGCCACCCGAGGGTCGGCGGTCGCGCGGCTTGTACTTCGCGGCGCGCCCTCTTTTCTTGGCGGCTATTGCCAGCCTAACCGCCGACCAGTTCAAGAAGCGCCTGGGCGGCGGCTTGTTCGGCGCGGCGTTTGGACGGGGCCTCGGCGCGGGCGGCCTCGCCGGTGGCGAGGCGGACCTCGATGGTGAAAACCGGAGCGTGGTCGGGGCCGGAGCGGGCGATTTCGGTATAGGCGGGGGGCGTCTGGCCGCGGGCCTGGGCCCATTCCTGCAGCGTGGTCTTGGCGTCGCGGGCGTCGTCGTCGACATGGGCGACCCGGTCTCCCCAGGCCTTGAGGATCACCGCCTGCGCGGCGGCGAATCCAGCGTCGAGGTAGACGGCGGCGATCACCGCCTCGAGTGCGTCGGCCAGAAGCGCATCCTTGCGGCGGCCACCCGAGAGCATCTCGGAGCGGCCGAGTTTCAGCACGTCGCCAAGGCTCAGATCACGGGCGACGGCGGCGCAGGTTTCCTTGCGCACCAGCGCGTTGTAGCGCGGGGCGAGCTTGCCCTCGGCGGCGGTCTTGTCAGCGGCCAGCAGCGCCTCTGCCATCACCAGGCCGAGCACGCGGTCGCCGAGGAATTCCAGCCGCTGGTTGTCGGGCCGCGTGGGCGAGGAGGTCGAGGGGTGGGTGAGCGCCTGATGCAGGAGGTCGGGTTTCGTGAAGGCGTGGCCGAGCCGGTCGCAGAACGTCTTTTGGTCGGCGGAGAGCTTCATTGCACGGCCTTGATGAACCGGTCGCCGCGCCATTGCCAGACCGTGATCAGCGACGGGCCGGCGGAGGAGAAGAGCACGAGCCGCGCGCGCCCGAGAACGTTGTCGGCGGGCACAAGCCCAACGCCGCCCCTGTCCTGCGGCACGCGGCTGTCGGTGGAGTTGTCGCGGTTGTCTCCCATCACGAAGACTGCGCCATCGGGCACCGTGACGGCCTCGACGGTATCGAGCGGACTGACCCCGACATCCAACGTGGCGTAGCTGGGGCCGTCGGGCAGGGTCTCGATCCAGCGGTTCTTGGTGCAGTCAAGGCTTGAGGTGGTGGCATCCTCGAAACAAAGCGGCTGCGAGTTGTAGGGGCCTTGCAGCGTGCGCGGTTCGATGAAGAGGCCATCCTCCTGCTGCGGCACCGGTTCGCCGTTGAGTAGCACCGCGCCATCCTCCATGCCAACGCTGTCGCCGGGCAGGCCGATGACGCGGGCGATGAAGGCAGTGTCCTGCGTCGGGTGCTTGAAGATGACGACATCGCCGCGGGTGGGCGTCGCAGCGTTGCGGTCGGCGATCAGGTAGTCGCCGATCAGAAGGGTGGGTTTCATGGACCCCGACGGAATCCAATAGGGCGCCCAGACCAGCCGCGAAACGCCGAAGACCGCGAAGAGGCAGACGCCGAGGACACCGAGGGTGACAAGGGCACGCGGCGCCTTGGGGGGCGCGGTGTCCTCTTTCGTGGGACCGAAGAGCAGCCAGGCGCTGATGCCGAGGCCGATGATCGGCACCAGTTGCACGATCACCCAGGCGCCGTTCCGGCCCATGTCGTGAAAGCGCCGGATGCCGAAGCCGATCAGGGGAACGGTCAAGAGCGTGGTCACGGCGGTGACGATCCCGGTCAGATGCGCGGGCTGGCCCATCAGGTCCATCGCCACCCGGCTGACCACCAGAAAGGTCAAGAAGATCACGAAGGCGACGGCGTAGCGGGCGCGGGGGGTGCGGCCCGACCAGTCCAGCCACTCGGTGAGAAATCCGCTCACTCGATCGCCTTGAAATACCGGTCCGAGCGCCAGGTCCAGAAGAACAGCATCGACCGGCCCGAGGACGAGAACATGATCCGGTCGGCGCGGCCGATCAGGTTCTCGAACGGCACCATGCCGACCCCGCCCGCGGCCTGGCGCACGCGGCTGTCGGTGGAATTATCGCGGTTGTCGCCCATGAAGAAGAAATGCCCCTCGGGCACGGTGAAGACCTCGGTGTCATCCAGCGGCCGGTTGCCGATATCGAGGATATTGTGGCTGGGGCCACCGCCCGGCAGTGTCTCGGTATAGCGCTGTTTCACGCAGGTGCCGGAGATGCCGGGATTGTTGGAACAGGCAGGCAGGCTGGCGACGGGACCCTGCAGTTCGAAGGGTTCCTCGAAGATGCCCGCGTCGGTCTGGGTGGCTTCCTCGCCGTTGCGGTAAAGCACGCCATTGCGGACCTGGACCTTGTCCCCGGGCAGGCCCACGACGCGCTTGATGAAATCGGCGTTCTGGGTGGGGTGGCGGAATACCACGACGTCGCCGAGCTGCGGATCATTGCCGAAAATCCGGCCCGGAAATGGGCAGATCGAGAACGGGCAGGAATGCCGCGAATAGCCGTAGGACATCTTGTTGACGAAGAGGAAGTCGCCGATCAGAAGCGTGTCCTTCATCGAGCCCGAGGGGATCCAGAACGGCTGAAAGAACAGGGTGCGGAAGACCCCGGCGATCAAAAGCGCGTAGACGATCGTCTTGATCGTTTCGGCGATACTGTCCTTGACGCTGGCCTTCTCTGCCATCGGGTCACCTGCCTCGGGTTTGGTTGGGCCGTGTCATGCGGGGATGGGGCGCAGGTGTCAAGCGACGGGGCGGGCCTCGATGATCACGAAGGCCTGTGCCCAGGGGTGATCATCGGTGAGCGTAACATGGATGATCGCCTCATGGCCCGCAGGCGTCATTTCTTTCAGGCGCTCGGCGGCCCAGCCGGTGACATGCATGACGGGCTGGCCGGTGCGCAGATTGCTGACGGCCATGTCCTTCCAGGAGATGCCCATCCTGAGGCCGGTGCCGAGGGCTTTCGAGCAGGCCTCCTTGGCGGCCCAGCGCTTGGCGTAGGTGCCGGCCGTATCACGCCGACGTTCGGCCTTGCGCTGTTCGGTTTCGGTGAAGACCCGGTTGCGGAAACGATCGCCGAAACGCTCGAGCGTGTGCTCGATACGCTCGATATTCGCCAGATCCGTGCCGACGCCGAGGATCATGCCCAGCCCTCGAACCGGGATCGGAATTCCATCGGAATTCCATCGGAATTGCGTCGGACTTCTGTCCGGCAATCAGCCGCCGTCATGGGATCTCGAAGACCGGGAGGATGGTGCCGGCGGCCTGGTTGATCGTCACCGCGAGGATCGCCGGATCGAACCCGCCGGTGCTGGGGGCAAAGCGCGACGCACCCATGCGCACGGTCAGGCCTGTCGCCGGATCGTAGCTGGCACCGATTGTCTCGAAGAGTAGCCCCGCGAAACCGATGGAGCCGTCGCCCTCGGCGATAACGGCGCAATTGCGGCTGCCGAGTTCGTCGCGGGGCGGGGCGAGGACCATGAGGTAATAGGCGCCGGCGGCGGGCTCGACGGTGTCCAGCAAGGTGACGCGGATCTCGCCATTGGCGAAGGTGCGGGTGTGCGCCTCCCACGGCTCGACCTGGTTGCGGGCCGAGGCTTGCCACCCGGTGCAGTCGATGGCGGTTTGTGCGGTGGCGGGAGAGGCCAAAAGGGCGAGGGCGAGGCAGGCGGGTCTGAGCATGGGCGGGCTCCGGTTGATCTCGCTCAGATGTGCCACGGGGAGGTGCGTTTGGCAAACCTCGGCGCGGTGCGCGGCGAGAGTTCGGGTCTTGTGCTGTCAACATACTTCAAATATTCATGATATATGGATACATCCCAGGCCCTCGCCGCATTTGCTGCGCTGTCACAGCCCGTCCGGCTGGACATGTTCCGCGCCCTCGCCCGCGCGGGCGACCGGGGCATGCTTTCGGGCGAGATGGGGGCGCATCTGGGGCTCTTGCAGAACACCACATCGGCCAATCTCGGCGTGCTGGCCCAGGCCGGCCTCATTCGCAAGGAACGCCAGGGCCGCGAGATCCGCTATTTCGCCGATATGCAGGGGATGCGCGATCTTCTGGCCTTCCTGATGCAGGATTGCTGCGGCGGGCAGCCAGAGCTGTGCCAGCCGCTGATCGACACGATTTCCCACCCGCAAACGAGGTCCGCCATGACCGAGACACCCAAGAACGTGCTCTTTCTCTGCACTGGAAATTCCGCCCGCTCGATCCTTGCCGAGGCGATCCTGAACCGCCTTGGGCAGGGGCGGTTCAAGGCCTATTCCGCCGGGTCGCAGCCGCAGGGAAAGGTGCATCCGCTCGCGCTCGACCAGCTGCGGCGGACCAATCACGACGTGTCGGAGGCGCGGTCGAAGAATTGGGACGAGTTCGCCGGGGACGATGCGCCGAAAATGGATTTCGTCTTCACCGTCTGCGACAACGCGGCGGCCGAAACCTGCCCGATTTGGCCCGGCCAGCCGGTCACGGCGCATTGGGGTCTGCCCGATCCCGCGGCCGCCGAGGGCAGCGAAGCCGAGCAGCGGCTGGCGTTTTCCGAGACCTACCGGATGTTGACCAACCGGCTCAGCATCTTCATCAACCTGCCGCTGGAAGAGCTGGACAAGCTGTCGCTGAAACAACGCCTCGACGAGATCGGCGCATCCGGAACGAAGGACCAAAGGACCCAATCCGCATGAGCGCATTCGACATGCCCCGCCGGCTGGCCGCCGAGGCCATCGGCACCGCGTTTCTGGTTGGGACGGTGGTCGGTTCCGGCATCATGGCGGAGATGCTGACCGAGGACGTGGCACTGGCGCTCTTGGGCAACACGATCCCAACGGGCGCAATCCTGGTGGTGCTGATCACGATCTTCGGACCACTCTCGGGCGCGCATTTCAACCCGGCGGTGACGCTGGGCTTCGCGATCCGTGGCGATATCGCGGCGGGGGCGGCAGGGGCCTACGTGATCGCGCAGATCGGCGGTGGGATCATTGGAACCTGGGTGGCGCATCTGATGTTCGAATTGCCGGTGCTGCAGACCTCGGCGACCATTCGCACAGGTGGCGCGCAATGGTTTGCCGAAGTCATTGCGGCCTTTGGGCTGATGGGCGTGATCCTGGGCGGGATAAGGTTCAGGGCCGAGGCGGTGCCGTGGCTCGTGGGGCTCTACATCACCGCGGCCTACTGGTTCACCGCGTCCACCTCCTTCGCCAACCCGGCGGTGGCGATCGCGCGCAGCCTGACGGACACGTTCTCGGGCATCCGGCCGGTGGACCTGCCGGGCTTCATCCTCGCCGAATGCGTCGGCGCGGTTCTGGCGGTGCTGGTGATGGGGTGGCTCTTGCGGGGGCCCGAGATGGATTAGCCAAAGCGCAACGGCGCGGCCGGCGGACTACCCCGCGGTCTTCAGATCAGCGATCATCGCGTCGATATTGCCGCTGCGCCGGTCGAGCATCGCGCCGATTTCCTGCCGCTCAGCCAGAAGCATGTTCACGCCCTCGATGAACATGTTGAAGAACTTGTCCTGGCCGGTCCGGTCCGAGACGTAGAACACCACCTCGAACGGAGCGCGGCCGCGCAGGACGACATCGGCGTCGACCTCGTACCAGCTTTTGACCTGGCGCGCGCCGCGCACGGTGACGGTGCCGCCGATGAACTCGCGGAATCGCTTGCCGTATTTGCGCGACATGTAATCACCGAAGGCGTCCGAGAAGGCGCGTTTCTGGGCGGCACTGGCCCGGCGCGCGTCGACGCCCATGGCATAGGCGGCGATGTAGGAGTTGTCGCCGTAACGATCGAAGACGCCCTTGAAGTCGCGAATCATCGCCGATTCCGACTTGCCCGAGGCGATGATCCGGTTGATGTCGGCCACGACCTTGTTGACGAGCGCGCCGGCGGAGTTCGCGGTGATGGCCAGCGCGGGCATGGGCAACGCCGTGACCAGCCCGGTGGCGGTGAGCCCGGTGAGCAGATGGCGACGGCTCAACGCCGCGCCCTGGAAACCCTTTGAAACCAACATCATGACAGCCTTTCGTCTAGAACCCCGCGGTGTCGAGCGCGAAGGGATCGACCTCTTCCTCGACCGGTGCGTCCTGGCCCAGTTGGAACCGGCGATTCTGCAGGTAGAGCAGCCGCGTCTGCGCATAGCTGTCGGCGCTCTCGTAGAGGACCGAGTCGATCGTCTCGGTGAAACGATAGCGGTCGCCAAGACGTGACGCCACCGCCGAAACCGGCATCGCGTAGCGTTCGGGCGTGGGAAGCGCATAACTGAGCGGATTCAGGAAGAAATCGACGACACGCCCGGCGGTATCCCGCTCGGTCGAGGGGCCGAGAAAGCGCAGTTCCTGGTAGTTGCCCTCTTCCACGCCCCAAACATGCAGGGTTTCGCCGAAATCACTGCTGCGTTCGGGCAGGCCCCACTGGCCTGCCGGGTCGAAGATTCCGCCGATCCCGAAGGTGGTGTTGATCAGAAAGCGCATGGAATTGTGCGCCGCGTCGTCCAGACTGCCCTGCAGGATGTCGTTCACAACGAACTTGGGCAGATCGAGGTTGCCCGCGAAGTTGCCGACGCTGCGGCGCACGGGTTCCGGCAGCGCCTTGCCGTAGCCGTGCGCGACTGGACGCAGAAATCTCTCATCCCCGCGCTTGTTAGCCGCGTGGATGGCGCGGTTGCGCGCCTCGTTGGGGTCGCTGATGCCCTGCGCCACAGGCGGCTGGGCCGCGCAGGCCCCCAGCAACATCAGCAGGCCAATGCAGAGCAGTGCCGCGCGCGGGATAAACGGTCGTTTCATGGCAACAAGTCCAGCAAAACCCAACTTTGGCGGCGCCTTTTTTACATAAGGCGTGACGGATCGGTTCGCACATATTATCGAACTGGCAGTGATTATATGTGACTAATCGGCGACAGGACCACCCCGCCCGTGATCTGGAGAAAGAATGCGACGCCCTGATCTGGAAGCCGGCAAGGAAGAACTGCGCGAAGCCCGGCGCGAAAGCCGGGGGCTGTTCTGGTCGGTGGGGACCTTCAGCTTCTTCGTGAACCTGCTGATGCTGACGGGTCCGATCTTCATGCTGCAGGTCTATGACCGCGTGCTCGGCAGCCGGTCTCAGGAGACATTGCTTGCGCTCTTCATCCTGATGGGGTTCCTGTTCCTGATGATGGGGATCCTGGATTTCGTGCGCGGCCGGGTGCTGGCGCGAATCGGCGCGCGTTTCCAGGCCAAGCTCGACCGCCGGGTGTTCGAGGCAGTGACGAAACGCGCCTCGGTCTCGCCGGATCAGGCCGACACGGTGAGCAACCTGCGCGATCTCGAGGCGGTGCAGCGGCTGTTGGCCTCGCCGGTCTTCGCGGCGCTCTTCGACATTCCCTGGACGCCGATCTTCCTGGTGGGCATCACGATTTTCCATCCCTATCTGGGCATGCTCGCCGTGCTCGGCGGCGGGATCCTGATCCTCGTGACGATCCTGAACCAGGTGATGACGCGCGGCCCGGTGATGGACGCCAACCGCGCCACCGCCACGGCCGAGCATGTGGCCGAGCAGATCCGCGCCGAGGCCGAGATGGTGCGCAGCCTGGGCATGCAGACCTCGGCGTTTCAGCGCTGGAATCTTGCGCGGGAGCGCTCGCTGAACCAGGGGCTTTTGAGCTCGGATCGCACCGGCGGGTTCACCACGCTGTCGAAGACATTTCGGCTGTTCCTGCAATCGGCGATGCTGGGCCTCGGCGCCTATCTTGTGCTGACGGCGAATCTGACGCCGGGCGCGATGATCGCCGCGTCGATCCTGCTGGGCCGGGCGCTGGCGCCGCTGGACATGGCGATCGGGCAATGGCCGTCGATCCAGCGCGCGATGAAGGGCTGGCAGAGCCTCGCCGACCTGCTGGCCGCCGTTCCCGTGGAACCGCCGCGCACGCCATTGCCGGTGCCCAAGGCGCATCTGACAGTGCAGCAGGTGACCGTCGTACCGCCGGGCGAACAGGTCGCCTGCCTGCGGCTTCTGAGCTTCGAGGTGAAGCCGGGCCAGGCGCTGGGCGTCATCGGGCCGAGCGGGTCGGGCAAATCCACCCTGGCGCGCGCCCTGACGGGCGTCTGGCGACCGGCGGGCGGCAAGATCCGGCTCGATGGCGCGGCACTCGACCAGTTCGAACCGGACGTGCTCGGCCAGCATATCGGCTACCTGCCCCAGCGCGTGCAGCTCTTCGACGGCACGATCGCCGAGAACATCGCCCGGCTGAGCCTGCAGCCCGATGCCGCGAAAGTGGTCGAGGCCGCCAAGAAGGCCGCGGCGCACGAGATGATCCTGAAGCTGCCCGACGGCTACGACACCCGCGTCACCGCCGGCGGCGGGCGGCTGTCCGGCGGGCAGATGCAGCGCATCGGTCTGGCGCGCGCGATGTATGGCGACCCGGTGCTTCTGGTGCTGGACGAGCCGAACTCGAACCTCGACAACGAGGGCTCGACGGCCCTCAACGCCGCGATCCGCCAGATGAAGTCCGAGGGCAAGTCGGTGCTGATCATGGCCCACCGCCCGGCGGCGATCGAGGAATGCGACATGCTTCTGGTGCTCGACGGCGGCGCGCGGCGGGCGTTCGGGCCCCGTGACGAGGTGATGAAGGAAGTCCTGAGCAACTATGCCCAGGTCAAGAAGAGCGCGGGCCCGGGAGGCGTGACATGAGCGGCAAGGCGTTTTCCACCCGGAAACACATGGTGATCGGGCTTCTGGCGCTGATCGTACTGGTCGGCGGGTTCGGTGGCTGGGCGATCTTCAGCAACATCTCGGGCGCGATCATCGCCACCGGCCAGGTCGAGGTCGACCAGAACCGGCAGGTGGTCCAGCACCCCGACGGCGGCGTGGTCGCCGAGATCCTCGTCGATGAGGGCGACATGGTCGAGATCGGCGCCCCGATGATCCGGCTCGACGCGACGCTGCTGACCTCGGAACTGGCAATCGTCGAGAACCAGCTTTTCGAGCTGATGGCCCGGCGCGGACGGCTCGAGGCGGAACGCGATGACCTCGACAGCATCAGCTTCGATCCCGAATTGGTGGACTTCGCCGCGTCCCACCCCAAGATCGCCGAGCTGATGGACGGCCAGGCGCGGCTTTTCGAGGCCCGCCGGGTGTCGATGGCCAACGAGATCGAGCAGCTGCAGAAGCGTCGCGTGCAGATCGAGACGCAGGTCGAGGGGATCAAGGCGCAGCAGGCATCGCTCGACGTGCAGCTCGGGCTCATTCGGGAAGAACTCGCCAACCAGCAGGAGCTTCTGGAAAAGGGTCTCGCCCAGGCGTCGCGCGTCCTGTCGCTGCGGCGCGAGGAATCCCGGCTCGCCGGCTCGATGGGAGAGCTCACCGCCGGCGCAGGACAGGCCGCCGAGCGCATCACCGAGATCGATATCGAGATCCTCAAACAGGACAGCGCCCGGCGAGAAGAGGCCATCACGCGCCTGCGCGACCTGCAATACCGCGAATTGGAGCTGGCGGAGCAGCGCCGGTCCCTGCGCGAGCGGCTGGACCGCCTGGACATCCGCGCGCCGGTATCGGGCATCGTCTATTCGAAACAGGTCTTCGCGCCGCGCTCTGTGATCCGGCCGGCCGATCCGCTCTTGTATCTCATCCCGCAGGACCGGCCGCTGGTGATCGCCGCCCAGGTCGCGCCGATCCATATCGACCAGGTCTTCGTCAGCCAGGACGTGATCGTGCGGTTTTCCGCCTTCGACGCCCGTACGACGCCTGAGTTGACGGGCACCGTGGTGCAGGTCTCGGCCGACGCCTTCATCGATGAACGCACGCAGGGCGCGTTCTACCGCGCCGAGATCCATCTGCCGGAGAGCGAGATGAGCAAGCTGCCGCCCGGCGTCTCGTTGATCCCCGGCATGCCCGTCGAGGCCTTCATCCGCACCGATGACCGCTCTCCCATGGCCTATCTGGTGAAACCGCTTGCGGATTACTTTGCCAAGGCGTTCCGGGAAAGCTGAGGCGTTAGCCGCAGGCGAAACGCAAAGTAGGGTGCGCTATTGCGCACCATCCGACCCCGGTCGCCCGCACGTAGGGTGCGCATTCACTGCGCCCCACCCCGGCCTCAAACCGCCCGCGCCAAGCGTTTTCGAAAACGCTTGCCGGAAGGCCTTTCGAAAGGCCTTCCCCGCGTGTAGCGTCTCCTTAAACCCCCAAGGAGACCCGCCCATGCCCAGCGCCATCGAGACCCGCCTTGCCGAGCTTGGCGTCGCCCTGCCCGACGCCCCCGCCCCCGCCGCAAATTACGTTCCTTACGTGATCACGGGCGACATCGTCTATGTCTCCGGCCAGATCAGCCAAAATGAAAACGGCCTGATCATCGGCAAGCTCGGCGCCGACCTCTCGGTCGAAGAGGGCGCCGCCGCCGCCAAGACCTGCGCCATCAGCCTGCTCGCCCAGGCCAAGGCGGCCTGTGGCGGCGATCTCGACAAGCTGAAACGCGTGGTCAAGCTCACCGGCTTCGTGAATTCCACGGCCGATTTCACCGACCAGCCCAAGGTGATCAACGGCGCCTCGGATTTCCTCGTCGACGCCCTCGGCGACGCGGGCCGCCACGCCCGCTCGGCCGTCAGCGCTGGCGCCTTGCCGCTGGGTGTCGCGGTCGAAATCGAGGGCATCTTCCAGCTCAAATGACCCCGCTGCCTGAGGCCTTCCTCACCCAACCCCTCGCCCATCGCGGCTATCACGACATGGCGCGCGGCATCCCCGAAAACTCGCGCGCCGCCTGTGAAGCCGCGATCGCGGCGGGCTACGGCATCGAGCTTGACGTGCAGCTTTCCGCTGACGGTCACGCCATGGTCTTCCATGACTACGCGCTCGATCGCATGACCCCCGAAACCGGTCTCGTCCGCAACCACACCCGCGCCGAGTTGCAGCACATCCCCCTTCTCGGCGGCACCGAAGGCATCCCCACCCTGCGCGAGGTCCTCGCCCTGGTCGACGGCCGCGCCCCGGTGCTGGTCGAGATCAAGGACCAGGACGGCGCGATGCTGCGCGACGTCGGCCCGCTCGAGGCCGCCACCGCCCGCGCCGTCACCGATTACGACGGCCCTGTCGCCGTGATGTCGTTCAACCCGTTCGCGGTGGAGGCCTTTCTGCACCACGCCCCCGACATCCCGCGCGGGTTGACGACCTGCGGCTACCAGCCGCATGACTGGCCGCACCTGCCTGATCACGTCTTCGAGAACCTGCGCGAGGTGCCCTATTACGACCAGCTCGGCGTGACCTTCCTCAGCCACCGCGCCACCGACCTCGACCGCCCGCGGATCAGCGAGTTGAAAGAGCAAGGCGCACATATCCTCTGCTGGACCGTGCGGTCGGCCGAGGAAGAGGCCCGAGCCCGCACCGTCGCCCATAACATCACCTTCGAGGGCTACGCCGCCGCCCTGCCCTCCTGAGCCCCGGCTCTTGACGCCCCCCGCCAAGGGGCCAAATCTTAGGCGGTAGCCAGCGGACATCCCCGAATGCGTGAAGCGCGAATTGAGATCAACGTGCTCGGCTCCCTCGCCGAGATCGCCGAGGCCGACTGGGATGCCTGCGCCTGCCCTGAAACAGCGAACGGCGGCCGCCCGAACGACCCCTTCACCACCTGGCGCTTCCTGCGCGCGCTGGAGACCAGCGGCAGCGTCGGCACCGGCACCGGCTGGTCGCCGCGCTACATCACCGCCGAGATGGACGGCCAGATCATCGGGGTCGCCCCGCTCTACGCCAAGGGCCACAGCCAGGGCGAGTACATCTTTGATCACAACTGGGGGCACGCCTATGAACGCGCCGGCGGGCGCTACTACCCCAAGCTGCAGATCGCCGTGCCCTTCACACCCGCCACCGGGCGGCGGTTCCTCGTGAAGCCGGGGCTCGAGGAGATGGGCCAGAGCGCGCTGGTGCAGGGCGCGGTGCAGCTTGCCAGTGAAAACCGCCTCTCCTCGGTCCATGTCACCTTCTGCACCGAGGCGGAAGCACAGGCCGGCGAGGCGATGGGCCTGATGCACCGCGTCACCGACCAGTTCCACTGGCTCAACCGCGATTATGCCGATTTCGACGCCTTCCTCGCCGATCTCACCTCGCGCAAGCGCAAGGCGATCCGCAAGGAACGCCGCACGGCCCAGGACTTCGGCGGCGAGATCGTGCAACTCACCGGCGACCAGATTCAGCCCGAACACTGGGACGCCTTCTGGCAGTTCTACCAGGACACAGGGTCTCGCAAATGGGGCACGCCCTATCTGACGCGCCGCTTCTTCGACGACGCCCAGGAAAGTCTGCGCGACGACATCCTGCTGGTCCTCGCAATGCGCCACGGCCGCCCGGTCGCCGGCGCGCTCAACATGATCGGGCGCGAAACGCTCTACGGCCGCTACTGGGGCTGCGTCGAGGACCATCCGTGTTTGCATTTCGAGCTCTGCTACTACCAGGCCATCGACTACGCCATCACCCACGGGCTGGCCCGCGTCGAGGCCGGCGCGCAAGGCGCCCACAAGCTCGCCCGCGGCTACCTGCCGGTGCACTGCCACTCGCTGCACTGGATCGCCGACGAAGGCTTCCGCAATGCCGTCGAGCAATACCTGCAAGCCGAACGCGCCGCGGTGAATGACGAAATCGAAGTGATGACGAGCTACGGCCCGTTCCGCAAAACCCTGTCGGAGGATGCATGACGAAACCGCTGATCGAAGCCAATCGGGACGACCTGCTCGAGCCCCTTTTCGCCGCCGGCTGGCACATGGTCGAGGGTCGCGACGCCATCGCCAAGACCTTCCAGTTCAAGGACTTCACCGCCGCCTTCGGCTGGATGACGCAAGTCGCGATCTGGGCGGAAAAGCTCGACCATCACCCGGAATGGTCGAACGTCTACCGCACCGTCGAGGTCACGCTGACGACCCACGATGTCGGCGGCCTCAGCGAGCTCGACGTCAAACTCGCCAAGAAAATGGACGCGCTGGCCGCCTGACGCAAAGGCTCCCGCTTCATCTGGCCAAAAATATCGCCGCCCACTGCCCGGCAGGCATTGCTTGCAATGCCGAGAGGGGAGGCCCCCACCCACAAAGCAAAACGACGCCCGCATTGGGGCGTCGCCTGACAACTCGCTGAAAAAACCGCGCGCGGAAGCGCTCAATTCGGTCAGATCTCCGCCAGCATCGACTCACCGCCCGAGATGTCGCACTCGCCCGGCCCGGGCTCTTCGTGCAACACCTTCACCACGCCGTCCTCGACATACATCGCAAAGCGCTTGGAGCGGTCATAGAACCCTACCGGCGGGGCGGTGAATTCCATCCCGATCGCCTTGGTGAAGCCCGCATCCGCATCGGCGAGAAAGGTGATGCCCGCGGCAGCGCCACCCGTCGATTCTCCCCAGGCATGCATCACGAAGGGGTCGTTGACGGCCACGCAGATGATCTCATCCACGCCCTTTTCCATGAACTGATCATGAGTGCGGATAAAGCTCGGCACATGCGCCGCCGTGCAGGTCCGCGTATAGGCCCCCGGCAAACCAAAGAGCACCACCTTGCGGCCCGACAGCTTCTCGCCCAGGTCCACCGAACCCGGCGCCTCGCCGTCGAACACCAACAGGCTCGCGCCCGGCACCTTGTCTCCCACACCGATTGCCATGATCTTCTCCCTTCGCCGATTGCGTTTCCGTTCCCCGGCGATATAGCTGATCCCGGCGCGGAAACCAGATCGGCAGGGGGCAGCATGGACAAAATCGTCGTCATCGGCGCGGGGCAGGCCGGATCCTCGCTGACCGCCAAGCTGCGCGCCTTGGGCCATACGGGCCCGATCACCCTGATCGGAGAGGAAGGCGCCCCGCCCTACCAGCGCCCGCCGCTTTCCAAGAAATACCTGCTCGGAGAGATGGAGCT
>JAAUYH010110215.1_pt1 | contig 17832 bp, 15 predicted proteins | sample 7278061 | NCBI WGS metagenome assembly JAAUYH01 (sample SAMN14350203, study PRJNA611818) | marine sediment metagenome | isolation source: surface marine sediment (0.6m) | place: French Polynesia: Moorea | collected 2018-08 | reverse complement strand
TTTTTCTCTTGCTTGGAAGTAATGAGCGCGACCTGTGGACTTCTTTGAGGGTCGAAGACTAGCAAGCTAGCGATCGCGCTTTTAAGAAAACAACTGTTTCGCGTTGCTCCCTCTGCAATAGTAAAAGAACCAAAAAGCCAAGAACCTGCTTCAGCATTTTCATTCCTGCATTTAGTCCAGATATCTTTAATTCGCTGAATATCATCGCGTAATTCTGCCGTAAGCATAACTTCTCGACCTTTAGCTCGACAATTCATTGGCATTGACCCTCTCAAAGCGAAAAAGCCAGAGTGCATTTCGGCTGATATCGATCTTGCTTCAGCGCGTTGCTTAACATTACTCGACCATAGTTTAGGATATTTTTCAGCTAGATACTCTGCAATGGCAAGTGTATCCCACACAACTAATTCATCTTCAATGTAAATTGGTACTTTACCTGCTGGTGAGTAGCGCAATAATTCTTCTTTATATCCTTCAGTAAACAGCAGTATAGGTACTTCTTCAAATTCAATACCAAGTTTACTCAAGATCAACCAAGCTCGTAGTGACCATGATGAGTAATTTTTATTCCCAATAATTAATTTTGGCTTTCCCATTCTGTTTTTCACCTGAGTTTACCCAGGTGAATTAAATATATTTTTGTATAGTAGCAATTAACTCCTAAACATGAGAAACTAAAATACTAATCCTTTAATACAGTAAAAAATACTAAGTGGTAAGTAAGAATAATGTTTAGTAGTCAGAATAGCCAAGTACAAGAAAAATGGCGATGGCAATTAGATAATTTTGTTGATGATAATGAAGCTAAAATAGCTGCACTAGCTTGGGGTTTACAGCAGGAATGGGCAGATAATAAATCTATATTGGGAATCGATCTCAAGCCTCATCCTCATTTTGTCTGTTGTAATCGAGAATCGATAGAAAAGCTCAATAGAAGTACTAAAGGACACTTACAAGAAATATTGGGTTTAATTGATGGTTATCAACCAGAAAAAGAAGTATTAATTATTGCTATTGGTGAAGGTCAAGTTAAACTGATTCACTTTCAACCTAATACCACACCTCCTGATAGTTTTGAGAAGGAAAATCAAGATATTGATAGATTGATTCAAGATTTAGCCACAGCTTTGGGTGAAAAGGATTTTTTTTAAGGTTAATTTAAGCAGACAATAAGCGTACTGTTTCCCCAAAAGGAAACTGAGATAAATCTAAACCACCAGGAGTTACTACCCACAACACTGGTAATTCGGGGGGATTGTTGGGAAAAATGCCGTAACCGTCGGTAAGATAAACACATACTCCTGTTGTCATACCATCCCAGGATGCAATTACTTTATCAAAGAAGGGTACAAAAGAAGTTCCACCACCCCCTTTAGGTTTAGGAATATCGCTATCAGGATTTAATTCATAAGCACCATAAACATCAGCATCAGCGTAATATAGTTCGCACTCTAAATGAGGATAAGAGTTTAAAATACCATTGACTTCACTAAGAAACATCTTTAACTGCTGGTTATCAATCGAACCACTAGTGTCTATGGCAACATATACTTTTACTGATTCTCCTTGTAAAGTTTCGAGATATAAACCTCTACCAATAAAACGGCGATCAAACTCGGTATAATCTGTGGGGGTTTTAACTAGATATCGCCATAAATAACTACGCCAATCTAATTGTGCTTGATCTAATGCGGTTAATTCCCTTTCTATCCCTGCGGGTAATCTCCCCTGGTTGCTGGTGCGGGCGATTACTGCTGCTTGTTGCATAGCATTACGCCAATGAGATTCTAATTCTGCTTTTTTGGCTTCAGAAAGAGTATCTAATTCTTGTGGGTGCAAGCCTTGCTCTTCTACATTATCTCCTGGTGGAGTTTCTAATAAATCGGGATTATTCAAACAAAAGGGACAAGTTTGCTGTTGCTGTAATAACTCGTATATCTCCTCAACGCTGAAATTTTCTAATTTTTCATCCCGAATAGCTCCTTCTGGAAGTTTAAAACAACCTTGTTGGCAGATAATACCATTAACAACAATATCCGCAGCTATATTCCATAGTTGTGCATCTCTAGCTCCTCTCCGTAAGACGTGAAGCAAGGCTGCGTGTAAAACTTCGTGTAACAGTAACCCTTCTTGTTGGGGTGCAGAGAGAGATTGTAAAAAGTCGGGGTTGTAAAAGATATCTTTCCCGTCAGTTGCAGCCGTGGGTAGGATTTGAGTAGGTATAAAACGGGCGAATAAGGCTAGAGTAGCAAAGAAAGGAGATTTCATTCTCAGGCGGAGTAATCCCGCGCTGATTGCTTTTTGACTAGGGGTTTTTATTGTGTTCATGTTTTATCTCGCGCACCGAGCAAAGTCGTCAAGAAAGAAAATATTATTTCTATAGTTTGATTTTTAATAATTTAAGTTTATTAATCATTTCTATTGAATAGATTTTAGAACATAGTTTTTTACTAGAGAATTAGAGTTTATTTAAGAAAGCGATCGCTTTATAATTTATAACAAAAACTTACTAATTATCTTTTGTCTAAGCTTGCTTTGATTTTATTTAATATCTGCCCTAAAATTCTATTTCAGATATTAACCAAATATCGATGTGAGAAATATTACATTTCATCGCAGCATCATTAGTAATAAAAATCTGACATTCTGCATTAATAGCTGTGGCTAGATGTAAAGCATTGATTAATTTTAAATTATTGCTACCTCTTAGTTTTGCTGCGGTAATAATGATGTCACGAGTGGGACAAAGAAACTTGAGATTAGGAAAGTTTGGTAATTCTGAGGCATATTCTTCAGCAATCTCTGGCTTTCCTTCTCGTAAAGGTTTAACCATTAATTCTGCTAACACTAAATCACTAGCAAAACCTCGGCATTCTTCTTGTTCAATGGCTACAAAAATCTGTTTGGCGAGTTCTCCAAATTCGTCATTTGCTTCTAAAGCATAGATAAAAACTACTGTATCTAAAGCAATCTTTTTACTGTTAATTTCATTTAATCGCGCCACGATTCTCTCTCTTGACGAATATATGCAACTGGGTTGGTGTTGTGCCAAAGTTGACGATGTTTACCAAACAAACGAGAGGTATGGCTAGCTTGCGGAATCATTACTAGTTTGCCGTTTTCCACTTTTACTTCTAGTCTGTCTCCTGGTTTCAGTCCCAAGGCTTCTCGAACATCTTTGGGAACAACAATTTGATATCTTGCGCCTAATTTAGCAATTGTCATACGTTATTTTTAATATGTCATATTTTATTTTTAGTATATCTTACCTAATTTGTGTTGTTACCTCTCTCTCAACAAGAGGGGAGTAAGTTAAATTCCTACTAATTCTTGAAAATCTTTTAAAAACTTCTGTAATTGACTATCCTTTTGCACTAACTTGGCTAATGCGCCCATTTGCCCTTTACTACGCATCTGGCGGAACATATCTACAGCAAATAGTTGCACCCATTCGGGGGTGGCTTTATCACTCAACCAGTTAAAGGCGTTGTATGCTTGGTTGGCATGTTGCGCCCTAACAGTTAAACCCGTAGTGGTAGCGTATCTTACGGAAGGTTCTTCAGGAAACGCGATCGCGCTACCTTTTCCTTGTAAAATAGGTACTAAATTGGGCAGTGTTTTGTATAAAGTAATGTAAGCTGCGAATTCTGCTGCTGCACCTTTTCCTACAGCAGAAGCAATATCTAAACCAGCATAATGTAATTGACTCGCCATCACCCAAGAGCGAGGGGAACACCAAGCAGGTTGTTGTGGGTCGAGTTTGTGTAACAATGTGGAACGGAAGGAAAGAAACGCAATTATCTGTTCGTGTATTTGTTTCTCTAAGGCATAGACTTTAAAGCTATCGAAATCTGCTTCTACTTTCAGGTGTAAGAATCTATTGGCTAAGGGTGATGGCATATCAAACACCGCAGCCCTATCTTCTTTACGATTTCCCGCAGCCCACACAAACCAGTTTTCAGGAACGATATAAGAACCGACGCGACGGTCTAATATTAATTGTTGGGCTACTCCTTGTAAGGCTGGTGGTGCCATGTTCAATTCATCCATAAATAAGATACCTTTTCCTTCTCTGGGGAGAAATTCCGGGGGATACCATTTGGAGATACTGTCTTCGGCGACGGGTAAACCTCTTAAGTCTGTGGGGGCGAGTTGTGACAGGCGCACATCTACGAAGTCGATATTATTTTCTTGGGCTATTTGGGATACGATGCTGGATTTTCCTATTCCTGGCGCACCCCAAATCATGGTGCTGATTTTGATGTTTTGGTTTACTAGTTGGTTGAGGTAGGTTTTTAGTTGGGTTGGTGTCATGGGTTTTTATTTTGTGTAGAGTCCCAGAGGGGGTTAAGGGTTTTGTGTTTGGGTTTTTCTGGGTTTTTTTCTCGCGCAGAGTCGCAGAGTCGCAGAGAGAGAATACGGAGAGGTTTATTGTTTGGTTTCGAGGTGTGTTTTTGCAGCAGCGCGAACTACCCTATTGCGGTCTTTTGCTAGTTGTCTTGATTGAGTCAAAATTTAGCCAATTTAATTTTTAAGTTGTTGAAGCTTGCTTAAATAATCTAGACATTCACTATCTGTTAAATGGAGTCTAGTACGCTTGCCGTAGTTTTTTAATAAATGGTTTTTCCCTTCTTCTGGCTTCCAACCTAAACGTTTTATTTCTAAATCTGTCAAGTGTATAAAAGTATTAAAATCAATCTTAATCTCACAAGAAAAAATATAAGGATTTTCGAGTAACAATAAAGGCACAACTGGATTATTCATTAGTTCACTGGGAAATTCTCTACATATTTTTAATAATACTTTTGTAGGTGTGTTAGGATTTTCCGCAACCCTTTGACGAGTTTGATAATCTTCACTTCTAGCTAACTCTGCTAATATTTCTGGTGAGGTAGTTTCGTCTTTTGCTAGTTGTCTTGCTTGTTCGATGTTCATAGAAATTTCTAATAATTTTGCATAGTAATTAAGTCAACTATCAACAGATATAGGAGTCGAACTATAAATTAAAAATTAAGACATCTCTTAAATCTCTCTGCGCCTCTGCGCCTCTGCGTGAGATAATTATTGATTGTCCTAACTTTTTCCTTAACTGCTATATGTTTATAATTCCCTAAAAGATATGTAATCTATAGGCTTTTTCTGGGGGTAGAGATAATATACCTTTTGTTGAATTAAAAATCAATAAAGTATTTTTGCACTACTGACAATCTAGAATCCGACAATGACTTGTCCCATTAATATAGCTAGAGTGATGGTTACTATGTGTTGGGGTAATAGTAGAAGGAAAGATTTGCGAGCAATTTTTTGAGTTAGCAATATGGAGAATAGGACACCAAATACTAAGGTAGTACCTTGTAAGAATGCAATTACCGCAGGATGTGCAACTATGATGGGTAAGTTGTCGCCGTTTAGTCCAAAGGTTGCCATTGTTACGGGTAGTATTCTACCTCCTTCTGTTAATCCTAGGCGTAAATAATGGGCTAGGTTTCCTGCTAAGACTAAGGGGAGATAACCGTAAGCTAGTTGAATAAAGTTTTTGGGTTTTACTTGTTTGATTTTACAGAGTAAGTTAATGGCTACTTGGGCGAGTAGGGGGAAGATAATTGGTAAGATTAATGTTGCAACTGCTACTAGACTATGATTTGTAAATAGCTCTAAGGATAGGTCTAGATTAAATCTGGTTTCAATTTCTGGTAAGCGATGTAAAAATACTAGATTGAGTAAGAGGAATAGTAAGGCTACTTCAGAACTTTTTGGGTTATGAGTTGTCCATAATTCGATACCAGGAGGACGTAAGTTAAATTCTACTGAACGATGGGGACAAGCTTTTAAACAAGTCATACATAATACACAATCTTTATTGTCTTCTAGTTGTGCTGGATGGGAATATAAGGGACAGCCATCGGTTTCTTTTCCTTCTCCTTTTGCTGCGCCTCCTTTATAACATTGGTAAGTTGTACATTCTGCTGAACAAGTCCCCTGTTGCGCTCTTAATTCTGTCATTGAAAGTTTGGCAAACATCCCATTCATTCCGCCAATAGGACATAAGTAGCGACACCAAAACCTGCGTTCAAAAATGGCAGAGAATATCATTGCTCCTGCTGTGATTAGTAACAACAAGCAAGAGGAAAGATAAGCTGTGTTTTCTAAATCCCATAGTTCTTCCCAGAGTAAAATTAAGGCGAATAAGCTAAATAAAAACCAACCACCATATTTTTCTGCTACTGGACGATTCCATTTTTTTAATTCTCTAGGAAATAAATATAAAGATAGTTTTTGGGTGATTTCTCCATAAATCATAAAGGGACATACTGCACACCATAATCTTCCGACAAAGGGAAATCCTATTAATACTAATGTCCACCACCAAGCCCAAAATAAATTGAGCGCAAAGTTTTCTTGGCGATTTTGAGGGGCAATAAATAAAATAATAACTATGAAGGCAAAAAAGGTAACAGTGAACCAATAATTGATGCGGTCAGGATACCATTTGCTCCTTAAAAACCGACGTAATTGAGGATATTTATTTAAGAGATTAATCCTGTATTGTTTTTTCTTGGTTTGAGATTGCCACACTATTTCTTCTGTAATGTCTTCACAACCTTGTAATTGAGTTAAAGCTCTTTCGATAATACTTTCTAATTCTCTTAAGTTGTTGGGAAAATCATAAGCTTGTAGTTTTCTTAAGGCTTCAGGTGTTAGACGAGTTTTTTGACAGCATTTTCGACGACTAATAAGGTTGATATAATAATTACTCTGTTCTTCTATATCTGTTTTACGTACTCTTAAGGGAGGTACTTTAATGGTGATTTTGACTAGAGAATCTATGGCTGGTAATTTTTTCTCAGAAATGATAATAATCTGGGCTTGATTAACTTTTGCTTTCGGTAAAGTATCACTATTACGAGTTACAGGGGTATATTTATTAGTTTTAATTAAATTGGCAATTTTAGGTAAAACTTCTGAGGGGATTTGTTGAATATTGTTTAAAGTTAAAGTTCCTGTTCCTAAAGCTTCTATTAATCCTGGTTTTCCTCCTGCTCTCCCAAATAATTCTGCGCCACTGGCTTGTAATTTACCACAATCTATTTTAATTATTGGTTCTTTTCGGTATGATGAGCCAAAATGAATTAATGCTGCTAAGTTGTCTTTCTCTAATCCTGGTTCACCAAAAATCAAGGTAGAATCTCTAGTTTCTGAAGCTTTTTTAATTTGCGATCGCAAATTTTGGGCATATCTACTTCTGCCAATAACTCCTCTTTTTGCTTTACTTACTAAATAAGGTCTTAAAATAATTTGTCTTTCTTGTTCAAAGTTTAATTGCTCCGCTAAATCTTTCACTTGTTCTGCTAATTGTTGCGAAAAAGCTTGGGGGATTTCAGGATACTGTTTGACTAAATCTTGCACTTGCTCATTGTCAAGATACAATAACTTGCTTTCACTGAGAGTTTTAACTGAATACTGAGTTTCTTGATTTAATAATAAAGCATATAAATTTAAAGCTGAACCAGGTAAAACACTCAACAATTCTTGTTTACTGTTGCTTTCACTTTCTAATCTGCCCGCAATAACAATATATAATCTTTCAGGGGTAGTATTTTCTGTGATAAAAATTTCGTTAGCAGCAATAGTTGTCTCTTGTAAGTTAACGGCGATCACATCTAAAACTTCCTGTGATAAGATGCTTAAAGCTGTTCTTTCTCGTAAAAAAGTAACTAAGTTATCAGCATTCATGGCTCAGTTATTAGTAACGTAAACTAATGATAGAACCAATAAATCTTTTAGTTCCCTTATTTTTACTAAGTTTAATTATTTTGGCTGCTATCTTTTTCAGCACTCACAGTTAAATCGTTGAGCAATTGTTTTTTATCAATGCTTATTATTCAATTTTTAAACAGCATGAGTTATATCTGGTATTATGCTATAGATTATTCTAAGTAAAGAATCAAGAATCCACAATAATTTTACAAATTTCTATATAAAATGCAAAGCCAAAGTTTAGTAAATCAACAATTAGAAAACGCCATAATAGCTAGTCAAAACTATTTATTATCTGTTCAATATCCTGATGGTTACTGGTGGGCTGAATTAGAGTCTAATGTTACTATAACCTCAGAAATAGTATTACTACATAAAATATGGGGAACAGATAATACTAGACCCTTAAATAAAATTACCAAATATTTGAGATCGCAGCAACGAGAACACGGGGGTTGGGAGCTATTTTATGACGACGGAGGAGACTTAAGCACTTCTGTAGAAGCTTATATGGCGTTGCGCTTGTTAGGAGTCCCTGCTAAAGATCCTGCTTTAGTAAAAGCCAGAAGATTTATCTTAAAACGGGGCGGTATTAGTAAAACTCGCATCTTTACTAAACTCCATCTAGCCCTCATTGGTTGTTATGACTGGCGTGGTATCCCTTCAATTCCCTCTTGGATAATGTTACTCCCTGATAATTTTCCCTTCACTATCTATGAAATGTCCAGTTGGGCAAGGGGTAGCACTGTACCATTACTAATAGTCTTCGATCAAAAACCCGTGTTTGCTGTTGAGCCTACCATTAATCTAGATGAATTGTATGCAGAAGGAATCAACAATGTCCGCTACGAATTACCCCAAAATAATGATTGGACAGATATTTTTGTGCATCTCGACTCTGGTTTTAAACTCGCAGAAAGTTTAAATTTGGTTCCCTTCCGTCAAGAAGGATTAAAAGCAGCCGAAAAATGGATACTAGAAAGACAAGAAGCTACAGGAGACTGGGGGGGAATTATCCCCGCAATGCTCAATTCTCTTCTAGCATTACGCTGTTTAGATTACGATGTTCAAGACCCCATCATACAAAGGGGACTAACTGCTATTGATAACTTTGCTATTGAAACAGAAGACAGCTATCGCATACAACCTTGTATTTCTCCAGTCTGGGATACTGCTTGGTGTCTTCGCGCTCTAGTAGAATCAGGCTTAAAAAGGGATCATCAAGCCTTAGTAAAAGGTGGAGAATGGTTACTCAAAAAACAAATTCTAGACTATGGAGATTGGGTAGTCAAAAACCCCGATGCAACCCCTGGAGGTTGGGCTTTTGAATTTGAAAACCGCTTTTATCCTGACATAGATGACTCCGCAGTTGTGGTCATGGGTTTAGATGGAGTTAAGCTACCACAAGAATCTTCTAAACACAAAGCGATCGCTCGTGCCTTACAATGGATAGAATCTATGGAATGTGTAGGAGGAGGATGGGCTGCTTTTGATATTAACAACGATCAAGAATGGCTTAACCTACTTCCCTATAGCGATCTTAAAGCAACTATTGACCCCAAAACAGCAGATGTTACCGCCAGAGTCTTAGAAATGATTGGTCAGTGTCATCTTCCCATGAGAGAAACACAAGTCAAAAGGGCGATCGCATATATACTAGAAGAACAAGAATCTGATGGGAGTTGGTTTGGTCGTTGGGGAGTTAACTATATATATGGTACAAGTGGAGTCCTCTCCGCCCTGGCACTGATCGCCCCAAAAATCTGCAAAACTAACATATATAAGGGTGCAGCTTGGTTAGTAAGTTGTCAAAACTCCGACGGAGGATGGGGGGAAACCTGTCGCAGCTACGACGACCCCTCTCTTAAAGGAAAAGGAGTCAGCACCCCTTCCCAAACTGCTTGGGCGTTAATTGGGATACTCGCAGCTACTCAAGCTACAGGATTTTCCGCAACTTTAGCTGTAGAAAAAGGTGTTAACTATCTTATAACTAATCAAAAGCCTGATGGTAGTTGGTATGAAGCTCAATTTACAGGTACAGGTTTTCCCTCTCACTTCTATATCAAGTATCATATGTATCAGCAATATTTTCCTCTACTAGCATTGGGGCGTTATCTCTCTTCCGCGAGAAGACCCTCGTCTCTGACGACGGGATGAATCGCGGGCAAAATTAAAAGAATCACAGCACTTAATTAGAAAAACTTGACTTTTCTCTAATTAATCTTTAAAGTGTTTTTGTGGGTCAATATGTTATGGCACGATGATAGTAATGAATTGGGAGTACAAGCTACTTCCAACGCCAGAACAAAAAGAATATATAGAACATACTTTAGATGTCTGTCGTTCGGTATGGAACTATAATTTGAGAGAGCTAAAACACTATCTCAATTCTAGAAGTTGTAGCATTAATTCTTGTTCAATAGTTAGTGAATATATAATACCAGCCGATGCACCATTCCCTAATTACTATCATCAAGCACAGAACTTAGTAACTGCCAAGAAAAACAACGATTTTTTAAAATCTGCACCATCGCAAGTTTTACAACAGGTCTTGAGAAAACTAGAAACCGCTTTTGTAGATATGAAAAAGCGGGGATTTGGTTTTCCTAGATTTAAAAACAAATATAGGTTGAGAAGTTTTGTATATCCACAATTAAACAAAGGAAAGGTAATAACTAATAACCAAATTAGATTACCAAAACTTGATTGGGTAACATACATTAATTCTCGACCAATACCAGATGGTTGCTCGATCAAGCAAGCAAGAGTAATCAGAAAACCATCTGGTTATTTTGTGATGCTATCGTTACAGCTAGATGTAGATATTCCCGATTCAATACCTCATGGAAAAGCCATCGGTATTGACTTAGGATTGGATAAATTTGCTGCAACCAGTGAAGGATTGCTCATAGCTAGACCCAAGTTTCTTAAAAAATTACAGCGCGAGATTAAATTACTGCAACGTAAGTTGAGAAACAAAAAAAAGGGTTCTAATAATCGAGCTAAAATCAATCATAAAATAGCTAGGCTACATCAAAGAATTACGGACAAAAGAAAAGACTTTCATTTCAAAACTGCTCATAAGTTAGTTGAAGGAGCAGGGATGATATTTGTTGAAGATATAAACTTCAAAACTTGGGCAAGAGGAATGTTACGAAAACATTTTGCTGATGCTGGTATGGCGAGCTTTATAAATATACTTCAATGGGTATGTAAAAAAACCGATACCTATTTTGCCAAAGTAGATAAAGATTACACCTCACAAATATGTCCTAGATGCGATACTTTGACAGGGAAAAAGTCTCTTGATATGCGTATTCACCACTGTGATAATTGTGGTTACACGAATAATCGTGATGTAGTAGCCAGCGAAGTAATCCTGAAAAGAGGATTAGGCGCGGTCGGGCTGATCGTATCTTTAGAGAAAATGTCTGTGGCAGGCGATCTGGCGGGGACTTCTGGCAACAGTAGTCTAGTTAAAAGCCGAAGAAACAGAAAACCTAAGTCGTGAGGCTGGGAATCCCCCGACTCCGTCGGCGGGAGGATGTCAAAAAGCTTTTAACCGTGAGTGAGCAAGAAGTCCCCATTCCTCTATAGGGCGCAGGGCTAATGCTTGTGGAGGAACCGTCAGTCTAGGTAGTGGACGTAAAAAATCCACTACTGAGCTAGTTCCCGTGAATCAAGAATCCCCACCTTGGCACGTTTGCAACGTGGGGAGCGTCAATGAATGATCGATTAAGGATGATAAATTGATAACTGATAAATTGATAGGCTTGAATTGCAGCTAACTACTTAAATGAGTAAGTTATTTGTTTTTACCGATCTCGATGGCACTTTACTAAATCAGGAAGACTATGATTATCAACCAGCACTTCCTGTGATTGCTCGCTTAAAAGCCCAAAATATTCCTGTGATTCCTGTCACTAGTAAAACTCGTGCAGAAGTAGCAGAATTGTGCCAAGCTATAGGACTAAATGACCCCTTTATTGTAGAAAATGGCAGTGGAATTTTTATTCCCCAACAAGACAGTAGATTTGATGTTGCAGAAGCAACCCTAGAGGGAGACTACTATGTTAAAACTTTGGGTTGTAACTATATTCAAGCAAGAGCAGGATTAAAAATAATTCAATCCGATGTTAGGATTAATAACTTAAAAGGATTTGGAGATTTAGACGAAGCAGAAATACAGTCGTTAACTGGATTACCTATTAAAGAAGTTAGACAGGCTAAAACTAGAGAATTTACAGAGCCATTTGTTACTCCCAAAGATATCCCCAAAGAAAAGATCGAAACCGCAGCAGCAGAATATGGTTTTCGGGTCTTGATCGGCGATCGCTTTTCCCATTTAATTGGAGTAGAAGCAGGAAAAGGGAAAGCTGTCACATGGCTCTTGAAACATTATCAATCCACTACAGATCAAGACAAAATTATCACAGTAGGTTTGGGAAATAGTCCCAATGATCTAGAAATGTTAGAAGCAGTAGATATTTCTATTGTGATTGCTAGTAAAAAGGGGATTCATCCAGGTTTAGCAAATCGGGGTTGGCAAGTTCCTAAGTCTCCTGGTTCAATAGGATGGGCAGAAGCAGTAACAGAAATACTGGAGCGTTATAACTAATAGAAAGGATGAAGGATGAAGGAGGATGAAGAAAGTAATAAGTAATAAGTATTACTTCCCCTCCTCATCCCCCGACTCCCCCCTCCTCATCCCCCCAATCTCCCCAGTCTCCCCATTCTCCCAATCCTCAATCATTAATCATTAATTTTTAGGTGATGAAACTCCTGTAAATAATCTTGTAACTTCTGATACCTCAAAACTATGATCTATCTGATATTGTTTTTGAGCTTGTCTAATTTTAGTAAGATGTTCTTCAATATTTTTGGTAGTAATGATAGTGCCAAAATCTTCGGAAACACCTGCTACTTTTTGAGGATAATTGAATATTATATCTAATAGTATATCTCCCAACTTCTTGCTATAGTGAGACGATTCACGATACCATTGCATAGTTCCTGTTTCTCCTGGTAGAGGAATTGCCTCTGTAGTGATGCTGTTATAACCACTAAAATCCCATAGTAAAGGTGCTGGTTTATTTAGTTTAGTAGCTTCTTCTTCAACAATAGTAACTAAATCTTGTTTCCATTGTTCAAAAGTTGGAAAAAGACCCATAATTGATATAGCTTCAAGTTGTCTAGCATGAACAGGAGAAATAAATAAATATAATTCGATATCATTTGCTAAGCAATCAGCAACAATCTTCCTAAATAAATCTAATCTATTTTGGCTATATGAGTAACCTGCATAGGTTTGTTGATTAACTAAAAAGTTGCCTGTTAAAATGCCATCGAAAGCCTTACGATAATCTTCTACTTCCTTACCGAATGGCATAAAACCTGATGAATTATTGGCTTTTATTCCTTCAAGGTTATTTTTTATAGTTTTAAGACTCAAAAATAATTGATCGATAGAGAGATTATATTTTAAAAAACCCCAAGAATAAGGTTTCAAATAAAATTGAGAAGATTTAAAATCTCCTGATACAGTTCTCTTGTCAGTAAAAGTTAAAAAATCCAGGGGGAAAACCACTGTTTTTAAGGCTTGCTTTTTTCTGGCATAATTATAGACTTGATAAATTTCATAAATATTAGAACCTCTCAGAGACAAATTATAGGCTTTTCTATTCTTAAAAACAGGATGATTAGGATCGAGAGTCCGTAAAGCACGAGATGTTCCTAGTATGATAGTATCATATTCACCATAAGTAATATCATTAGCTTTACTGCGTCTTTCTCCTCCACTGTCAGCCAAGATTTTTTCTGTATTAATACCTTGAATATTAATTAAACGAAAATCTCCATAAGGATCGATCGCAATATTAAAAATAAATACAGAAGCTAGTAACAAACCAAGGGAAATAATATAACTTATAGAATAAGTCTTAAATGATAGGTTTTCTTTCATTACAGAATAGTCTCAAATTCTTTGTCTAGTATGTTCCAGTCTTAAAATAAATTACAACAACAAGATCTTAAAATTTATAGACTGAGTACTGCAAAAGCCTATAGGATTAGCTACTAGCAACTGAGGAGAAAGAAATAATTTGCGGAGACTATTGCAGATATCGAGAGTCATTGATGCTCTTAATGAAAAGATTGGTCGTTTGTCCTACTGGCTGGTACTATTTATGGTACTAGTAGGGGTATGGAATGTACTAGGAAGATATGTCGGGCGGTTTATTGGACGAAATCTCACATCTAATGCCCTAATTGAAATTCAATGGTATTTATTTGATTTAGTTTTCTTACTGGGTGCAGCTTACGCCTTCAAGCATAACGAACACGTTAGGGTAGATATATTTTATAAAGACTTAAGTCCCCGTAGAAAAGCTCTAATTAATTTTTTAGGCTCGGTAATGTTCTTGATTCCGTTTTGTGGATTGATAATCTACTATTCTTGGGGAACAATCCTCAATTCTTGGTCAATATTAGAAATATCACCCGATCCTGGTGGTTTACCACGCTATCCGATTAAATCAGTAATTATAATCAGTATGGCGTTACTGATTCTTCAGGGAATATCGGAAGCTATTAAAAACTGGTATATCTTTCGTAACTCCGATGCCAATCAGGAGGATAGCAATGAATTATGATTGGCTAGGAGTAGCAATGTTTGCAGGAGCATTGTTACTGTTGTCTTTTGGTTATCCTGTCGCTTTCTCTCTTGGTGGTGTGGCAATTATTTTTGCCTTTATTGGTGCTGCGATAGGAGAGTTTAGCCTCAATTTTTTTAATGCCATGCCGAGTCGTATTTTTGGCATCATGGCAAACTATACTTTACTAGCTATCCCTTATTTTATCTTCCTCGGTTCAATGCTAGAAAAAACTGGTATTGCAGAGAAGCTACTAGAAACAATGGGTATTCTCTTCGGGAGGATGCGAGGGGGATTAGCTTTAGCCGTGGTAATTGTGGGGGCTTTGTTAGCAGCTTCTACAGGAGTAGTTGCAGCCACAGTAGTAGCAATGGGTTTAATTTCTCTCCCCATCATGTTGCGCTATGGCTACAACAAAGAATTAGCTACAGGAGTTATTGTGGCTTCTGGTACTTTAGGGCAAATTATTCCTCCTAGTGTGGTGTTAGTCGTCTTGGCAGATCAATTAGGTATCTCTGTGGGAGACTTATTTATCGGCTCATTAATTCCTGGGTTGTTAATGGCATTGGCATTTTGTCTTCATGTTATTATTGTTTCCTTTCTCAAACCAGATGTTGCACCAGCTTTACCAGAGTCGGTAAGAAATATTAGTGGTAAGGCGTTGATACAGCGAGTCATTAAAGTCATGATACCCCCCTTGGGTTTAATTCTGGTAGTTTTGGGGAGTATCTTTTTTGGCATCGCAACCCCCACAGAAGCAGGGGCGGTTGGTTCTCTAGGAGCAATGATTTTAGCGGGTTTTAATGGCAAATTAAACTGGGATGCTATAAAACAAGTCTGTGACTCCACCATGCGGATTACTACCATGGTAATCTTCATTTTACTCGGTTCTACGGCGTTTAGCTTAGTATTTCGGGGCTTAAATGGCGATCGCTTTATGTTCGATATTTTAGCTAATTTACCAGGAGGAAAAATAGGGTTTCTACTAGTCAATATGCTAGTAATCTTCTTACTAGGTTTCTTTATCGACTTCTTTGAAATTGCTTTTATTGTGATTCCGATTTTTGCTCCCGTTGCTCAAACTTTGGGCTTAGATTTAATTTGGTATGGAGTAATCATAGGCGCGAACTTACAGACATCTTTCTTAACACCTCCCTTTGGCTTTGCTCTGTTTTATTTACGAGGTGTAGCACCCCCAGAGATTAAAACTAAAGATATTTATCGTGGAGTCATCCCGTTTATTCTTCTACAATTATTAGTATTAGTCCTAATTATTAGTTTCCCTCAGTTGGTTAATTTCTTATTGACGTGACTTCTCCCGACGCTCACCTATGGTAGAGCGCGGGCTTCCAACCCTTGCGAGTTGGCATTCCTAGATCGGCACTTATCTAGGTACTTGACCCCCGACAGTACGCCATTACTAGGCAGTTTCCTTTCCCCGCAGTCCACGGGTACTACTGATTCTAGTCCTCGATTTAAAATTACCCTTCCACTTGCATGATCGCGACTTGTTGTATAGCCACATTCAGCACAGATATGAACCCTTTCACTGAGTTCTTTCTTACCCGTATGAATATTGCACTCAGGGCAGATTTGCGAGGTGAATTTATGATCGACTTCTTGAAAATATTTTCCTCGCTTCCAACAAGTCCATTTCAACAAGTCTCGAAATTGACCAAAGCCACCATCCAACATATGTTTTCCAAGCATTCCTTTTGCCGAGACTCGAAAATCAATGTCTTCAACAAAAATCATATCTGCTTGGTCACAGAGGAGATGGCTAGTTTGAAAGTGGAAATTCTTACGATAATTGCTTATTTTATGGTAAAGTCTAGCAACTTTAAGTTGTGCTTTTTCCCAGTTCTGAGATTTCTTTTTCTTTCGACAAGCTTTGCGTTGCAGCACTTTAAGCCTACTTTGCAAGCAAGAGAAGAATCTAGCTGGTTCAACACGAAAGTTATCGCTAGTTACCAAAAAACTTTCCAATCCAATGTCAATACCTATTCCACGTCCAAAAGGAATGGGATCGGGGACATTGACATCACATTGAATAGTAAGTACCCCATACCATATAGTTCCTCTTGCTCTAGAAACAATCCTGACCCCTTTAACTTTAAATCCTTCTGGAATTGGTCGATGATAATTAATAGTTACTTCACCAATTTTAGGGAGCTTGATTGTATTTCCCTGGATTGGATTCTCCTTAAACTGGGGAAACAAAAAAGATTGATATCTACCAAATTTCTTGTAACGAGGGAATCCATAACCACGAGCTTTAAATGCCTCCCAAGTATTGTGCAGTCGTTTAACTACATCTTGAGTAACTTGAGAATGGATAGCTTTATACCAAGGATTAGTTTTTTTCCACTGGGTAAGTTGTCTTTTCTGTTCCAGATAACTAGGAAATGGAATGTCGGGAGACATAATGTATTCCCGTACCAAAGAGCAAGAGTATAAACTACATTTTCTCGAAACAATCCAATCCTTGAGGTCGCGCAAACACCTGTTATACAAGCGACGACAAGTCTCCAGCCATTCAAGCATCAATGCTTGCTGGTTGGCAGACGGGTAAATTCGATAAGTGTAGTTCATAGTTAGCATTTACATATTTTAGCACAGAGTATGACACGCGATAAAACTTTAACCGATAAACCCTGCCCCGACTTTCATCCCGACGCTTGTGCTATCGCACAGAGCGCGGGGCAACAGTCGGGATAGCTAAAATCTAGACTTTTCAGTCTCTATCATGAGTAAGTCATTTTTTCATCTATTACTGATAGTTTTATTATCTATCACCTTAATAGTTACTAACTATTCCATTGTTCAGGCACAATCTATTACTGGACTCAATGCTGACATTAGTAGCCTTAGAAGCAGAATTAATCGTTTAGAATCTGAAGTGAGAAGCTTAAGTCGTTCTACTTCTTCTAATCGCAATGTTCGTAATATTCCTCAAAGAGAATATCCCTCTTCTACTATTAATAATCCTCCTGCAATAAATAATACAGTTGTCGGGCGTAGTGATCCCCTTTTTCAAAGACTAGCAACTCTAGTAATTGAACTCAAAGAAGATGTGAGAGATTTAGATCAAAGGTTAACAGCGATCGAGGAAATGCAAAACCCTTAAACTTAAGTACCTCCAGATAATAAATTTTAATTCCTTTTATAATTTCAATAATTTAGTGTCTCAAAATAATGAATTCAAAATAGCTGTTGCTAATATAAATGGCTATCTTCAAGGATTAAGTAGCTTATGTCATGGCTTAAACTATGTACCAATATATAAAGCTATTATATGTCCTAAAATCACTAATGATAAGCTGCTACGCAGCTAAATTTAATAAACAGCATTGCCTTTATTTTTAATTTTACGTCCCCACTTAATAATTAGTTCTCCCTCATTTAATAATTTATTTAACAAATC
>JAAUYH010086591.1_pt1 | contig 17836 bp, 14 predicted proteins | sample 7278061 | NCBI WGS metagenome assembly JAAUYH01 (sample SAMN14350203, study PRJNA611818) | marine sediment metagenome | isolation source: surface marine sediment (0.6m) | place: French Polynesia: Moorea | collected 2018-08 | reverse complement strand
AGATCAAGAATTAGATGAAGTTGCTAAAATTCAGCAAGCTTACTATAGTAAGTTAACTGACTTATCTCAAGGAATTAGTAATGTAGCATCAGATTTATGGTGGCGTTCTCTAAGTTGTGAAAAAATAGAAGAGGAAGATCATATAATATACTATTACCAAGCCAAAGTTACCTGAATTACCTAGCTTAATTCCTGATGACCGCTACATTCTATACTCGCTATTATTACATAGTGGGATGAGCCTTCCTCATTTAATTACCACCTTAGAAACCAATGCAAGTATTGTCAAAAATCGTACCCAATACCTCTTACAAAATGGTGTAATTAGTAAAGAGCAAAATCTATTATCGGTTAATCCAGCTTATTACCATCAGCTTAAGAATACCCTCAGTAACAATAACTTTTTAGTCGATTAAATTATGTCTCTTATTTGGCTAGCTCAAACAGAAAATGATTTAAACTTTGATCGTATTATTAATAATGTTACCCTGAGCAAAATTGTTCACAGTATTATTATTATATTTGTTGCCTACCTATCCTTATTTATAAATGAAAAAGTAAATTATTGGCTATCGGAAAAAGTCCCTAATCGTTTTCGTCTCATTATTAAACAGTCTTTACCCTTAATTAGAGCTATCATTATTGGGTTAACAATTATATCTTTGTTACGTCTATTTTTACGCTTATCTACTAATAATTTATTAGCACTTACGGGGACAGTTTCCGTTGCTTTAGGATTTGCTTTTAAAGATTATGCTAGTTCTTTAATTGGAGGAATGGTAGCACTATTTGAAATGCCTTATCGAGTAGGTGATCGCATTCAAGTAGGAGAACATTATGGGGAAGTAATTAGTTTTGGGCTACGAGGTATTAAACTACGTACCCCCGATGATAATGTGGTTACGATTCCCCATAACAAAATCTGGACAGAAGCGATTTCTAATGCCAATGACGGTGCGTTAGAGGCTCAAGTAGTTGCCGACTTCTATTTTGCTCACAATGTTGATATAGAGTTGGTGATGAAAATTTTGTATCAAGCAGCCTACACCAGTCAATACACCCAGTTAAAGTTACCTATTGTCGTGACAATGGAAGAAACCCCTTGGGCAACTCATCTGATGTTAAAAGCTTATCCGATGGATGCACGGGATGAAAATCTTTATCGCACTGATCTAATCAAACGTTCTAAACAGGCTTTAGCTAATTGTCAAATTCCTTATCCTACTCCCTGGGGGTATGAAAAATCTTAATTCCAATCAAGTTGCTTAGATATGGTATGGCTGAGTGGGATATCTTGTCCCTTAGAAATACTGCTCCAAGAGTCCAAGACTTGTTGCCAAAGATGAGCTACTTCCCATACTGTATGAGCATAGCTTTTTCCTAATGGGGAATCAGCTTCACATTGAGGAATTAGATCCAGTCCTAAAAGTTGATGTTCCGTGTCTGCTTATTTATCTATTTCACAAACTTTTGTGACAATTATTGAGATAAAGCCAGCAAAAAACCTTATTTTCTGCTTTTTGCGAAATATAAATTGTATATACTACTATTTTAGCGAAAATTCATCGATCTTGCATTAAGTTTGAATTCAAAGCTACTACTTGCGCGGGGATTGCTATCTCAACTCTAAAGATAAAAAAACTCCTAGCGGTGACTAGGAGCAGGATTAATTTGGAAGTGGTTATTGATTTTGATTTTGATTTTTAAGAGAGTTAACCCAAGAGCGTAACTGTTCTCTTGCTACCTCACGACCACCTAAACCAAAGGCAAGTGCGATCGCAACAGCTATAGCACCAAGACTTAATCCGAAAGCTAAATTAACCACATTGGGAGCAATACCCATTTCAGTTAATGCCAAAGAGCTAACAAAGATAATAACTACAATGCGGGCTGCTTGAGCTAGGAAACTTGCTTGATAAGTACCAGAAGCAACGATTAACCTATGAGCTAAGTTGGCAAAGTATAGTCCAATGGCAAAGATAATCAAGCCAATTAGGACACGCCCAGCAATGGTCATGATTATGCCGATAACATCTTTGAGAGCAGGGATACCGAGGATATCAACTGCTGTGAGAGTAGCAACTAGCATAATGGCTATTAAGATAATGAGTCCCACGAATTCTGAGGGAGTCTTAGAGCCAATAGATTCAGTTTGAATTACCGTGGGTTGTTCGGTTTCCCCAAACTTAGGTTCAGGGGTAGTCTTACTGATAGGAGCAGCAATTCCTAACCAACCCAAGAAGTTGTTAAATCCGATATCAGTGAGAATGTCCGTGACTAATTCGGAAACAAACTTTCCTGCTATAAAGAAGAATGCCAAGACTAAACTAGCAGCAAAAAGCTTAGGTAGTAAATTTAGCACTTGGTTGAGCATTTCAATAGCTGGTGTCGAAATAGCCTCAATTTCCAGTGCTTCTAAAGCTGCGATCGCAGTAGGAATTAGTATCAGAACAAATACTACTGTGCCGATAATAGAAGATAAACCATCTCTTCCTGCACTGGGGGAAAGTCCAACTTTTTCCCCAATCTGATCTACTCCTGTGGCGGAGAGTAAGTTACTCAGGATGCGACGCACAATCTGAGCTATAAACCAGCCTACTGAACCAATTAATACTGCTCCTAGTACATTAGGAAGCATTGCTAGTACTTCATCTACCATTCCTTGTATTGGTACTAGAGTACCTTCTAACCCCAGGGTACTTAGTACACTGGGTAAGAAAATCAGAAAGATAAACCAGTACAGAGCATTACCGATAGTCTCACTGAGGAGAAAATCGGAACTATCTCCCAAAGTTTCTCCCAAACGACTGTCTAGATTTAAAGCTCCTAAACCTTTAGTAACTAGGGTTTTAACTAAAGTTGCTACAACCCAAGCAATACCAAGGAGGATACCCGCACCAATAATGTTGGGGATGAAACTAGTTATCTCTTCTAACAAAGAGTTTAGAGGAGCAGATACCGCATCTAGTTGCAGAGCATTAAGGAATGCGACAACCGCAAACAGTCTGATCAGCCAGCAAAATAAATTACTGATCCACTCTTCTATAGGGAAATCTCCGCCTCTTTGTCCCGTTACCCAGGAAGCAATCTTATTATCAATATCAGTTAGACTTAGTAACTTCTTAACTAGGCTTTGAACTATTCCCGAAACAATCCAACCTACAATTAGGATCGCGATCGCTCCGAGTATATTGAATAAGGAAGAACCCAGATATGTCCCTAAATTCGAGCCAATTGCAGAAAAAGGTTTTGTCGCCTGTGCTATCACCAAAGATGATTCCAACACTAGGTTATTAAGTATGTTTGTCATTTTCTTCGGTTTTAATTCATCTAGTGATTTCCGTAAGAATAACTAACGAAAATCAAAATCGACAACTTCTCGTTTTCTCAAGTCAACACATTTACTGCAACAATTATGCCAAATTAATAGGACAATGCTAGTTAGTTAATAAGAAATCTGTAAATTACAACCTTTTCCTTATACTGAATTTAACCTAAGAGCTTTTTAACAGTAGCAATGTTCTATTTTCGGACTGTTCTTTATTATTTGGGATTAATTGGTAAAATTCTAATAACTTAAGTTCATATTTTTTAAGAAAAAACTTTAGATTTTTGGGATTTTTTCTACCTTTAGATATATATGTCTTTACCTCAAGTTTTTGAACAGTCCATAACTATCAAAGCCAGTGCTACTACTGTAGAAAGTTGTTTAAGCGATTTAGAATTGATGCACCGTTGGCTTAATCCTGCTTTAAAATGTGAGCCTATTGGAAAATGGAGTACAGCAGTAGGTAGTTTAAGCCGTTTTCAGATTAAAATTCCCTTATGGCAGCCTAGCTTAAAAAGTGTGGTAGTAGAAAGAGAGCCTGGATTGATTGTGTGGGAATTTGATGGCTTTTTTCAAGGACGCGACCGCTGGGAATGTCAACCTACCTCCCAAGGGACGATTTTACTGAATCGGTTTGAGTTTCAAGTACCTAATCCTATTGTGAGTTGGGGATTTAAAACTTTTGCTGCTACCTGGACAAAGAAAGATATGCAATCACAATTAAGAAGACTCAAGCGAGTCGCAGAAGCAGAGTATCTTAAGAGTGGAAGACTCTACTAATTATTCATCTCTAAAATTATGTTTGAAAAAGCAGCAGTATTTTCAGGGCTTTTGGTACTAATAACTTTTTTTTCAGTTGGTTTCCTATATTATCAGACTCTAGAACCAGAAGATCGGATAATCCCTGTACTGAATAGAAGTTCATAAAAAGTACATTCCCACACTAAACGGGGTTGAACATAGCTTAAAAGATATCCGCGAGTTTTTTCCCACTGCTCCATCAGGGAAATATCATGATACTTTTGCCAATAGTAGTGTTGCAGATAGCTGACTAACCAAATTTGAGTTACTGTATCTAACTCTCGATCTATAGCTTTGGCTAACTGAAAAGCTGCTATCGCGTTTTGGGGAAGATGTTTAACAAGCTCAAGTAAATCTGGAGGAATTGCTTGTAATTTGTGCCAAGCTGCGATCGCTTCTCCAGGGCTACCTTGGGCGCTCGCAATTAATTCAGGATAAGCTAAAATCTCTGAGTATCCTTGGTTTTTTAACACCAATTGGAAATTAGATTCACACAGACAACGAAACTGAATACACTGACAGCGAGAAATAATTGTTGGCAGTAAAGAATCTTTATTAGAAGCAATTAAGATAACAGTAGCATTTCTTGGTTCTTCTAGAGTCTTGAGTAAGGCATTAGCAGAAGCTTCCGACATGGTTTGAGCATCTTCTATTACCACTATCAAACGGGATGACTCTAGAGGAGGGCGAGTCACAAACTGAGAAATTTGCCGAATTTGCTCAATGCGTATCTGAGGCGGTGTTTTACGCTTAATGCCTCGATCTTGGGCTATAGAAGCAGCAATTAATTCTCCCTTATCTTTATATGTAGGCTCTACCCACAACACATCAGGATGATTGCGACTGCGTAATTTTTTGGCGATTCGAGGCTGTTTTTCTGGTGCTGCGGTAGTTTCTAGTAAGCATCGAATAAACGCTTTAGCAGTTAGACTACGCCCCACCCCAGGACTTCCCCAAAACAGATAAGCTGGAGCAATACGCTGAAGTTTAACCGCTTGCTGTAATAGTTGTATGGCTTTTTCTTGACCCAGGATAGATTTAAAGTAAGAATCAATCTTCAAAAATTCCTTTTCTTTCATCAGGGAATGGGGGAATGGGGAATGGGGGAATTGGGGCTTGGGGGAATGGGGGAATTGGGGCTTGGGGATACTTGGGGCTTGGGGAACTCCCTACATCCCTACATCCCTACCTCCCTACATCCCTACCTCCCTACATCCCTACACCCCACAACCCGATCTACTGACAGTGTCTATTCGTCTTCGTCTCCTTGAATCATTGCTGGATCGATTAAAGTAATATCAAAAGGGTCATCAGGAGGAATAGTGGGAAACATATCATACTCACGATGTTGATAAATAGCAGATACCTGTGGTCCAAAAACTACTTTGTCACCATTTTTGAGGTCATGAAACAGGACTTTCTTATTATTGATTAATAAGCCATTGACGCTGGCTTTGCCTTCTGAGTTGCCATCAACAATACGATAGTAGAATTCTCCATCCTGTTGCAATCGCTTCATGAGAGTGGCATGATGACGGGATACAAATTGTGAGTGAAGGCGAATATCGCAGTGTTGTCCTCGTCCTAGAGAATAAACGGGGTTTGTCAGGATAATTTCTTTTTGTCCTTTGCCATCAATAACTACTAGTACGTGTTCTTCGCGATGTTTTGCTGGTTTAGAACCCATTATGAAGTTATGGTTAACAATTAAGTATATTTACAATATTTTACTGTTTATTAAGGAGAATAACTTATTGACAATAGTCAATTATATTTCTAGATAGTTGAATATTAGGTAAAAAATAATTTTGATCGTAATTCGATTCCGCTAAACTGCTCAATAGGTTTATTACTAGAGTACTGTTGTAATAGACTTTTCTCAATTTTAGTTACTGTATCTAGATGCTTGTTGCTTTAAGGATCAATAATTTTGCTCTAGTCGATCGCCTGGAATTGGATTTTGCTCAGAGTTTAAATGTTCTGACGGGAGAAACAGGAGCAGGTAAGTCGATTATTCTCGATGCTATTGATGCAGTGTTGGGAGGAAAAGTTAATAGTCGCATGATCCGCCAGGGATGCGATCGCGCTATCCTAGAAGCAACTTTTAAGATTGACTCTAGTTGGAAGCAGTGGTTAGAAGCTAATCAAATTGACACCCTAGAAGCAGACTGTTTAGTCTGTAGTCGAGAATTGGCGGTAGCAAATGGCAGATTGCGATCGCGTTGTCGCATTAACGGAGTGTTAGCTAACCGTCAACTTGTTGAAGAGTTACGCTCTCGGTTAGTGGAAATAACTGCTCAAGGACAAACTATTAATTTACTAGTTTCTGAAAAACAAAGGGATTTATTAGACGCTTATGGGGGTCAAACCCTTTTGCAACAAAAGCAAAAAGTAGCCACTGTTTATAATAGTTGCCAACAAGCCAAGAAAACTTTAGAAAAATACCGTAAGTCCCAACAAGAAATACTACAAAGACAAGATTTACTACAATATCAAATTCAAGAACTCTCTAAGGCAGAATTAGAAGCACCAGATGAACTGGAAAAATTAGAACAAGAAAGAGAACGTCTCTCCCATATCGTAGAGTTACAACAACTCAGTTATCAAGCTTATCAGTTTCTCTATCAAACTGAAACCGAAGAGCCAGCAGCAGCAGATTTACTCGCTAAAGCAGAATCCGCAGTCATGGAGATGGCAGAATACGATGGGGAGCTTCGGTCTATTCTGGAAATGGTGCAGTCAGGATTAGCTCAGATAGTAGAAGCAGGACAGCAACTTTATAGTTATGGTGAAGGATTAGAAGCAGACCCGGAAAGATTAGGGGAAATAGAAGCTAGAATCCGACTTTTAAAGCAAATTTGCCGTAAATATGGTCCGGAATTAAAAGATGCGATCGCCCTTTACCAACAGCTACAACAAGAATTGTCCTCATTAACTAGTGGTGAACAATCTCTAGAAATTCTGGAACAAGAATATCAACAAACTCAAATCAAATTACAACAAGCTTGCACTAAACTCACTCAACTACGACAAAAAGCAGCTACCAAGTTGGAAAAGCAGCTAGTGAAGGAATTAAAACCCCTAGCAATGGATAAGGTTATCTTTGAATGTCACCTCATTGAGTGCGAGCCTAACATAAATGGTGCAGATAAGATTGTATTTTACTTCAGTCCCAACCCAGGAGAAAAAGTACAACCCCTTGGGATTATTGCTTCTGGTGGGGAAATGAGTCGGTTTTTGTTGGCTTTAAAGGCTTGTTTTTCAGGAACAGAATTAAGTTCTAATACCCTGATTTTTGACGAAATAGATGCAGGAGTTTCTGGGAAAGTGGCTCAGGCGATTGCTGAAAAACTCCATCAACTCAGCAAACAACATCAAATTCTCTGTGTCACCCATCAACCTCTAGTGGCAGCAATGGCAGATGCACATTATAAAGTAGAGAAAACTATCATTACCGATTCTTCTAGCGCGCAACACAGTAACGGAGATTCCCATATTCCCGATATTCGCACTGTGGTTAGAGTTAAACCCCTGATCAATTTTCAACTCCGCATTGAAGAAATAGCCCAAATCACTGGGGGAAATTCTGCTGCGGATGCGATCGCATTTGCCGAGTCTTTACTTACTAAGGCCAATAATTACAGAAATTCTGAACAAAATTCTTAGATACTACTAATTAGTAATTACTAATTCCTGTACGGGCTTCTCCTGTAATAGGCAGATACCCACTTATACCATTTCGATTTAAGGCAAGGGACTTTTGACTGACAATCCAGAAGCACCATAAGGGTCGAAATATGTTTAGCAGTAATTTTGGGAATTGCTATTACTACTAACAATTAAAAATCAACTTTTTATCAATCAACAATTAGCTTTTGACCAATCACCAATTAATAATTAGCCAATATTATATCGGGAAAAAAACGGAATGATTACTTTAGAAGTTACCAATACTGACGACATAAATATTATTGATAACAGTGATGGTTTATCCTTAGCAGAAGCCATTGAGATAGCCCTTAACGACCCAGAAAATAGTTACATAATTGAAGTACCTGGAGGCTCTACTTATAATTTAACTATCCCTGAAAACTTTGCTGTTGTTGGTAGCATTACTCTTCTTGGTACAGGTGACGGTGCAGCAATCATCAACGGGATCAGATCGGGCGAGAGAGTTTTTCGCTACGAGATTGGTTCTGGTAATACTGTATCTTTTTTTAATAATATTCCCATAAACGAGAACAATAATAATAATGAGGTAAGCCCAATTATTGTAGAAATTACCAATATTTTAGAAGTTACCAATACTGACGACATAAACATTATTGATAACAGTGATGGTTTATCCTTAGCAGAAGCCATTGAGATAGCCCTTAACGACCCAGAAAATAGTTACATAATTGAAGTACCTGGAGGCTCGACCTATAATGCAACTATCTCTGAAGATATTTTTGGTAACATTAATCTTCGTGGCACAGGTGACGGAAATAGCTCGATCAATATAATAAGATCGGGGGAGACAGTTTTTCAAGGTGAGATTGGTTCTGGCGCTTTCACATCTTTCAATATTGGCTCACCTCCAAGAATTACTATTGAAGATGTGGTAGTTTCTACCAGAAATGAAGCTACTGAAGCAGAATTTGCAGTGAGATTAGTAGATTCCAACGGGAGGGCTGTTTCTAGTAGCCAAACCATAACTGTTGATTTTGCTACAGAGGATGAAAGTGCGATCGCAGGTTCAGATTATACCGCTACTAGTGGGACTTTAACTTTTGCGCCAGGAGAAACCGAACAGACTATCACTGTACCCCTTAATCCGAACCTATTAGAAGGAGAAAGAACTTTTAGGGTTGCTCTCAATAACGCTGATAATGCTTCGATTAGCGACGATAGAGGAACAGCAATCATTACAGATAGTTTATTCTATACCCCTATTTATCGTTTTCAAAACTCAGATGTACCAGGTACTTATCTTTTTGTTGGTCCACAAGAAAGGGATAACATACTAGCTAATTTTCCTAATTTTGTAGAAGAAGGCTTTGCCTTTAGAGTAGGGGTTGAAGCTGGAGATGATTTAATACCTCTGTATCGTTTCCAAAGTAATATTGTACCAGGGACTTATCTTTTTGCTGGAGAACAGGAGAGCAATAATATACGGGAAAACTTTAGTGAAAGCTTTACTGAAGAAGGTTTAGCTTTCTATGTATATGGTGCTGGAGATGGGTTAGGTACGGATTTTTCGCGCTTCCAAAATAGCGATAGACCAGGTACTTATTTGTTTGCTACTGGAGAAGAAAGAGATAATATTCGAGCTAATTTTCCCAATTTTATGGAAGAGGGTTTGGCTTTTGAAGCTGAATTATGAGGGGTCGCTAGACTTCGTCGCCCTTCACCGAACGCGAACCTTCGGTGAGAGGAGTGAGGTAATGAGTAATAGGTCAAGGTAAGAGATATTTATCTTTCAACTTTCATCCTTCATCCTTCATCCTTTCTGAGTCCCTTATCCCTCATCCTTATCTCTGGGTTTATTCAATCGAATATTAGATGGTTTAGCTTTTTTGTCTAGTAATACCGGAGGTTCAAGTCTCCGTTTCCAAGCTTCGATTCGGTATTGAGCAGAGAGATAACTAGTTGTACCAGAAGGGACTTTACTGGCGATTTCAATAGCTGTTTCTAAAGAATTATAGGACGCTTGTTCTGCGATCGCCAAAATCTGCCCACTCCACAGATTAATATTTTGTACTACTTCACCCTGAACAGATGTACCAGAGGGAGCTTGTCTAACTATTAGAATGGCTCTAGCAAGAGCATCGGGAGTTCCTTGATTAGCAATGCTGTAGGCTTGTTGAAGGGATTTTCTGGCTTTAATTTCCTGATTCCAAACATTAATTTTAGTTTGGGCTTGAGAGGATAACGCCCTTCCCCTGGCAATTTTTTGGGCTATGGCGATCGCATTTTCATAATCTCCTGCGTTAGCTAGAGCAATGGCTCGATTTAAAATGGGTTGGTCTTCTGTTCTTTCGATACTAGTTTGCCAAGTACGAGCATATCTACTAGCTTCTCCGTATAAAGGGCTAGTTGAAGATACTAACTTAATTTCTGCGATCGCTTTTCGCCAAGCAGTAACATTACTAGCAACGGCTATTGCTTTGGCTCTTTCGATCACAGGTCGATCTTCAATAATTTGAATTTCCCGTCGCCAACTGGCTATTTCTTCTTGTGCTTCTTGATACCGTGGGTTATTGTATGGTATTAAACGAGCTTCATCTATAGCAGAATTATAACTGCTAACGGTTCTCCCTTTAGCTAGCTCTCTGGCTTTAGTTAGATGTTTAATATCTTCGATTTCTTTGGTCCAGCGACTAATTAACTGTTGTGCTTTGTTGTAGATGAGGCTATCTGCTTCTATTTTTTCGGCTTCTACGATCGCATCTTCTACGCTCAACACTGTTCCCAAACTAGCACTAACCCCTGCTCCTGCCAACACATCCCAATCTGCAACTTGGTCTTGAATTGGCAAACTAGAGGGAATACGATTAATTATTAGTAGAGCTAAAGACCATTCTTGTTGATCTGCTAAAGTTTCAATTCTGGCTAAGAGTTTGTCGCTAGCTTGATTAATAATATCTTGAGCTTCTTGATAGGCGTAGCTACCTTGGGGTATTTTTTGTGCTTTATTAATAGCTTTTAGTAAATTATCTGTATTGCCGTCGTTTAAATTCTCTACTGCTTTATCAAGGGCTGCACTTTCTTCTTGAGCCACATTGATTTTATCAATAGTTTCTTGATACTTGGTAGTTGACCAATAATCATTTTTACTATCTGTTAACCTTACAGCCCAAGAAAAGGCTTCATTCCATTTAGAGGCTCGTAATCTAGATTCTACTTGAGCATAATTATTACTAGCTTCTGACCAAATATCTTTCCATTCTTGGGTTTTTGATCCTACTAAACTGTGTGCTTCCACCTCTTCAGGAATTTGTTGAGCAATCTTAATCGCCGATTCTAAATCACCTTCTTGAAATTTCTCTTCTCCAATAGCGAGAATTTTAGTTGCCCATTTTTCGATATTGCGGTTAATTTCGGTTCTGAGGGGATGATTTTCTGGTAATTCTTCTAATAAGGCGATCGCTTTTAACAAACCATCAACATCTTTGTTTTCAGCTAAAATTTGAGCGCAATACAACCTTACTGAAGCAGAGGCCATTGGCCAATAAACTTTAGAACAACTTTCTGTTTCTGGCAACTTTAACAACTTAGAAGTTGCACCATAACCAATCCCACCAGAAGCCAATACTAATAATATCCCCCAAAATTGCCAAGCTTGCCACCAATAAAAGCGTTGTGAAACTTGTGTATCCATAATTTCTAAATCCTCCGAAGGAGAAGTTACTTGCATAGGGGTATCTATAGCTACATGACTTTCTTGATTGTTGTGGTCAAGACTTGGTAGATAATTTTCCTCACTCAAATAACTGGAGTCTATGTCTCCAGTTTGAGAGCTAAAGTTATGGGAGTTTTGGTTGGTCGTCATCTAGTATCCACTAATTGCAAGTAACTATATTCTTAAGTTTTAAAGTAAATTCATCGAATAGTATCTCATCTTATCACTTAGCTTTGAGGAGAGAGGGGGCATAAAAAGTATATTCAACCTCTTAGTCAGGAATTTTATGGAACATCAGTATAGTATAAGATAGCACATTACGGATGGGAAATTGAAGATTCACTGTGACAAGAGGTGGATTAATTTTAGCTAAACTCCGCTTTCAAATCCGCAATAAGTTGAGATAAATGTGATTCTGTGGCTTGATAAACTTCTCCACAAAATTCACAGGTTGCTTCTGCTCCTTCATCTTGTTCAATCATGTCTTGTAATTCTGCTTCTCCCAACATTTTTAATGCGCCTAACACTCGATTAAAAGAACAACCACAATGGAAACGCACCATCTGAACTTCTGGTATTATAGACAGACTTAAATCTCCTAGTAGCTGTTCCATAATTTCTGTTAAGCTTTTTCCTCCTCTGAGTAAAGGGGTAAATCCTGACAGATGAGCTATGCGAGATTCTAAAAGAGAAATTAAACATTCATCCCGAGCAGCTTTAGGTAAAACTTGTAACAGTAAACCACCAGCAGCAGTAACCCCTTGTGCGCCAACAAATACCCCTAACAACAATGCAGAAGGAGTTTGTTCTGAGGTAACAAGATAACTAGCTACATCATCCCCAATTTCTCCTGAAACTAATTCTACGGTACTAGAATAGGGAAATCCATAACCGATATCCCTCAACACATACAAGTAACCATCAGGACCTACAGCACCTCCGACATCTAATTTTCCTTTGTTATTGGGGGGTAATTCTACTCCTGGGTTGCTTACATAGCCTCTGACTGTACCATCTAAACCTGCATCCACCAGAATTTGTCCTAAAGGACCATTCCCTCTAACATTGATGTTGACTCTTGAGCCTTCTTTTTTCATGCTGGAGGATAAGAGTAAGCCAGCAGCCATTGTTCTTCCTAAAGCTGCGGTAGCAACATAGGATAGTTTATGTCTTTGACGCGCTTCTTCGGTCAGACGGGTTGTAATAGCTCCTACTACTCTAATCCCGCCGTCGGCTGCTGTCGCTCGAATTAATTGATCTGCCATTAATCTTTTTCAAATACTCTAGTTGAGGTTTTCTCTCTATAATTTACAAATATTCACCTAACTCTGGTTGTCTAATTTTTCCTCTATTAATATGGCGATCGCCATACCGAACCTAGAACACAAAACTAAAAAAGTACATTTGACTAAATAGACATTAAAATAAATTAAGACCTACTCACTGAATTCTGAAAAAACACTTCTTATAACTCTTTATGACTGACGTTCCCGTCTCTCGTATCCGTAATTTCTCGATTATCGCTCACATCGACCACGGTAAATCAACTCTAGCCGATCGGATGTTGCAAGTGACCAAGACTGTTGCTCAACGCGAAATGAAAGAGCAATTCCTTGACAATATGGACTTGGAGCGGGAGCGGGGGATTACTATTAAGCTGCAAGCAGCAAGAATGAACTATAAGGCGAAAGATGGTGAAGATTACGTCTTAAATCTGATTGATACTCCTGGTCATGTGGATTTCTCTTATGAAGTATCTCGCTCCTTGGCTGCTTGTGAAGGAGCATTATTAGTAGTAGATTCTTCTCAAGGGGTAGAAGCTCAAACTTTAGCGAATGTCTATCTCGCTTTAGAAAATGACCTAGAAGTCATCCCAGTCTTGAATAAAATAGACTTACCAGGTTCAGAACCAGAAAGAGTTAGTCAAGAAATAGAAGAAGTAGTAGGCTTAGATTGCACCGATATTATTAAAGCTTCCGCTAAAGCAGGGATTGGTATTGACGAGATTTTAGAATCGATCGTTAATTTAGTACCACCACCAGAAGATACCATTGATAAACCCCTCAGAGCCTTAATTTTTGATAGCTATTACGATGCTTATCGCGGTGTGATTGTTTATTTCCGCGTCATGGATGGAAAAGTCAGAAAAGGCGATCGCGTGCGTCTGATGGCTTCAGGAAAAGAATACGAAATCGACGAACTTGGGGTACTTTCTCCTAATCAAATTCAAGTAGAAGAACTCCACGCAGGGGAAGTAGGATACTTTGCAGCAGCTATTAAGACTGTAGAAGATGCAAGAGTTGGGGACACTATCACCCTAGCAAATAAACCTGCGGATGAACCCCTACCAGGCTACACTGAAGCCAAGCCTATGGTATTCTGCGGTTTATTCCCCACAGATTCCGATCAGTACCCAGACTTAAAAGATGCACTAGAAAAGCTGAAACTCAACGACGCAGCACTATCTTATGAACCAGAAACTTCCAGCGCAATGGGATTTGGTTTTAGGTGCGGTTTCTTGGGATTACTCCACATGGAAATTGTCCAAGAAAGACTGGAGCGAGAATATAACTTAGAACTAATTACCACCGCACCTTCGGTAATTTATCGGGTAACAACCACAGAAGAAGAAGTTATAGAAATTGATAACCCTTCTTTATTACCACCACCCCAGAAAAGAACCAAAATTGAAGAACCTTATATTCAAGTAGAGATTATTGCTCCTGAAAGCTTTGTAGGAACTCTCATGGAATTATGTCAGAGTTGTCGAGGGGAATTTAAAGACATGAAATATTTTACCCTCAACCGCACCTGTCTGATTTATGAGTTACCCCTAGCAGAAGTAGTTACAGACTTCTTCGATCGCCTCAAGTCTCGTTCTCGTGGTTATGCCAGTATGGAATATCAACTCATTGGCTATCGGGAAAACCATCTGGTTAAGTTGGATATCTTAGTCAATAAAGAGGTGGTAGATGCTCTCTCTACTATTGTGCATCGAGATAAAGCTTACTATGTAGGTCGGGCTTTAGCAGAAAAACTTAAAGAATTAATCCCCCGTCATCAGTTTAAAGTACCCATTCAAGCTGCGATCGGTACAAAAGTAATTGCTAGTGAACATATACCAGCTTTACGGAAAGATGTACTTGCTAAATGTTATGGCGGTGATATTTCTCGTAAGAAAAAACTCCTGCAAAAACAAGCAAAAGGTAAGAAACGCATGAAAGCGATCGGTACAGTAGATGTACCCCAAGAAGCATTTATGGCAGTACTTAAGTTAGATTCTTAGAGCTTGACACTCCCCCAGTAAACCTTATAAAGGTTACTGGGGGATTCTTGTTTAATCAGGAGGAACTTTCAGTTTGGCTTTTAATCGGCAACGTACTGTATCGTGTACTACTTTATATGCAACATTGCTCGTCATGAACTGTATATAACCAAGTTTGTATTTCTTTATAACTACTAAATCCTTTTTTTTAGTTTAATTCATTAATTAAAGCTTGTTGAATTTCTGGAGGTATTTCTGGTTGTTATATCAAATCACTTTAGATATGCTGCACATTAATCTCCCTTGTCCTCCTTGTCTCCCTTGTCTCCCTTGTCTCCCCATCAGTCATCTTAAAGGGAAATGATATTAGCCACTATTTGGCTGACTAGCTGGAAGTAATGATTGAGCCTGAAGTAGAGAATAGATTTAAGAATGCTAGAGAAGCTTTAGCTGTCTTGAAAGGAAAAAAACAAAATCCTATCAATATCAATTCTTCTATTTCTAAAAAAACAGTAATAAGTGGCTCAATTATTCTTCTAGGATTATTAATGTTACTGAACTCTTATAAATGGGGAATATTAAGTCATTTCGGAATAGTACCTAAAAATATTTGCGAACATAAAGTGCTGGAGTCCTGATGAACAAGAAGTCAAAAACATTGCTAGTTCTATCTTAAAAATACTGATTTATTTACAAGAATTATCTCCACCGATCATTCATCGTGATATTAAACCACAAAATATTATCCAACAAGAAAATGGTGAAGTTTTTTTAGTAGATTTCGGGGCAGTAGCTGATGTCCATCATCATACTTTTAATAGTACCATAGTAGGAACTTTTGGCTATATGTCTTCCGAGCAATATCGTGGAAAAGCTACTTTGGCTACTGACATTTATGGCTTAGGAGCTACATTAATATTTTTATTAACTAAAAAATGTCCTGCTGAATTACCCCAGAATCACTTAAATATTAATTTTCGTTCTTATGTAAAAATTGACAACTATTTTTCTAATTGGTTAGAGAAGTCTATTGTAGCTAATTTTAATCAGCGATTTCAAAATGCTTCTGTTGCTTTATCAGCACTACAAAAAAAAGAGTATTTTGAACTTCCTAAGATAATAAATAAACCACAAGGAAGTCTTATTAAAATTATTAATCAGCAAAATAAGCTATTGATTATAACTCCTCCTATTTGGAATCGTAATTTAGTATCTTTATTTCTCTCGACTCTTCCTTTGGTTTGGTATTTTATCTTTTCATGTATTCTAATTATAATTTTCTTCAATTTAGATGAAGGTTTATTCGCTAATATCTTATTTTTACAAGAAATGCGATTTTTAATTTTTGCTTTTTTTTTAATCTTAATTACATTCTACTTTATTCGTCTCTATCCCTATCATGGGGTCTTTGAAAAAAAGATACTGATTAGTCAAAGCAATTGTCAAAAAAAAAATATAATTTGATTGTTTGTCATCCGCTAAAAGCGCAGCTTAAAAGATACAAGTTTCCCTTTAGTAAAAAATACATTACGTACTGTCTTCTTATATGTAAACTAAAACCTCAATATTTTGGATTCTTTTTAACTCGTCGTGAAAACGAATGGTTAGTTCAAGAAATTAATGCTTTTTTGGGTAGTAAAAATATTTAGATCCTCTGTTGATTTACAGAAGTTGACCCACTTAAAAATCTCTGTCCCTATCGATTGTACAAATTTTAACTTAATGTCATAATCTAGTATCCACCAGAATCAAAGGTAAGTTATCTCAAAAAACAGATCCCCTATCTCATGAGATATGCTTGTTAGTTATTACAGTAATCTTTCAAAACCTTCATTCATAGTATTTTTTGTCCCCTACCAATAGCTTGGGGTTGGTAGGTTAAAGTATTGATTTATATAGCAATAAGCAATAAGCCATTATTAGACTATTTTGAGATACCAAGGGACTTGCTATTGGTAGCCCCCTTGGTAGCTATTGGTAGGTCAAAAATTATACCAATTCTATTTAAGATTGCTACACTTCGGTTAGGAAAGGCAACAGGCAATAGGCAATAGGCAATAGATTTGGATAATTGATGTGTAGCAGTATTTTTTGAAATTGATCTAAGTCCCACTAGGTAGGATCGATAATACCTTCACCAATCATTCGTAGAGCAGTTAAACTCGGAATGAAAAAGTAATCTCCGCCCCTAGTTTCGACAAAGCGGGTTAAATTAGAGCAGAAGAATGGTGGACGACCATTATTACCTTGTGCATCTGCTTTTTTTCCTTCTATGACCATACGCCCAGTACCTTTTCCTTCTGGTGTTTTGCCATGATTACCAAGCAAAGGGTCTTTGTCATTGGCTAGTTTGAAATCATTACCGTAATTAATCCACTGCTGTTGCAAAAACTCAAATTGCCGTTCAATACTGGCGCACAAAGCCATAAAAATAATGCCATGATTACCATCATCTTGATTTGGGTCTGTAACTTTCTTACCGTAGGGTAAGCCTCGGCGTAAAATGCGACGACGATTAACTAAAGCCCCAGGAGTTTCAAATGCTGTTTTACCAAATTCCAATGCTCCTCGGGGATTAATTCTACGAGTATGTGCGCCAATGGGACAGCGTGAGCCTTCTAAATCGTGGTTAAAGTTAAACCCTACTAATTGCCTACGCAGTTTTTCATAATCCTGCTTTAAATCTTGAGTTGATTTTCCATCTGGGTCTTCTTGACAGGCTTGATAATATTTATCTCTAGTTGTTTTTAACTTGGCAATAAATTCATCTGCTTCTTTTTGAGTCGGGAATAGAGTTAAAGGCGCGCCATTTTTCCAGCGACCAACAAATTTCGCTGCTAAGGCATCTTTACCCCCAGGAAAATCTTGAGCGACTTGTTCAATATACTGGTTGAAAGCAGCAACATTTTGATGCAGTTTACGATAAACCATGAAAGTACCGTTATAGCTGAACTTCCCCCCATACACCAATACTATTTGCACCCTGAAAGCCTATGTAGCAAGCACGCTTAGCGGTTTTTAATTTTTGAGACCTACATGGACACAAAAAAGATATATT
>JAAUYH010073476.1_pt1 | contig 17838 bp, 11 predicted proteins | sample 7278061 | NCBI WGS metagenome assembly JAAUYH01 (sample SAMN14350203, study PRJNA611818) | marine sediment metagenome | isolation source: surface marine sediment (0.6m) | place: French Polynesia: Moorea | collected 2018-08 | reverse complement strand
GAGTATTCAAGTAAGGATGTGCAGTGCGCTGGTGGGAAAAGTACAAAACTTGTTTATTATAGAAAAGAAGCTAACGAAGCAAGTCGACCTTTTCTGAGAAGCGTAGGCTTAAATTCCATTAAAATTTAGTATATACTAGTGTATTTGTGGGGAGATTTTCAAAAAAGAAATGTGTCAATCTTTTCAGGACGGAGGTAGTATACAATACCTCTCCTTGCCTGAATTGAATTTTTAACTGTCAGAGGCTTTTAAAAGTAGGATAGATCCCTTCCATCGCGATGTTAAGTCAAATAACTCGACAGTATAGTAAATGAATATCAATTTCTCGACTTGAGCTTTTCCTGGCTTACATATTCTCTTCAAATCTTATGATCACCGTTCGATAGTGGAATGGAACTGAACTTTTACGTTTGTCAGGGTAATAGTCGATTCAGAAGGAACCAAGCGTTAACTAAATTGCAGAACTCTAAAATAACTAAATTATAAGTCATTTGAAAAATGCCCTCCAAACGTATACTGTACCTCTTCCAGAAAGTTCGACATGTTTTTTACTCTGATCATTTGCTAATACGTGAAGAACTCCTTTTGACTCTGTCTGAAAATCAGGCAGTTGCATTCATAAGGCATCGGCCAGTACTGGGCAAGAGTAAACGCATCTTGTTCACGGGGTTCCAATTAGGGAAAGAAGTGTATAGGTTATAAAATACAGATCGACGGCTTCTGAAATCTGTGAGAACGAGTTAGTACTCAAAGCCCGTTTGAAATAGGATGTTGATCAAACGTACCTTTGTTGAATTGTTTGAACAACCCAATTTTTTGAAGTAATTCTTGACAAGTAGAATTCATTTACCACGAATAAAATCTAAGGGAATACAAGCGTGAGAGGGAACGCCAGGAGAGGGTCGGCAATTATTCGCTCGTCGGGCCAGAAGAAATTATCCTGTACTGCTGTGAAATTGGGGTCACAATTCTATGAGTTTGTATTGGAGTTGAGTATCAAAAGTGCACGGGAAAGCACGAAATCAGGCAAACTCAGCACTATTATTTTCAAGTTCCGTCATGTTGGAAGCTACACACGAAATGCGCAGCTATACTCAAAATTTATGACTGCACAATTTCATTCCCAATTGGTTGTGTAGCCGCTAGAGCTGTTTTTTAACGTCGAGAAATGAGGACAAGAGTAAATTTATTGGTCGGTAGCCTTCCGTGTTACGGGACCAGAAGAAAATAATACACGGTTGAGAATGCTTGATTAGCATTACTGTATGTTGAATTATTTACAGAATTATGGCACGTAGTATAACAACTGAATGTTACTGATACCGAGGGGATGAACAGTGCGTGATTGGATAACTACTCCCAAAATGGTGATGCAGTCGTACAGTGCAGTACTGTACAGTTGGACTATGAATCGGATGTTCCTCACGTCTGCTTCCGTAGCACATAATTGGAATTGTTGTTTTTTCATTATTCTCCCACAATGATCTAATTATTTATTTGATAGAATGGCAACAACATTACCTTATCCTGTACAGCAGTTCATGAAACGTGCGACCTGTACGCTGACTGGCTGGATCGAGTCGTTAGTCTATTGCTGACTGATATTCCGCTCAGTCTATCCGTTTACTTGATGAAGAGATCAACTCAGCTCTCACTAGTAAATCCGCGTTTTCACGGAAGCGCGTAAATTTACATGAAAACAATCTAGGTCAGTAGTAGTAGGTAACCTAACGATAACATCCTATAGTATTCAATACAGATAATACAACAGGGGTATAACAGCAGTTCAAGACGATGAGCTTTTAACGAAATGTTCGAGGGGGTGAGCACGAGAGCGGGTGCGCCTAGGTTTGAATAAGCGAAAAGATGGAGAGCATGTACATGAAGAGGTTGGTGACGTCGATGTAGAGGGATGCGACGGCGATGACGTAGTCGTCGGGGCCGTACCGGTGGAGGATGAGGCTGGTGTCGTAGAGGATGTAAGCGGACATGATGAGTGCGCCGAAGATAGAGATGGCGAAGTAAATCCAGCGGCTTAATCGCGTCTGCGCGACGAGCTGGAAGACGAACGTGCAGATGGAGACAGCGACGAGGGCGATGATGGCGGCGCCGAGGAACCCGCCTAGGTAGGAGAAGTCCTTCTTCGTGATGAGCACGTACGCGGTGATGAACAGGAAGATCGCCGCGGTCGCGATGAACGCCTGCAGCACCACCCCGCCCCACCCAATCTGGTAGTACGCCGCGCATATCACGCCTATCATGAACGAGAAGCCCAGTACGAATATCCCCAGCACCAGCGAGTCCCACGGCCGCTTCGGCTTCGTGCACACCAGGAATATGAACGACGCAATCCCCACGCCCAAGCCCACCCACACCAGCCACCGATGGGTCACCACGAACAGGCGCACTGGGTCCACTAGCGAAAACACGCACGCAATGCCCACCGTCACCGCGAAGCATAGCGTGAGAATCGCATAAACCTTTCGCAGGAAGCCGAGGCGCACGGACGTGCTCGCAGTGCCGACAATCACCCCATCGTTCGCATTCGACGCCGACTCGACGTCGTAGTTTTGTTGCGACGGTGTGGTGTCGTTCGGATACGTGCCCGGCGGATACGCGCCTGAGGGATAGGCACCCGGTGGGTAGCCGGCAGGCGGTGGTGGCTGATGTGGCGCAGAGCCGGCATGCGCAGCATACGGGTCGACGTACTTGGCCATGGTCGCAGCGAAATAGGGAGCAGGGAACGGAGTTTGGGCAGCTAAAGTGCACGAGTAGTTCGGGCCCAGCGTATTTGTACAATGGGCCATTAGAGGTCCATCTTTCAATTAGCCAATCGCCGTGCATCTTTATTATAGCCACGCGCCCGCAGACCTCGTTACATTGTGGATTCGCCATGCAACCACAGTGCCAAACAATACTCCACCCATAAATTCTTTCCTTGTTACGCATTATGGTGGGACGAGCTGACCAGCGAAACATGCGCACCTTCCACTTATCTGCCACAGTTCGACGGTTGCCGCTACATTAACCACACGAGAAAATGCGGATGATGGATGAGTGCAGCCGTGTTCCCTGTCCAAACGTCGCCGGAGAGGGGTGTTCACTATCGAAAATGGCACTGTCTGACCCTGATTCGTGTTATCGCGCTGCAGTGCTTTCGCTCGTTAACCGTAGAACATCGAAAGCCATGATGTTTCGTAATGCAGCAAACAGTCTGTTGGACTACAATATTCGTGCAGCATTCTTTTTCGTGTCGTTACCAACTTGCCTCGTCGCGCTATTTTCCGCTGATGTTCTGTCAACCGTTTCTGCGCAGCAGTTGCAGGAAATGTTTACTCGCGCTTTTTTAATGGACAGGCCAAAAATTAATAGCCCGGGGCAAAGCGGTTGACCAACCAACCAAGCCGTTCTCAGACTTCACCGTTATCTGCTTACCGAAAACTGGGATTCGCCTAGCGCTCTCGTTTGTCTGTCCGTCCAGTTTGTTCACTCTCTTTCATCGAGCGCCGAATGCATTCATCTACTTGCAATTTTCAGTAGGTCGGGCCTTTTGCGAATTTAGTCGTCGCACTTCTGTTTTGGCAGATACGAGAGTCCCGTCTGACTTATCAACAGCCTGACTGTTGTCTCTTTATGACTCCATTGTTACTTTGGATTCCATCACTATTCTTCTGATTGTTTCGAGGAAATGTCCATTTCACATTTTTCTCGACTTGCCGCAATCAAGCATTGTCGCAAGAACAAGGAGTCATGTTCGAAAAACTAGCTGATATTAAGGAAATACATGAACAGATAGGTGGGGTCAGTGTAGAGAAGAATCACAGCAAGCAGCCATCCATCAGATGTGAGTTAGGTCATTGCCAAGCTTGTACTGGGTGGCAAAAATCCGCTCATCAGTAATGCCCCGAACAGAGACACCACAAAGTACATCGCTGTACTAGATTTTCGGCTCGCAAAGAATGGTGTCTCGCTGTGGTCCTCGTGTGCTCAGGTGCAACACGGTTGAGATGTTGCCCCAATTAGTGCTTGACTTTGAGTCAACAGCATTTGGGAAGGTGGACATCTCGTCACATGGACATCATGTCACAATGGTAGTCCTGCACTGATTATTTTGGGAAATACGGACCACGAAGCAGTTTCTGTTTGAGTTTCGGGTCCCCTGTAACGCCGTGACACTTGGCACAATTAATTGTACAAAATGAGTTTTACAATGCTTCTCGATACTGTGCACATCTGAACTCGAAAGGTTTTTTTCAAAACTGTTTGGCCTACTGCATCAGCTTTGCTCTCATGTTCACAGTACAGTACAGTACAGTAGTTCGAATAGTTTTTAGGGATTTACAGGATTTCATAGGCCAATCCATCGTTTATATAGAGGATTGAGGGAGACAGAGCTACTTCTGATTTCGATTATCAAGCCCGTTCTTCAAGCAGGAGTTAGTAGTCAAGCATTGGAAACCTGGTTATATTTCATTAGAAGGTTACAGCAGCTGGAACTTTTCCATCTTACTTGAAATAAAAACACTCCTCACATTATAGCCCCTCAGGCATAACGAACACTTTTATTTTATAATTTGATAAAGAAAGGAATACTATTCATTCAACACGTATCTCAAAAATGATTCTACCATTGGATAGATCGATATCTCAAAAATTCTCAAATAACGTACAGTTAACTTTCACAGGACTGATTCATTTCAACCCGTGGTCTTCCGCGTCTCCAACAGAAATTAAAATCCTGGACTTCCAATTAAACCGTAAATTTTAGTGCATTGCTTTGCACTGTATTAAAAAATCAAAAACTGTACTGCAATAAAAACTGCTGAATCCTCACCGAAAAAATCTATTATATGTTTGACATTTTATGAAATTTCTATGAAAAATAAGATATGGATCCGAGGAATATTTTTTACCGACAAATAAAGATCAGACAAGTTTTAAATGATTTCGGGAATTTTCAAAACTGAAATGATGTATCAAATTTTCAAGATCGACACGTGATTACGTGAAAACAATTGGTTGAACCCTTCTAGAATCTCAACAATATTCTTTTCTTAGGCGAGAGCGTAAAATTGCTTCATCTTCGTTATTCTTATCTCCACAAACTTATGGTTTAAGTTAGAAATCAAGTAAAAATAAATATTTGTGGTGAGCCCAATAACATAAAAAATTGTAAACTTCTATTTCTTTTTGTAGAATTTCCGAACTCATGATTAAGTATATGGTTATATGATAACATCGGACATGCCACTGGCATTCAGGAATTCGATTCACAGTTTCCATGACTCCCATTATTTGTTTACATTACTTATCTACCAAAGGTTATATATGTTGAAGTCTATTGTTTGGATGTAAGTACGACAGTAATGCAACAAAATACATGCAATGAGCTTTTATAGCGAAATTGCCTGTTCGATAAGAAAACAACAAATTTCTCGTGATTTTAGCGCTTCTTCCGTATGATATGCGGCAAAAACCGGACAGTATTCCAATTAACAAGACTCGGAAATGAAATAACGACCACTACACCAAATACCTAATTAATGTAACGCAGTATGGAAAAGGAAGTGTGCAAATTGAAAGGGTTGAACAGGGTTTAGTACTACTAGGAATGGTTGTGTTCCTCTACCATCGGCCAAAGATTTTAGAGTATGCTTAAAATATTCTCTGTAACGAGAGAGTCGTGATGGAATGTGGCAGATTCATAATAATCAGTTTTTCAATGTACCTCAATTTACTCTATGTGTTGCCCAAACTCTTTCACTATTGGATTGCTACTCAGTTCACTCTTTTTCGGGTTTTGTTTCAACCAAAGCATATAAGTTACAGGCATACTGCCGTCTAATTGAGTGGCATAATTTGAAATCATGTGTTGTAGTTCTCTTGACAGCTGCGTTATTTTATTTTGCCCATCTGTGCCTTTGAACCATATTATGGATTTAGGTGCCGAATTTGATCTACTGTTGATCGATCAGGTAATTGAGCTCTTCAACAAATCGCACAGCGGTTTCCTTTTACTGCAGTTTACTTGGATATTGATCCTTCACCTAAATCAAGAAAACAACGTTCTCGATAAAAACTGACAACTGCTCACGGTCCCACGTATTGTTCCAGGCTTCTTTGTATTTTCGGATCAACAACGTGTATGATGGTTGGCAAGTGTGTTGCAATGGGCGATAGGTATCTTAGCAACGTAATCAGGTGTTGCACTGCATCTCGCACATAAGGTGTGAAGATGTGCTCTGAGCGATTCTCAAAAAACAGAGTTCTCTGTCGTCCGTTTATCAGAGGTTTAGTATTATGAGGTTCGCGCAGCAAATGTACGAAACAAGTAGAATCTATCACCCGTTTCTCTGAGTACGATAGCTCACACCATCAACATTATCGGGTGTACTTTTGTATTTTATCACTCTTGTTCGTTCTTAAGAATGAAAAAGGGAGAGCAATGTGAAATCCTCCCTACCAATCGCTCTCAATTCGACAGTCATGGTCTCAGATTCTAGTACATCAAGATAGTTGAGCGCTTTATCTTCACGGCGTGACAAGCAGAAATGGACGCCACGTCGTAAATGAAATGCGTTTCATCCATGTTCTCTATATTATGCTCGTCAAGAAAACCGTTTCCCAACTTTCTGCGAACAAGTTCGAGATGATAGGCTATTTTCCTTTCTGTTCGCGGCCTGAATTGTAGATTTCTATTCGTTCCCGTTGTTGAACCGTCAAACAATATTTTTACATTCGCAAAATTGTCCAATGAATTCTTTACCTGTTTGTTCGATGATGAACTGATGAGATGAAAGGCATAGTACATTTCCAGGGTACATTGAGTTATCCATCGTCACAGAGTGTTGTGCAACTTGTAATAATAAATTAAATATGATTTTTATTTCAATATGCCATACTCTCCCACATTCATTAACACGAACGAACGCACATATTGTGCATATGGGCGGATTTTTTTGTCCTCATCGACGTATCGCCCTCAAGTTCTATCGAACGCGAAAATTTTCACTTTTGGGTATTCTGGATGTCTTAGTAGCATTTTCGGTTTGATTCACTTGTTGAATCTTGCAAGACAGGACAACAAGATTGTAAAATTTGATCGAATATATGAGCACGATGTCGATTCGGCATAATGTTGGATGCTCGATTAATAGAACAGTCGATTTATGAATGTTTGATGACGATCATTTTTACATTTATAAGTTAGATACCGCTTTTTCTTCTACACCAAAGGTTCGTTTATCACCTAGTTTGCACTATCGGTAATCGGACACACTATATCTAAGGACATTATCGATTAACTGTCCACAAAAATGCAGTAGCGATTTCCCGTGAACTTTTTTCATCGTTCTTTGGATCTGTAATAGGTCTATACCGAAACATAAATCATCACGTGGAATAGTTTTCTCCACAAGATAGCGTGTTGAATGATCCATATAAATGAGAAAATAAACGCTATGAATTATTCGTGAACCAAACATTAACGTATTGTTAAAAATTCATTCATAGGTACATTTGATTGCATGCAAACTCTGCTGTATGAACGACAGAGCACTCACCTTCCTGAAAAAATACAAAGCACAACCCTACAATTTCGTGCGAGATGCTTTGCAAGATCTGCACCCATCTCAGACATACCTATCGCCAAACACAGCATACCTGTATAAATCATTAGATGCTTTCTTAATCCAAAAACACAAACAAATTTGGCGCAAGATGTGGGACCGTGTGAAATCGAAGCTTCGTAAGGAGAACAATTTTTTGCTTAGTTCGAGGGAAATCCTTCATCGAAGTAGAAATTCTTGAGTTTAACTGGCAGTGCGGTAGGAATAAAACCGAGTGATATGAAAGATCACGAAGGACTGAATAATTCATGTACCGTAAATTCACGGTACGATATATCAATCTATGTGGAATGGAAACGAGCCAAATCATCATGATCTACGTTGGATATTCAAAAGGTAGCGAGATCATTTTGAACGCGACGTAGTTTTGGGTAGGTCACTCCGTCTACACGCTATAAGATCCCGAGTCCTTATCTGGCTGCGTGTAGGGTAGTATCGTAGTAGCGACGCCGACGCCGAGGCGATTGATTGGTCCGAGAAAATAGATAGACGTTGATAGCCGTGCGAATAATGCTGGCTCCTGCTACCGCTCCCGCTGCTACGCGTCCGGCTGGTACAGCAGAAATGAGCTTGTGCAAATTATTTGTCTTGTTTTAATTTTGGTTCGACGACGGTTAAATACCAACGTAAATAGTTAATGTTGAATTCCAACGTAAGATACAATAACTAATATCAAGTAATGGATAGGTAGAGAAAATAAATTTCTCAGTTAGTAATAGGTAATTTCGACCGAACGCAGTCTGCGTGCACTTCTAAATGCTCTGTTCGATAAAGAAAGAGGAACCGAGATAACTAACAGTAATCCGATCGCGACACTGAGTCTATTTAGATGCATCCTCTGTACTGAATCAGCATTCATTCCGTCACAAATTGTGATATCCCGCTGTTGAAAGTGAGAATAGTGGAATTGAGATTTGCAATGGAACTCAATATTACTTTCAAATCATACTCTAATACTCCACACCACATCATTATTTACACGGTTTGGTATAACCGTGATTTGTACCATAAATACCGATACAAGCATAATCTTCCTGTCAGACAAAGCGAATTGCAGCCTTTGACAGGCTGGGACATTTCCTATTATACTTCATGCTTGACTTTGTTCACAAGATAAAGCAAACTAGATGAATCTGAGATTCAACCATTAGCTATTACAATAATTAACTAGTGGAAAATCTTTTTCAAATATATTTATGTTGTATCCGTATCCAATACAGAATATGGAAAAACGTGGGAGTGCACTGGTGTTGAGAAGTTGAATATGTTTCAGGGAATAATAAACATAATTCCTATCATCATGTACTTCACGTTCTATACAACATTTTGTGAATTTTATTCCTTCGTTACTGTCTAGCTCTTCCTTAGGTCTCAGCGTACCACTACTTAGTTTTCTCTTCAACAACTCCAAGTGAGTATTGACACCAAACCTTGCATAACCGACTACTGAAGAATTGATCGCTTTTTGTTAAGAAGAAGAATCAAAATAGGTGTGACAATAAAAGACTCCTCTATTGTCGATGATGATTTCTCGAGAACTTTTATTAAATGAATTTTTGAAATTTCGTGAGGTGTTGCGTGTCGATCCAAGAATTTCTGCAAAATGATGGGAAGAATGAATACAAGAAGTGATACTTGTGACAAAAGTATCAATGGAAAAACTTTTAGGATTTTCGGCTGGCTTAACAATCCAGAAAGATGCCCAAACTCAGATGTTGGCAGATTATAGAAACCTCATGGATATTCCGTAAGTCTTCCAATTCCAGGAAAGTGACCAAACTCAGATGATGGCCTTTTTCACAGAACCTCCTGGATGTTCAAATAGTTCATGCATACCAAATAATTGATCGAACTCAGATTCCGTACTCTCGAGAAACTTCCCGGGTGTTCGGTAGTTCTCGATGGAAGAGAAGGTAGCGCGAATTGCAATAGTCTGAAGTTCCCAGAACCTTTCGGGCATTCGGTAGGTTGAGATGGCACGTGTCACACGAGTCAAACTCGGTTGTAGCGCGTCGGTGCAAGTTGTTTCCTGCACGACGAGTGAGGGGGTGAATCCCTTGACTGTCAAAGCGGGTTGTGACGTGGTCTGGCCCATCCAATAGTTCTTCTGATGGTTCTTTTATTAAACGTAGAATAGCTTAGGGAATGGTGTGTAACCAAAAGTGCAATGATAGTGTCTGTGCACTATACGTATGCGTGTAGTACAAGTACTCATGCACTTCTTCTAAATTAGAAATAGGACTCGCCAGCAAGCCATGTCTAATGTACTGCACAATTTAAGGATTCAAACAGTTCGCCTCCTTATTTCTATGATTGATGTTACCAACTAGACTACGCGAACTATAGTGCGACCACTTCCAAATTTCCCACGTTAACCAGCTCTGGGAGGCCGGTTTACTAGAGAGGTGAACCATATTACACCTCTTAGGCATGCGAAGTCAATTGTATTCATCGAAGACAATGCCAACACTTCGTAGATTATTACCGGATCCAAATGTATTTGGCAGACACCTATTACCGGGATTCTTGTACTTTTATTAATCCAATACACATTGCGGTTTTGATTGTAGTAGTATTGTAGGCCGTTCTACATAGCTTTTAGAATGTAATTTAATCCAAATGGCTGCTGAAAGTAAACCAGAGGTAGTTTGGCTCCCAGTTTGACACCGAGTTCGGTAGTGATTCGGTTAATCATTCGAAACAGACATCGAGCTGCGCCAGAATGCCTCTCCCTGTCCCTTTTGGGTTTATATACTCACTTCACGACATAGTGACACTAGGATATTGGGTTTTTGTTCGGTGGTAGTTTGTATAGTCGGCCATCTCACCGTTGTGGTTCTACTTTTGGGCTATAGTGAATGCATACCTATCCAGTTTGTTTCCCACAGTATGCACGCACCACGATTGTTTGACGAATTGTTGGACTTCATGAGAGCCTGACCAATGAACTAAAAGAAAATAGGAAGGGAATCAATTTTATCAGGCTTTAATTTCCCCGGACGTTCAACAGAACCGAAGTTGACGTACGCTTCAAATTGTTCATGACAAACTAGGTTTTCTTCGTTTTGAACAATATTTTGTACTTGTGGCGCCCAAGACTTCTTCAGAGCAATATTTTTCTACCTTTCCTTGTATCATGGCATCGACATCTCTCTGAATTTTTTGCAGAAAAATCACTTAGAGTAATTCGGAAATTGAGTAAAAACTTTCATTCTCTTGGACGGTAGGACGGTAATTTCTTAATTTTTAATTTTTGAAAGTCAAGCCCTATGTTTAACTGACATTACTGATTTTTTTCGCCAGTCGCCTCACACCCTTAGGTTTTTGAGTCAAAGACTACAGTCCCCTGAGCACGTAGAACTTTTCGCTGAACAGTCGATGTCGAATGTCAGTAGGCATATTCCTCTTTCTCACGAGGCGATCGTTCCTTTTGTGACTTGTCGATCTGCCAGTCCAAACGATAAGAGCGTGGTAAAGGTAGAAGCTTGAAGCAGAATGGATGATAGAGGTAGAGTAAGAACGAAGCTATTGTACACAAGGAACCCGGGAAATGATCCTGATGTGCTGAAAGGTCGCGGTGTTAGATTTGTTTTATGCGCGCGACGAAGTCTGCTTCGGAATTAACCGAAGACGCTGAAAAGCAAGTTGAAATTCGAACCGAACCTCAGAATACTCAGGACTTACTCCCATTTATTTGGTAATGTATGGCAAAATAGCTGTGAATACTCAATTTAGTAAGGGGGGGTCAAATAGTTGTGAGTGCTGATTTGGCCGTGTACAGCCAAATTCAATTCTTTTGATTGTAATTATGTGCAACTTGAAAATCCGTCCGAATTAAAAAAGCGAGAAAGTGTTAAACATACTCGAAATATTCCGATCATACTTCAGTGCCGAAACTTTTTAGCTTTGGCCTTCCCGCTGTTCGAACATTACGCTTGCCGAGTGTTGGCACTTTTGCCGCAGAAGTTTGAGTAACTCAACAATACTTACTGTTGAGCAGGTCGATCGACACTGTTCCGACGAACAAGCGACGAATCATTCCAGTTTCCGCATTCTAAATTTTCATGGACTACGCGGCACCTTGTAATATAGCATGTTTTGCTCATTATTACCATACTATAGATATTGTATAACCGTCCGAGCGGTCGGGAGACCTGTAAACCATCTGCTCAATATTAAAAGAACCTTCCGAGTATAATGATTATCTCGATGGAGTGAGGCTCCTTGCAGAATCCAGAAGTGAGAAATCCTAGTCGGGTTTTTGTGTGTGATGAAGCGAGCGGTAAGATAGAGTGTCACTAGATATATTCTACACGCGTAGTTGTAAATGCGCGAAACTCATCTCTGCATACACGTCAGAATGAATCGAGTGTGCCGAGCTATCTCCTGTTCACTCCGCAGATTGTATCCCAGCAAAGTCCAAACTAGGTCGGAATGTCCGAAAAAGCTGCAGTATTTCACTTTCAGCGTCGTTGGTGACCTTCAGCTGCTGATGCGCTGTGCTTTCTCTATATAACTATCCGAAGAATCATATATATAATCTAAAAAGTTCGAAAACTGCGCATTCCGCTAGTTAATATCCTTATAGTTCACTTTCACTACATTTGGAAATGCCTTTCACATTATTTAGACACATACCACTTGTGTCTCCTTCTTCTGGCCAAGAACGATCCCATATATGAAGAAAATTTTCGAATGCTCTTAAAACGATTGACAATAAGCAGATGGTGGAAAATTGAGAACCCATTACTAGATAATTTGCATCTTAGTTTGTAGTGAGAATTCTCTGCGTTCAAAGTTTCAGAATTATAGAAATTACTGTTTCCATGTTATCGGGCCTTTCAGTAGACGTATTTATTTGATTTGGCTTGAAAAAACGGCTGTCCTAAGACAAGTTTTATTTTTTAATTGCGAATCGATCGGTTTTAAAGGTCGTTTTCTAAATTTTTTTGAGATCTCCAGATACACTGTATACTCCGAATTACATTGCTATACCGAATACTATTCTAGCCATGGGCTATTTCAGTGCTTAAGGACAGGGTAGATCGCAATAATTTGAAATCGTAAGCAGTTGAAACTAGTTGGATTGCTAAATTGACTTGATAGGCTTCTCGGCTTATTAATATATTGCTTCAATCGTCTGACTCTATTTCGAATAGTTTAAAGCTTCCTATTCAAATAGATGAAGATAGAAAATTTCCCTGAAACCATAAAAATGGATACGTAGAACTATGGATATCAATCGTATTCGGAAGGAGAGAACTGCAAGGACGGTGGTAAATGCTCATTTGCAGAAGTATCTGCCTGTCCAAAGCCTTCGGCCTTCTAAAATCATGTTCAGCAAGCGGTGGTTCATCAAATTCATACTATTTGTACACTGATTCGGTAGAAGAGATTGGATCAAGTAACCAAGTTGAGGTCTGTAGGTAACTTCGGAGATAATTATACTTCTATTCGTTCATTTCATTTAGATAAACTATTCTTGTAATTTCGCTGAAACATCAAACATTGCTATTCTTACGCTTAGTCTAATATATACTATTTCGGGTGCATTTTGATTATGCGCCCGACCGGTGATTTGATCAAATGAATAGATGTAAGTTAGAAAATTCTGGAGTCTTTTCGATGTCTGTCGATCCATCTAGCTAGTTCAAGAAGACTTCAAAAGAGGCATCTCGGACTCCCTGGAGCTTAGTAAAATGTCTGAATAAAGGGCATGGTTAGATGAAGTAGAGGCAACAATTTATTAACAACGGTTGAACTGTTCGTACCTCCCACACTAGAAACACGTTAACAAGGAGTCCACCTTATCGTCTTCGGTATTCTTCATTCACTATCATCATCTAGCTGAGAGCTCACGAATATGGAGGACTGTCCAGTCAAAGTTAATTTTTAGCACACTCTCCAACATTCATAGCGTTTTCGTAATATCCAAAACCTCTCTATGGGTACATTAAATATGTTGTTTTGTTCGGAAATCTAACTATACTCATCAAAAGCCTTGTCTTTAAAGAATAATGCAATCATAAGAGATATTTTTGGCTCCGGTAATTTACAAGCCGCATAACCAGACTTGTATTAATAATGATGTATATTATTCCAGACGACCTAAGCGATACTCGAGGTCGGGTTTTGCAAGATTCACATACAAAAACGGCATTTATTAAATAAATCAACAACTTTACATAACCTTCTGCCATCAATCTGTTCTAAATAGGATATTTCTACTCGATACCCTCTTGAGACTACCCAAATTACTGTTGGTCCTATGCTATCTATCACTAGGACAAACGATAGTAATACTGATGACTTAGATCGAAGTAGTTGATAAAATGCCATGTACAACTTCATCGCTTTGCAACGGTGCTTGGAATTTTCAGTACAAATCTGAAGTTATTTATGTTATGAGCGATTACAAGCAGTGCAGTCATCAACAGAGAAATCGCTCAAATTCTTAGAATGCCACAGGTTTGTTTTCTTGATTATAAACTATTCAGACTTCAAGTTTGCAGTACTCAAAATTCGGCGTAGACGATCTGGTAAACTGTAAAGAGCTGAATTAAGCACTTCTAGAGTATTGCAATCCAAGATTAAGAGTACATGAAACGATGAATCCGAGTAGATCAGAAATTGTGAAGTACAATTATTTTGTACTATCACTCTAAGTTCATTATCAGCTCTAAAACTATTTGCGAACGACTTTGGCATCATATCAAATATATTCTCAGCGACTGTCAAAGCGAAATCTTCAGGTTTCTTTTCGAGTAAATCAAATTTCTTAAGCTCAATAACGGATTCAAGAACCGAGAACTTTAGTTTTTGCCTTGAAAAAGGCAAAAAACGGGTAGATGCAGAGTCACATTTTATGTATGCCGTAAAATAAAAAAATCGAACTTCATTTTTTTACTAAAAATTGATCTAATTACAAACAAGTTCAATTCAAAAGGAACTGTGAACTAATTACTCTGAAAGTTAGAGATTGGTGTTGGATCCCATTTGCTCGCCTTATCAAGCAATACAATGTTATTAGGCGTACCCTTCCTTAAGGCTTTACAATTATTGTGCGGATTCCTTAAACTAGAAGGTTCGCTAGAATTATTGAAGTAGGAAGTTCTATCGTAAAAGTGATTTTTACAGTCAAGGCAACACAAGTTTTAGGAGCAATATGTGGCAGTCTTTAACTTCTGCTGTTACCTACAGAGGGCGGCTTGTTTTTTTTGACTTTTCGAAATTTATCTATATTTAAGTAAAAAAGTCTAGTGTTAATAACTGATCAAACGTACAGTACAGTACATGTATAATTTTTTGTGATTAGTGCAGAATGGAGCTGCCTGTTTCGGTGAGCCTTCACCATAATGGATTCCCCAGCAAGAAGCAGTGCACTGTTTTATTTCCATGTTGTGCACCGTAGTGCGACGAACTGACCAGTGAGCGCACCATGCACTTATTTACCGCACTCCATGTTCCGATAGAAGCGACAGATGTTGCTACATTGATGGTTGATTGCTGCCGTGCTCCCTATTCAAACGTCATTGGAGAGTGGATTGTTTGTCCGTCCTCTTACAAGACACTATCTTACATCAGTTGTGCTGTCACGATTTGACTCGTTATTCGTAGGAACACCGAAAACCATGACGGGTCGGAAAGGTTGACTTCCGCGTTACCCTTGTTCATGCTGAACGTGAACGTGGTAGGTCGGGGCGAATGAGTAGGTCAATCAACTAGCCAAGCCGCTTTCATGCTCCTCCGTGCGTACTTGCCGAAAGCTGGGATTCTAGTAGGGCATTCGTTTCGTTTTCCTGCCCAATTGTTCGCTCTATCGACGTGCAATCTTTTCTCGGTCAATCCCTTGTGAGTCATAGTTGCCGGAATCCTGTGTTGGCGAATTCGAAACCCCTACTTGATCCATCAGAATCAATCGATTGATGTCTCGATTATGGAATCCGCGAGCGTCGAAGAAACGAGAATACAAAGTTACAAACATCACCAACACCATCGTTACTTCGATTTACTATGCAGTCCATTGCATCGCTATCATTCTGAATGTTTCAATGAAACGTCTACTCGATATTTTGCTTGTCTCCTCGGGTACAGTCGTTGGGGAAAGAAGCACGACTTACTGGTTGAGAAACGAGAGAATATTAAGGAGGTACATGAACAAATTGGTGACATCAGTATAGAGCAGAATCACGGCGAGCAGCCACTCATCCGGTGTGAGTCGGGTCATTATCAAGCTCGTATCGTACAGCAAAAATCCGGTCATCAGCAACGCGCCCAACAGGGACACCCCGAAATACATCGCGCGACTAGCTTTGCGGCTCGCGAACAATGAAGTAACGAAGGTGAGTAATGTTAGCGTGATGAGCGCAACAGCACCCGCCAGTAAGAAGCCACCCAAGAACGAGAAGTCCTTCTTCGTTGTGTAGCAGTACGCCGTGATCGCACCGAATATTGCGAACGTTGCGACGAATGCTTGCAACACCACGCCGCCCCAACCAGCTTCGAAATAGGCCGCGCACGTTACGCCGATCATCAAGGAGAATCCCGCAACGAAAAGACATAGTAGAACAATGTTGAATGGCGGTTTCACCTTGATGCACGCCAGCGCGAGGAAGGAACCGATTCCGAGCGCTATGCCCAACCACATGAGCCATGGATTGTTCATGACGAATTTCCGAATAGACGGAACGAGGGAGAAGAAGCATGCCACTACCACAGTCACGAGCAGGTTGAGCGTGAGAATGCTGTACACTTTGCGAAGGAAGCCGAGCCGCACGGCGGATTCGCATGTGCCGACCGTCATTCCCGCATTGTTTGCGCCGCCTTCCGGGTCGTACGTGTCGCTCGGCGAGGTGCCACTCGCCGACCCCATCGCGACGCCCGCCATCTTGCTGTCGAATGTCGCCATGGTCTTTGTGTGTCCAGCTGCAGCACACTTGAGATGTTGCCCGGAATGGTATTTGAGTCAAAAATATTTGGGAAGGTGGACAGAACACCACGTCATGGAGGTAGACCTGGGAATTGCATTGGTTATTACAGTAAATTTTACACCACAATGACTCGACCAAGTTATTTTTTTCAATATCAATTTTGCCCTCATATTTCTGCAGTTCAGAGTGTTTTTCGGGATGTACTCGATTTCATTGGTCAACCTCGGATTCCGGGTTTTCCAGGAATTGAGTGAGCTAGCCCTAATTCAGACCACGATGATTATGCCCTGGCTCATAGTAAGAATTATAAATTTTATTAACTATAAATATCACCAAGAAGAAGAAAATGATGGTGCAAAATTACAACAAATACCGAATTCGCTTCTGATTTGAAATATCAGATACTTCTCATGTTGTGGACCCTCGGTTACGATAATTACTTAGTGTTCCCCTTTTCCACCAAACTTGTGTCTGTTAAATAATTTCACCCATGTTCAGATTACTATCACAAAGAACAAGTTACAAATTGCATACGATTGGACTTCATGAGACTAAATTGATGGAGATTTCTAGTTATTCGCTTCTTTCACGGAAGTTAACATATTGAACTTCTCTTAAAAATATATACATTTGAATAGTCTTATCTAAAAAAATTTCCATATAATTAAAAGCAATATAGCGAAATCGAAACCAATGCATGTAGATCAAATCAATTTTACACACAGTCAATCATTTCAATGCAATATCTGAATCATAAAAATGATAGATCGACAGATTTCAAAGAAATTCGTAATGTTTTGTAAGAGTTCCTGAAGTGAATTAGTATTTTTGATTATTTCTCTCAACTGGTTCAAATTACTGTACATATAATAAGATCGTCAGATTTTGCAAATTGTTGTATCTGGTTGTAAAAATTTTGGGACCATTTTTTGAAATTTGTAAACCAATGGACTACTTCCTTTCTCTTGATTGACTGCTAGCATACTTCGATTTCATCTTCACTTTCCATTTCAAATTCTTATATGTGTTAATCTGATTTCATTGGCTTTTAATGTAGTAAAGAGTTTTAGGAAAAATATCTAGCGCTTCTTTCAATTTACATCGTACCAAGTGAATAATATGCATTCAAGGGAAAGTGGGAAATATAATTCATCTTTATCTGTATTTTTATTCTATTATTCATTCTTCGAGCATCTTTTCTATGAAAATTCATATTCGTACATAGTTAAATGTCCTTAACAGAATTAAATTTCGAATCGCAAGGTCGATACAAGCCTTTG
>JAAUYH010023837.1_pt1 | contig 17841 bp, 14 predicted proteins | sample 7278061 | NCBI WGS metagenome assembly JAAUYH01 (sample SAMN14350203, study PRJNA611818) | marine sediment metagenome | isolation source: surface marine sediment (0.6m) | place: French Polynesia: Moorea | collected 2018-08 | reverse complement strand
CATTCAACCTGTGTGCGGGAGTCCAATAGGCACCGCTACCAAGCCGCTCCACACATAGTAGACATGGGAGGAGATCCGCTGTGCTTCGCCGACTTCGTAGAGCACATACTTCTCGCGAGACCACAACTCCACAACAAGTATCTATGGCTAAATCAGAGCTGCTGGCAAGATCGCTTTCTCCATGACCTGGTGCTTCCTGTCGAGTCGCTAACCTCCTCAATAGAGGAAGAGCTCGGCATCAAGCTAGACCTTCCCTATGAGAACGTTAGTGAAGGGCGTGAGGTTTGGCAGGAGTACTACAAGGATGAAGGGCTTAGGCGAATAGTGCGGTGGTGGGCAGGAGACGACTTCAAGAGGTATGGATATGACACTTGATTACTTCGCCGGGAAGGCGATGAACGGCACGGAGCGGCGCGGCCGCGAGCTGGACTACAATGAGATGGGCCTCCTGCTGGGCGGTGAGGTCTATCCCGGTACCTTCAACGTGCAGCTCTCCGATATCCTCCCCTTGCATAAGATTAACCCGATGCGGGTTAATAGTTACTCCTTATATATGTGCGGGGTGAGCACCTCCCAGATGATCCGCAACGATGAATTGGCCGTGCCAGGGTGGATATTGAGGGTAGATGGAGAGACACTTCCGGGGCACTTTGTGGAGATTGTTTCAATTTTTAACCTCCGAAAAGAGCTGAAAATGGAAAAATGGCCTTCATTTGCAGTTGAAATTGGTCTAAACTTAGGGAATTGCTGATGAACACCCTAAATGACCAACAAAAACGAGTTCGAAAACCTTCTCAAAGAGTTAATTAAGCGGGAAAACGAGAATAAGCTCTCCCGCTACTCCCCTTATCCCTTTCAGAAAGAGTGGCACAACGCCAAAGGCAAAGGGACAAACCTTCCCGCCAAGCCGAAAGTCCTTCTATGCGCCAACCAGATAGGTAAAACCTATTGCGGTTGTGCCGAAGACGCCATCCACGCTACCGGGCTTTATCCAGACGGTTGGGACGGTACGGTCTTCCATCGGCCGGTCAAGATGATGATCTCCGGGGTCAGCATCGATAAAGTGCGCGATACGTTGCAAGAGAAACTGTTTGGCGATCCCCACAATGAAGACGAGTGGGGCACAGGGCTGATTCCTAAAGATATGATTGTAGGAAAACCCCTACGTAAGACCGGCTATAACAACTCCATAGACACCGCGCGCATAAGGCATGTGAGTGGTGGGATCTCCACCCTGCAGTTTCAAGGCTATGAACAGGGACCGCGCAAGTTCATGGCGCAAGGTATTGATGTTCAACATGCGGACGAGGAGCCTCCGCCAGAAATCTACTCCCAGCTTGTCCGCTCCACTATCGCCACCAAAGGAATCATCAACCTGACCTTCACCCCCGAGCATGGGGTCACGCAGGTTGTTGACTCTTTCTTGAATGAGCTTGGCCCAGGGCAAGCGCTGGTCACGGCAAGCTGGGATGATGCTCCACACATCGCGAATGATCCTGTACACCGCGAACAGCTCCTAGCAGCCCTACCGCCCCACGAACGTGAAATGAGATCGAAGGGGGTACCCACTATGGGTTCTGGTCTCATCTTCCCCATCTCGGATGAGCAGATCCGGGTTACTCCCTTCGATATACCTAACCATTGGCCCCGGCTGTGTGGCATGGATTTGGGCGGGCAAGAGCACCCGTTCGCGGCCGCTTGGGTTGCGTGGGATCGCGATAATGATGTGAAGTACATATATAGGGAGTATAAGAATAGGGGAATCCTCGGAGTGCATGCGGAGGCGCTGCGTGAAGGGGAAGGTCAATGGGTGCCGATAGCTTGGCCACACGATGCCGGGCGTAAGGATAGGCAGAGCGGTAAGCCTATTGCTGAGATCCTGCGCACTAAGTACCGGCTCAACATGTTACCCAACGTGTTTAGCAATCCGCCCGCTGTGGGACAGAAGGAGGGGCAAGGAGGTCAGGGCGTTGAGGTGGGGTTGTACACAATGTATGACGCCATGGAATCGGGGAGCTTGAAAGTATTTTCAACGTGTTCTGAGTGGTTCAGGGAGAAGAACCTCTATCACCGCAAAGAGGGAAAGGTAGTCGATAGGCTAGATGATCTTATGGCCGCTTCCCGCTATGCTTTCCAATCCATGCGCTTCGCCGATCTCAAGGTAAGGAAGAAGAGGCGCAAGGTTATCCCATTTAAAGGTGCGAGTAACTGGTAATGCCTGAATCAACTGAAGTCAAAAGACGACGAGTGATGGCGCGTGATCACGATGCCATAGCCTCTTTTATAAGTGAAGAAAAAGAACGTAGAGAGCAGAGCAAATGGCGGGAACGTCACGAGCGTAGGTGGGTAGAGATTGATAGGCAGATCTCCCAGGAACCTCCACACGTTATAGACAAGAGTGACACGAACGAGCCGCTTAGCTGGCACAACGCCATTCAGTTGGGCGATCTGTCCGATGCCTCTGAGATATTCACCGCTGATGCTCTGCGGCTGTCCCTCCCAACAGAGCGTAAGTTCTTCCATCCCCACGTGGAAGTGACTTCCAAGGAGGCTAACCGTTATGGCATAGAGCAACAGGTGGATGAGTTCGGTGAAGAGATTCCAATCCCGCCCGAGCAGCAGCGGATAGTAGATGACCTGTTACGTAACCTATTGGTGCAGCAGCAGAAAGACTTCGGATTCCGCGCCCGCTGTAAGTTAGCGTTGAAGGAGATCTACCACCACGGTAGTGTGGTATGTACAGTGGAGATGGAGCGGATGCCCCGCTATCACGACGGAACTAAGGTGGAGACGCTAAAGGCGCCTGCGCTGAGGGTGCATAGCATGTGGGATTGTTTTCCCGATCCAAGCCCTAGTGTGATGAGCACCGAGCTGTTCTACCGTGGGAGTATGATCATCCGGCGGATGGTCCCCCTACGCGCAGCCCTTGAGATGCCGGGTTGGATCAACAAAGACCGTCTGGTGGAGCAGAATAAAGAGCTTGAGCTCGATGATCACATCGAGATTCTCACCTTCTACGGCGACATATTCCTGAAACGCCATGATGGTAACGTGCTGTTCCCGAACCGGCGCACTACCGTAAATGAGAACGTGTTCTTGGAAAGCAAGATCAACGAGACAAGTTACTCCCCTGTCATTTATACGGGGTATGAACGGGACGATGTGCGCGATCCATACTACACTTCTCCTATAGTGAAGTTGGCGCCAATGGCCAAGTTCGCCACACATATGGCTAACCGCACGATGGACTCGGTGGACCTCGCGGTAGATCCACCAATTGAATACAACTACTTGAATAGTAGCATGGATAGTGAAGGTCCGGAGATCTACCCCGGAGCGCGCAACCCCACCCGCGGGAATAGTGAGATATCCGTGTTGAACTTAGGTAACCCAGAGATGGGGCTGGCAGGGCTTCAATTTGCCCGCCAGGCGATCTCTGAGGGGACCAGTACCGATTCCGTAAGGAAAGGGGTAGCTGCGGGTACAGAACAAACCGCGACAGAAATAGTTAAGACTGAACAAAGAGGCGAAGTGCGTTCTGTCGAATTCGTAGCTACCTTTGACTCAGAGTTCTTGCTCCCGTTCCTATACATGCAGCATGAACTTAACTTAAAGAAGATGGAGACCTATCCATTCTTCAACGATGAGATGCACACGCCGGACTTCGTGAGGGCGCAGCGTTCAGACCTACCTGACACAGTAGTGATGGAAGTGACAGGTTCCCGCACCCTGCTTGGTGAGGAACAACGCACCGCTCGCATGATCAATACCATAACTCTGGTGGCTCAGCTTGAGCCGTTAGCCAAACAGGTGGATTGGCAAGAGGTTTCCCGCCAAGTGTGGGAGGACACCCGTGTTAAAGATCCTGAGCGCTTCATGATCACTTCAGATCGTAACGCCGAACAGCAGGCAGCTCTGGAGGCCCAGGCCCAGCAGTTCCAGGAGTTGATCCAACAGCTCCAAGGTCAGCTACAACAGGCGCAGCAGGCAGTCATTCAGGCGCAGCAAGCACAGCAGAAAGCTGAGTTCGCGGCAGTGCAAAATCAATTACAAATCCAACAAGAGAGATTGAGGCACGAACAAACCAAAATGGACGCAGAAAGAATAGACAATGAGGCGAAGATAGAGGAGCAGCTCCGACGAGCTGAAGATAAACTAAGAGCCATTCTTGATGAGATTAAAGCGCGTGAGGCCAAGCTTGCCTGCGACGCTAAGGAGAACTCCGAGAAGCAGAAGGATCGCGAGCAAGTGTTGAGCATGGTTAAACAACTTTCAGGTACTACAACTAATGAGTGATATATCTAAATATGCATTGAATAAGTTAGTGGGGGAGGGCTTATATGTAGGCCTGTCCGGTGATGCAGGTGAGCCGAATAGTGGCGGCTATCAGCGTAAGTTGATTAGATCCGTGGGGGAGATAGCTTGGTCCAACACAGGCGACTCGCCGTGGCCTGTGACCCAGGTGAACATCTACCAGAACCCTAGTGACGAAAAACCAATAACAACATTAGACGCAGGGAGGGGAGCAGATCCAGCACCCATTCGGAAGAATGACGTGTTTAAAGTTAATTTAAAGCTATAGGGTTATAAGATGCCTATATCGGCCGAAGTTGTAAATGGTACTGTTCCGACTTCAGGACAATCTTTGACGCGTGACTATACGGTTTCTGATTTTGGAGATGTTAGCGCGGCTATGGTTGTGTTTACTAAGTCAGATACCGAACACGCTAACCAATCTGATTCAGCGTTTAGTTGTGGTTATGTAGACGGCGACGATAATAATGCAGTAACAGCTGTATTCGCTAAAGATAATGTATCTACCGATGACTGTCGGGTAAATGTAACAGATACAGAAGTTTTGATGTTGTTGGATGAAGACAGTACAGTTGCTAGCGCAACTGGAGCTGTGATCACCGATGGAATAAGGCTTACCTTTAGCGCTACTTTCGACGCTGCATATTCCGTGTCTGTTGTTTTGTTTAGGGGAGCGGTGGGAGCTGCAGCCGGGACAGTCGCTCTTTTGAATGACACAGACACAGTAGTTACTGTAGGATTCGAAACTAGAGTGCTGTTAACTGCCTTCCCTGGAGCTACAGGAGAAGCTACTCAAGCATTGAAGTTGGCTCTTGGCGTCGGGCATTTTGATGAGAATGGCATTTTAAATAGGAGACTTACAATTGGAGGCTACGCCCAATCTTCGACTAACGCTAATTCCCTTTATCGAACTAATAGGATAACCGGCGAGTGTTGGGATGATGCGCAGCGATATACAATGGATTGGACAGAAGCCGATGATACAACATTCACTATGGTTGATCAGGGCAATCCAGCCAACAAAAGGATGGCTTATTTGGCGTTGGGAACATATGAGCCGCACTTGATAAGTTTGGACTCTTACAATGTTCCAGCCAGTACCGGAGAAACTACCAACACTATAGGATTCAAACCTGGCTCTTATTTGGCTTTTGGAACAGTTACTCCGGATACTGGCCTTAAAGGTACGGGCGCCGACCTTCTTGGTATGTGCGTTGGGGCGCATTCTCCATCGGCGAATTTCTGTGCAGGATTCACCTGTGAGGACGACGCAGATCCTAGCAGCACTAGCAGCTATTTTAGCAATACCAATCCAATAAGGCTGGTGGGTGGGGATCAGGCTATCTCTTATGAAGCGGAGCACACAACCAATACTAACGATGGTTATACGCTAGACTTTACAACAGCGAATGACCAAAGTCTTTATTTCGTCTTGTCGTTTCGGGAGTATATAGAGCCGACCGGTGGGGATGGTCTTATAACGGCTATGGTGAATGGTGTAACTCCTACAGGCACAGAGTCATTGACTGTAGATTATAGATCTTCGGGGTTTGGCACACCTGACGCCGCTATAGTGTTCATGAGCAGGGCTGCGGGCAGCGCAGAAACTGTGGCTACGCCGGGACTTATCAGTGTTGGGTTAATGACTTCGTCTAATCAGGCCTGCTGCGCTGCCTTTAGTGACACTGGAGGGACCAACGGCAGGAGGTATCAAGATCTAGCTTCTGTATTGGCGGATCACAATACTGCCCTTCTTGCTGAAGGTGTAGGAAGTTTTATTACAGACGGTGTGCGCATAACCTACGACACGGCGTTGGCGGGAAATTACCCCGTTAGCGTCATGTTGATAAAAGGAGCTACAGCAGAGTTGGTGTCTACCGTACCTAATGTTGGATCTGGAACTAAAGTTGTCACTGGGGTCGGCTTTGAGGCAGATTTACTGATCTTTGTCACTAACAATCAAGTACCCGGGATTTCTAGTCCTTGTTCCCAAAGTTTTGGAGTGGCGCATAAAGATAGCGCAGGAACTATAACTCAATGGGGCACAGGGTTCAGCGCTCGAAGTTCTAGTCAATCTCAGACTAGAATAGAGGACACTGGGGTAACTCCTGAGTTAAGCGGTTTTAGCACTTATTCTTCGTCTGCTACGGTATCCGATATAAATTCTGATGGCTTCGATTTGACTATCACGAACGATGCAGGATCGGATAGATACATTTATCTAGCGTTGAAAACGTCCGATCCAGACGCTATAAGCGTAGGAGTCTACGACACGCCTACAAGCACAGGGCAGCAGGGATACACAACAGGCATAAATACTAAGAGTCTCCTCTGTGTAGCCATGCCTAACGACACCGTCAACGCCCAAGAAGTAGCTCTCCCTGAAGCTATGGGAGTTTCGTATGGTGGGGTGGATAGTAATGCTGTGTTCGCTCGTGGCATTTTTGATGAAGATGACAGTAACCCAGCTGTTTCTGGTTGTTATTTCTCCAACGACTCTCCCTTGTATCTCAGGCCCGGAGATGGCAATGAGATGTATATAGCTGACCTCGTGGGATTCTCCTCTACAGGCTTCGCTTTAAACTTCACCACTGTCGATGCTACAGCCCGAAAGTTTGGAGTGCTTGCCTTCGGCGAGACCGTGAGACCTGTAGATGTAATGCCAGCTGTAGGCGGCACAGGCAGAGTAGCCCGAGGACAAAGCAGAGCGTTGACCGGTGTGGACTTCCCTTGGTGGGAAGAGTTCGAGGAGCCCCAGCCTAAGGAAGGACCGCCTGAACCTCCCCGTGATCCCACGCTATCCGAGCAGCTTGCAGAGATTGCAGGCGAGCTGGACATGAGTGCTGAGGATCTAAGGACACCTCAGGAAGTTAAAACAAGTGTCACATTGAGTGGCCTGATTAGCGGAAGTGCCGAGTCTAGAGTAGAATACAACCAAGACATCACTATAAACAGTGACTTAGGGTTCAAAGTTAATGTGTTACATGAACAGTGGTCAGATGTGGCTTGGTCCATGCGCGAGTCTATAGCGGCACAGAACCGGCAGATCATGGCTATGTTGATGAGCAAATTATTAGATTGATGAAATATTCAGACAACTTAACAAACCTTCGCACGCAGCCTTGGTTTCAAAGCCACTTGAAGGAAAACGTGTTTCCGGCCTGCCCCCAGATCACTCCCTACCATATAGGTCGTGTGGGGTCAGAGTGGGAATACGAAAGTGGGCTGCGTGAGGGTTACATTTTGGCTTTAAGAAAATTCGGAGTAAAATTCAGTGAATGATCAAGTAGATAACGCACCGCAAGAGCAAGCACAGCCAGCGGAAGCGCCACAAACATCGCAAGATGAAAGTCTGGAATCCCTGTACAACCAGTACCAAATTCCGGAACAGCAGGCTCCTTTACCGGCAGCACCACCGCCGATAGAGCCTGTACAGCAGCAACCCAGCGAGCGCGAGCCGCTGTCAGAGGAAAACCTAAACGCTGCACTCTTACACGAAGTACAACAGATCAGGCAGGAGAGGGTACAGGAGCGCGAAGCCAAGATTGCTCAACAAGCCGATGAGGACTTCAATACAGCCATCACCGCGATTGGGAAGGAAGCTGGGATGGAGGGTAAGGAGAAGCTGATCAGGGGTTATGTTTTGGGTGAAGCCCTTAACGACAACCGCTTAAGGCTACTCTTCGATAAACGGCACACGAATCCGCAGGCATGGGCCAAAGCTCAGAATGTAATAGCTAAGGACATCGCCAAGCAATTCAGTATGCCCAACCCCCAACTCGAAGAAAACCAACGGGCGATGGAAGAGTCGCAGAAAGCTAATAGCACCGCTCCTCCTGATAAAGCTTCCGCTGAGGACAAAGCTATGAAGCTTGGTGAAGCCGAATTTGACCACCTGTGGAAGAGTTTAGTCTACGGGAGAAATTAATCGGCTGAGGTTATAACTTTGGCAACTACAACTACACTACAAACACACGTACAAGCCCCGATCAACAATGTATTGATGCGGGGTCTGCTCTCGGCTGCACGCCGGGTGCTTCCTTACTACAACGGCACTGTACCAGGCGAACTTAACATCGCCCAGGGTTCTGCCACCGTTAAATGGCGCCGGATCGACAACCTGGCGTTAGTCACCACGGCATTGGGCGAAGTAGATTCTGCCATCTTCGGTATGGGTCGCACGCCGTCCACACCAACCGTGACTGACATCACAAAGGCTGTCGCCAAGTACGGTAACTTCTTCTATCCCAGTGAAGAGGTTGACCTGTTCAACGTTAACTCTCGTGCAGCTCAGCTCCTAGACAACCTAGGTGAGAACGCGGGTGCATCGCTGAACAACCTGGCTCGCGTTGAGTTCGGTAACGCTACAAACGTCCGTTACGCCTCCGGCGTAGCTAGTGACGCCGTTATCATCAAGCAGATCACCGCTGGCGACATCCGCCACGTGGTCAACAACTTGAACCGCCAATCAGCCATGAAGCATTTTCCAATGGCTACCGGTTCCGAGAACATCACCAGCTCCACAGTACGCGCAAGCTACTTTGGAATCTGCCACCCAGACACCGAAGAGGAAATCAGAGTACTCACCGGCTTCTTGGGCGTTGAGCAGTATGGTGGTGGTTACACCGCAACACTAGTTGGGGAGTTCGGAGCAGTTGGCGGAGTACGTTGGTGCTCCACAGAGATCGCGGGCATAGACACCGGTGCAGGCACAGCTACGGCATCCGGCATCTATCGCGGCGCCTCAGATAACGCTAACGACGTTTATGAGACATTCATCTACGGCCGTGAGGCTGTTGGTCTTGTAGGCCTTGGTGACGAGTTCATGCCAACAGTAATGTTGGGTGGGCCTGAAACAGCGCGGCAACCTGCTATTCAGCTGTTCGCAGTACCGCCAAGCGACGTCAGCGTTGCTAATCCGTTCGGTGAGGTAGGTGTTCTGAGCTGGAAAGCTTGGTTCGCCGGTAAGATCTTAAACGAGAACTGGATTTGGAATGTCCACCACCTCGTGAGAGACAATTCGAACATCTCTTAAGCCTTAGGGCTTTTTGGGGAGGGGAATCCTCCGCCTCTCCCCCTTTTTACAGGATCTGATATGCCAACAAACTTTGTAACAGCCGTCAACGATATCATGGTCCAAGATGGCATCCTGGCTGGTGACGACGATGCTATCACCGATTTCGACTCTCAGCAGCACGTAGCCTCAATCCGTAAGGCCAAGCTAGCCGTCCAAAATGAGCTAGCCGACTTGATGGTGGACGAGTTCTTCCCCTACGAAAAGGCCACCTCTGTCATTACTACCTCAGTTGGAGTGCGCACTTACGCCACCCCTACCGGCTTCCTGCGGCAGGATGATGAGCACCCTTGGATGATCGAGACCAACGCGGCCAACGTATCGACCGGCGCCGTAATCAAGGAGTACCCGGGAGGTGAAGATAAGCTGCGCCGGCACGATCTGAAGTACCGGGAGAACCAGGGCAAACCCTACTTCTTCTACTTCGAGGGAGGCTCCACCAAGGACTTCGCCTTCTACCCAGTACCAAACGACACCTATTACTACCGTCTCGACTACGAGAAGGAGCTAACCGTCACAGACGAGAGCGACACGCTCCCCTTCCTGTCCGAGACTGAAGTGCGGCTGTTCATCCAGCTGTGTACCCGCCACTTCAAGTACCTGCGAATGAGTCCCACGGCGCGTGAGGGTATTTTTCCAGGCGGCATCGAGCTGGATGCCCATCGCGCCTCACTGCGCATAAAGCTGATCAAGGCAAACCGCCACAAGCAGCCAAGCAAGCACTACGGCCGGTCGTTCCTATCAGGCTCCACGCCACACCCGACTCGCATAATTCGGAGAGTTACATGACTGCATGGCGCCACATTCGCGGCGATGGCCAGTTTGAGCTACGCTTTGGTGGCGGCATCAACGAACGCGATGACTTCAACGTCTCACCTGAAGAGGCTACCGAAGGTTTCAACTTCCAGCTAGACCCCACCGGCCTGACGCTCATCCCCCGCGTTCCCCAAGATCTCGAAGGCACAACACCCAACGCTGGAGAGATCACAGGCATCATGCAGTTGATCGAACGGGACGACACGGTCACTCAGGTTGTAGTATCTGGGGACACTTGGTATGATTGGGACGGCGCGTCCGCGTTCTCAGATGTGACACCTCCCCTGTTTACGTCTGGCTCCTCCGGCTCGCGGATGCGCTCTTCCTACTGGTCCCTGGACGAATTCCTCGTAATCACAGACATAGACCTGAACAACCCGCTCTATAAGTGGGACGGGACCGATGCTGAGCGCCTGAAAACAACATTGGTACAGGGATCACCCAGCTCTGTCACCTCGATCACCTGTGCAGGCTCCACCGCCACAGTAACCCAGACAACCCACGGCTACACCACCGGCGACCTAGTAACTATCGCAGGCGCAAACGAGACTGAGTACAACGGTGAGAAGCAGATCACAGTTACGGGCGCCAACACCTACACCTACGAACACACATGCGGCACAACACCGGCCACAGGCACGATCACAGCAGATCTGGGCGTAGATCTCCGCGCCAAGTACTCACTGGTCCACAACAACCGCGTTTGGCTCTTCAACGTCACCGCAGACAACACAGCCACCCCTAACCTCATCCTGGTCTCTGCCTTCGATGATGCTGAAGATTACGACAATGCCACGCGTGCAGGTGATGGAGGCCTAGCCGCCAACGATGCGTTCTTCCTGACCACCCCGGACAACCGCCCGATCAACGGGGCCGTAGAGTTCTTCGGGATAATCATCCTTAGCACCGAGGAAGGCAAACTCTTCAAGCTGGTGGGCGATGACGCCACCAACTACGCCTTCGACGAGTACTACCCAGGTTCCTCAGTACAAGGTGCTGAAGGCCTAGTAAACGTGGGCGATGATGTAGTGTTCTTCCGCCGTGGGCGTGAAGGCGAATCCATCCGCTCGACTGAGAAGTTCGGCGATGTCTCCACAGACGACTTGAGCTTCTGGATACCTAACATCGTCAAGACCATCTCAGACCCGATCCTGGCCTACGATCAAGAACAGCAGAAGATCTATTTCTTCGACAGCTCCCTCGAGGGAGTCCTCGTTCTAGATAAGAACTTCCTACTATCAGATCGTCGCAGCTCCGCAGTACAGCTGGGCAAGCGTTCTGGCGGGGCGCAGTTGAGTCCTTGGACACTGTACACCACACTTATGGATAACAAATTCTCTACAAAGTGTGCCGTGGAGCTGCGCGATCCCCTCTCCCTGACCAAGGCCAAGACAGTGTTCTGGGGAGATGACTCCGGCCAGATCTTCAACATGAACGGCAACTCCGCCGGAGATGCAGGATCGTTCAACATCAACATGCGCCGCCAGTCTAAGATCTTGACCGATCTAGACACGCAGAACGAGTTAATGTATGGGCTTGTAGAGTACCGCCGCCGTGCCCGCGTGGACATGGAGCTAGTCTTCAACTGGCTTGATGAATATCACCGCGAGACTGTGGTCATACCGTTGAAGCCGAGCTTTGGCATAGATGCCCCATTCTGGGGTGAGCCTGATAAGTATTGGGCAGGCGACATTTACTGGTCAGCAGGTCGCGTGGTCAGCGATCAAATTTCAATTCTCGCCTTCAGCGTCCCCGGACGAGGCAGCGGGTTCTTCTTGGAGATCCAGGTGAGCGATACAGGAAACTACATAGTTTCAAGGATAGTGGTTTGAAGAAAATAGCACAAATAAGACGAGCGCGATTATTCCGAGCCGGAAAGCCTACCATCCGGCCAGCCATCTATGACGACATCAAGTGGTTGTGGACAGCCGCGCGCCGTGGAGGATTCGATGGCTCCCCTGAGGAGTTCACCGCACGCGCTGAGCCATTCTTAGCCTCGGCGGATAAGGTCTTTATGCTTGAGGACTCCAACCGTGAGTTCGCCTCAGGCGCCGGACCAATTGGGATAGTACTATGTAACTATGACGAGTGGGCGCTGTGCCCGCACGTTGAGTGGTTCCCTTGGACCTCCCCACGCAACAAACTGCGTGGTACGGTCGGGTTTCTGCAATCAATGCGCTACAGCAGAGACATCGGAATCATAAAAATTCTTGCTAGCGCGCAAAACGATAAATGGTTTAAATGGTTGAAACGCTATGTTGCGATCAATCTAGCCGGACGCGTACCCCATGGGCGCGCTGACGGTATGGAATCGATATTCTATATAAGAGGTAGAAAGCAACATGTCATCAATACTAGGCGGCTCGAAACAGAGTCCAGGGAGCATAGTCTCACGCCTGCCAGCGGTATCTCCAAATCTGAGGACAGGAGCAGGGTCGAGTCTGACAACTGATCTAGACTTCGATTTAATCCCAGAGCAGAAAGGTCCAGGGCGCGTACTGCTCAGCGGTATTGACGTCCAGGCCAATCTTTCTCCGCAGATAGGGCAGATCCGTGAACAGACCCTCGGCGGTATTCAGAATCTCATAGGCGACGTTCAAGGCGACATTCAGACCCTTCGCGGTCTTGAGAACCCCTTCATCCAAGCGCGTGTGAACCCCTTCATAGCCCAACGGGAGCAGGCAGCCAGAAGCGCAGCTCGCCGCGGAGTCCAAGGCCCGCTAGCAGCCCTGGCCACCAACCCGTTCACCGCACAGATCTCGGACCAACGCGCCCTCGCCCTCCAAGAGTCACAGCAGGCCATCTCGCGAGGCCAGCAGCAGATCCAAAGCTTGCTCCAAGATCAGAGTGGACAAGGCGCCCAGCTCCTACAGCAGGAGCTAGCCCTCCTAGGCTTAGAGCAGCAAGAGGTGCAGGACATCATAGCCTCCCAACTCAGCCAAACTGAAGGCGGGCCAACACTGCGCGAGCGTCCCAACCTCGTTCAAGGAGCAGGTCAGATTGCAGGTGGGCTTGGAGGTCTCTTAGCTGCCTTCTGCTGGGTAGCGCGTGAAGTCTACGGCGAGCACAACCCGAGGTGGCAGCTCTTCAGAATTTGGCTATTCAACAAGGCACCTGTATGGCTGTTCAAGCTCTACATGAAGTATGGTGAGCGCTTCGCCAGGTGGCTCCGGGGCAAGCCGCGCTGCAAGCGGGTGGTCCGATGGGCAATGGACAAGGTGATCAAACATGGCTAATGGTAATCCTTTCAGCACGATAGGTGCAGCTCTTACAGGCTTCGCCGAGGGCATCGCAGATCCTGGTGGTGCAGCTCGCCGCAGAGCAGAACAAGCTCGCCTTTCCCAACAGCAGCAGATACAACAGCAGAAGCAAACCCAGGCTCAAGATGAGATGCGCCTAGCGCTCATCCAGAACGCCTTAGAGAATCTACCAGAGGGCCACAGTGCACGCCCAAAGCTTGAAGCTAAGCTAGCTGAGATAAGCGGGGTTGAAGGTGCAGGGGTTGGCTTCGTGAGGGCACCCACGCAACCAGAGATCAGGACAGTAGCACCAGGCTCCCGCCTTGGAGTAGTCACACAAGGGGCAGAGGGACCGCAGTTCGAGCAGATAGCTGAAGGGCGCGAACCTGCACCTCGGGGGGTCAACGTCACAGTTGAAGCGCAGCAGCCAGTCTTCGGCGACAAGGCAGTAGTCAAGCAGCTTGAACCCCTAGTCGAGTCTGGGCGCTCCGCCCGAGGAGCCGAGCAAGACTACCAGCAACTAGCCTCCCTGATCATCGACCCCTCCGTCCAGACAGGTAATCTCCAACCCGCTCTCACCTCCCTCCAAGGAGTAGCAGCAGACCTAGGCATAAACCTTGAAGGTGCGGCCAAGCGCCTTGGCATCAACCTCGGCAACTTAGAGCGTAAAGAGGATTTCAACCGCCTCTCGCGCCGTGTGCTCATCCAATCTTTTGAGGACTTCAAGGGTAACCTAAACGCTGAAGAGGTCCGCATCGCCCGCGAGTCAGTCAATCAGCTCGGCACTAGTGAGGAGAGCAACATCGAGGCCATCGCTTCAGGACTTGCAGCCGCCACCATTGCTAGACAACGTGGACAAGAGGCAATCAGCGCGGGCTCCGCAGCAGAGGGGCGGGCAGTTCTATCCCGTTCGCTGGGCGACGATCCAGCCGAATTTATAGAGAAGCGCAACCAGATAGCAGCAGATCTTAAGGCTCGCCGCGACCAAGCCGTCCAAGGTCAAGCGCTTCCCGCAGGCATACCGGAAGGTTCCCGCCGCCTCACCGGGCCTGCTGGCCAAGTAGGCTACGAGACCCCTGACGGTCGCATACTTATAGTGGAGTAATCATGGCAGTACGTGAAGCAACCCCAGAAGAGAGAGCTGCCTTCTTAGGTCAAGGAGCCGTGCAGCAGGCACAAGGCATCCGTGAAGCTACCGCCGATGAGGCACAAGCCTTCAGGCAGCAAGAGGCTAGCCCCACTCCCCAACTTGACCAGGAGAAACCAGGCCTGCTCGATCGGGTGGTACAACGATTCCTCGGTACCGACGTGGACGATCCCCTCCAACTAGAGCGCACAGGCACTACACTAGCGGGAGCCATAGGAGGTTCCATAAGCGGAGCCAAATTAGGAGCTATGATCGGGGCACGTACACCACCCACCGGTCCCTTAATCAACCCAATTACAGGAGCAGCTGGGGGAAGCCTTCTCGGCGCGATAGGTGGAGCTGTAGCTCCAGAAGCGGCCATGGAGTTCGGCGAGTTCTTAGGCTTGGTGCCAGAGGGAACCCGCGAAGCTAAAGGGCTAAGCAACGAAGAGCTACAGCGTGTAGTGGAAGGGGAAGCTCTCCTAGAGGTAATGACCCTAGGCACAGCTGGCGCCCTTCGCGGAGCAGGCAGGGCTGTGGGACGTAAGCTAGCAGGAGTCACGAAGGAGGGAGAACGGATAGCAGACGAAGCTTCGCAGCAGGGCATCAGGCTAGCGCCTTTCCAACTCGGAGAGTCAGGCCTCGGACGCGGCATAGTCAATGTGATGGGCCGCTTCCCGGTCATAGGCTCCAACGCCCGGAAGGTCAGCGAAGCCAGCGAGGAGGCCATCCGCATGGTGGCCGAGGGCGCTTCCGAGCGCATCGCGCCCATCCTAGCCTCCAACGAACTAGGCACCAAAATTTGGGATAACGTTCAAGCTTTATCCAAGGAAGTTGGAAACCGCTTCGAAGATGAGTACAGCGAGCTGTTCCGCTTCGCCAACCAGCAAGGCGTACAGTACGGTACGCGCAATACTAAAGAAGCGGCTACAGGAATTTTAAACACGATAGCTAAACGAACCCCCACCAAAGGAACCGAACAGGTTCCTGGGCTAATCGTTGATGCCTCCGGAAAACCTTTAACTGAAACGACCAAAGTAATTAAAGGAAAGGCCGCAGAGGCAGGTAAGATTGTTCGAAAGTTCTTAATCGACGAAGGCTACACTAAATTACCGAATCAAAGCTTGGCGCAAGCGGATGAGCTGATCAAAAAGATAGACCAGCGCATAGCTAAGACAGACAAGGAGCTACGGCGCGAGGTAGGCAAGCTTCTCAGTCCCCTGCGCGGAGCCGTCAAGACTGACATCGCCACCCAAGGTGTCGGCAAGACGGCCCAGCAGGTGGGCGATCAGATGGCGCACGTAGATGCAGTGTTTGCCAAGACCATGAGCGACCTATTCGAAACATCAGCCGCCGCAAGACTAGGCTCCGTTCAGAAGGGCGGAATCCGCTCAGTTGACGCCCCAAGCAAACGGGCTACACGCATGTCACCCGACCAGCTGGTAGGCCTCTTCTCCAATATGAAGAGTCCCGAAGTCATGCAGCAGCTAGGGCGCCTCGTCCCCAAAGGCACCTTCAAAGAGTTTACCGCCTCTCAGCTCTCAAACCTGATTGGCAAGAGCATGAACACCGGCATATCAGGCGCCACCAAACTCGATGCCGATGCCCTAGCTAAGCAGTTGGGAGTGGGAGCCAAGACCTCTGACGATCTAGGGCGCCAAGGTGCAGTGCAGTCTATGCTCAAGCAGGCTAAGAGCCCACTCACCTACCATGAGCTTGAATCGATCACCAAGGCTGCGCAGCAGATCTCCAACACGCCCGTGCCCGACTGGTCAACATTCATTGCACGCCGAGGCACTATTGGAGGAGCAGGCGCGGTCCTCCGCGGGATACTCCCAGCCACCGCTGTGGGCGCAGGAGCCGTGGGAGCGGGTGGCGCACTAGGTGGCCTCTTGTTCATGGGCGGATCTAAGGCACTGGTGGACGCGGTGTCCAACCCGCTCAACGCCCGAGCTTGGAAGGAAGTACTATCCGAAGAGGCTTCAGCCATTAACAAGCGTGCAGCATGGCTGCGGATAACACAGAAGACAATCAGCGGAATGCGCGATGCTGGCGAGATGGCCCCAGAAGTTGCACAAGGAGTCCTTCAGAGCGCGCAGGAAGTCGCTGATACTTTATTCACCGAGGAGTAACAGAGAGGTACCCATGGGGACCAAATATAGTTCAATCCTAACCGGCGGTGTCGTTCAGACTTACAACGACAACCCGCCACCAGACGATGGATCGCAAACTGAGGCCAACCGAGTCAAGTACAGCACGGTCACCTCAGACCTGACCGCGCCGCTCCACTCAGCGCATCAGAACGTAGACGGCAACCTGGTGTCCCACTTCAACGAGGGGCCAACAACCAAGTCGACCAACTACACCACTGACGCGGATGACTACAACACGGTCATCGAGTGTACAGGCTCCCCAGACATCACGCTACTGGCCCCAGCCACGGCAGGCAAGAGCTATCGAGTGACTGTGAAGAATGCAGGTTCTGGCACAGTTGAGGTAGATGTATCTGGCGGAGGAAATATAGACGGCAACTCCTGCCACAAGCTAGGCCCCGACCAGGCTGGCACCTACTTCGTCAACGATGCGGAGAATGGCTACTACCTGAAGCACACGGCCAACGAGTTTCCAGGCGGCACTACGATGGTGTTCTACCAGGCCTCCGCGCCCACCGGCTGGTCTAAAGTTACCACCCCCGATGAGTCGGTGCTCCGCGTGACCGATAGCAGCCCTTCCGGCGGCACCAACGGAGGCACCTATAACTTCGCGGCCACGTTCGGCTCCGTACTATCAGAAGGCGCAACCCCAGGCATTGGGGACCACACGCTAAGTGATGGCGAATCTGGCCTACCTGCACACACGCATACCACCACCGGCCAAACTTCCATCAACAACACCGGAAACGTGATGGCTGGTACTATAGGCTCCGGAGTCTCTATCGTGTCTGGAGGAGTTACGGGGGGAGCGCAGATCGCCTCTTCCGGCCACTCCCACACTGCAGACCTACGAGTTAAATGGGCTGCTGTCATTATCTGTGAGAAGGACGGCGACTGTGGTGGAGGTGGACCCACCTAATGGAAACCGTAGCTACATGTCCCCTAGGTCACACCTGTGAGGAAGCAAGGGACGGCAAGATCTTCCGCTGCAGGTGGTTCATAAAGTTAGCCAAGGCAGACGAGCAGGGCCAACCTATCCCCGGCAGCGAGTACGATGAATGCGCGATCGCCATGCAGAGTGTACACTTAACAGAGTTGAAGAAGGGAAACCTGGGGGTG
>JAAUYH010017777.1_pt1 | contig 17843 bp, 14 predicted proteins | sample 7278061 | NCBI WGS metagenome assembly JAAUYH01 (sample SAMN14350203, study PRJNA611818) | marine sediment metagenome | isolation source: surface marine sediment (0.6m) | place: French Polynesia: Moorea | collected 2018-08 | reverse complement strand
TGGTGATGGATACGCTCGGTCATGCGAATATCGCTATGACGGCGCATTACACAACGGTCCACGATAGCGAGAAGTTGGAGGCGAGTACGAACGTGCTTGAGCTCGTAGTCGGAACGAAACGGGAAGTTTTGCGGGAAACGGTTTCCGTTTGTCCGACGTGCGGCCAGGAAATCTTGAATGATTCTAACGAGTTGGCGCAAGGGGAGCCTGAATCGCTAAAGTAGAATACAATCTCTCGATAGGAATCTCAACGAAGCCAAGAAACCGATTCCCATACGGGATAAGGAGGTCACTGACTGGGCGGAGCTATTCCCATTTCGCTTGCGCCAGCACTCTTGTCGATCGCCACGTGCATCGCTCGGAAATCTTCGGAAATGGCGGCGACAGTTTCCACCTCGACATGGCCGACGCAAACCAGAGTCGGCACGTTGTGTCAGCGAATCGGCACAAAAAGCAGGCCCTACCTTGACTGCGTCATTTTTATGCGGTTGTCCGCAGCCGCTATGCCCAGTATGGATTTGCCCCTAACCGATAGGGTGGTCACTCATCAACTGGCACCATCCTTGGCTCAACGTGAAGCAGGCATTATCCTACGTAAGTGACGCACAAGAGAACCACTCAGCTTCAACAAGTGGCACATGCACTCGCACACGCCTTGCTGACCGCGGAAACACCTGCAGGGGTAGCAGACATATCACTGTCGTTTCTCATCGAGCAGACGTCCTCCGATGGCGGAGCGTTCGGTCTGTCGAGCACTGGGCGCGCAGAAGACTATCTCTGGCTGGTAGATGGAGTGCCGAAGAGGTTTCTCGCGAAGTATGCACAGCACAGTGACGCGGATTTCATTCGCCAAAGCACCGCCGAGCGGCCGAATACGGTACTTCGCGACACCGAGATGGTTACGCGGCGGAGCTTTCTTGAAAATTACTTCGTGCAGTCCTCCGCCGACTATCATTTTCCGATCAAGCGCGTGATGGGGGTAGTCGTCGCAGATATTGGATTCGGAGAGGGAGGAGTGGCGCTTTACCGTACAGAGGAGCGTCCTTTCTCAGAGCATGAACGCGACAGGCTAGCCGTAATACTGCACGTTTTGGCAGCCAAGATGCGTAGTACGGCAGCGCTCGCTCAATTGCGGATAGAGGTCACGGCGGCCAAGATGGCTAACGATGTGGCGGGACGTGGCCTGATACTGGTGGATCCGTACGGTCGCATCCAATACTTAAATGGCCTGGCGCGTAAACTCATGGCCCTGCTATACCCAAGCTTGGCGAGAGGTTCTGACGCCTGTTTACCGAACGACCTTGTACAACGCTTGGTGAGTCCTCTGGGTGGCACTTGGACGTTGCAACGCGCGACTGAACGCGGGATGTGCACCGTACAGTTTTCCAGCGTGGAACTCACAGATATCGAGCAGCCAGGATGGTGGTGCATCATTCTCCGCGAGCCGAGCTGCGTCCCGCCAGAGTGGTTGGCTAAGCTTGAGCGACATGAAACTGATGCGGTAGAGCGAGCGCTACGCGGTTGGTCCAACCGATTAATTGCCGAGGACTTGGAGATCTCCGTGGATGCGGTTAAGAAGCGTCTGGAGCGAGCCTACAACAAGCTCGGACTACCGAACCGCGCCACCATGATCGCAGTGGCGCGATGCGCAACCGCTTGAGCGACTGCACACCGCGTCCACCTCGTTCTACGCAACCTTGCGCGCGAGCAGTCGCACTGGTTCGAAGAAGCCCGGATATTGAAGGCGAGTGATCGTTGCGGCGGCACAGATCGCCTCTGCCGTATCGTTGTCCGTCACGCATTCTGACAGGAGCCTGAGCATCTCCTGCACATGCCCCTCATCGGCGTCGGCATGACCGGTCAGGAAGCTCACCGCCTGCTCGATCCGGGGAATGCCGCTATGAGCAATGAGGTTCTCAGCGGTCTGCCGGGCGCGCTTGGTTGCTAGGTACTCCAACACCAAGGCGGTGCCAGCGAACGCCGCTGGGCGCCAATGACATAAGCCGCGATTGAACGTGAGATGCGCTTGCACGGCCGGGGCAGGCTCCACATGGTCCAGCCATCTACCGCTAAATCCCAACACCTCCAGGTCGCGGATGCACCAGCGGTGGTGGTTGCGCTCCTCGTCCACTTTCTGCGCCAGCAACTCGGCCAGCATCGGGGCAGTGCCTTGCTTCCAAAGCGCTCTGGCAGCTTTCTCAAGCTGCTTCGGCGCCTCCAGGACGCCGAAATAGGCATTGGCATACCAGCTCGCCAGGTCGTGCCGGCTACAGCGACCCTTCATGACACCACGCGAATGTCGCCCACGATCAAGCATCGTAACTGCTTTGTTCGCCTCTGCAACGAGGCGTCTGATGTGCGTTTGTTTCATCACACTACCTCCGTGAGGGTCGTGCGATCCGCAGTATTACGGATGGGTTGCTGGATTGCCATTACCCGTGGCACGTGCACCTGCATGGCGATGACGTAACGCTGGTAATGTGGGTGCAAGACGATCGGTCCACATACGCGTGCGCCCCAACTCTCGGAAAATCGGCGCACACTTGACGAGATTGGCAGTGCAGCGAGTTTCTCCCGCCAGTAGAAATGCCGCAGTGCTGATTCGCCACAGACACGTGGGGTGATGGCCCTCTCAGGGGTGCGGGCAAGCAACAGATCGGTTGCTTGCTCCAGATAGCCCTGCGCTGCAAGTACCCGTCCCATGAGCGCTGCATCCCTCGGGCAGTCGGTTTGCAGATCGACTCCGCCGATCCAATGGTACAGCTTGTACAACAAACTATACTGCGCGGCGTACAAGTAGAGCGCGCTACTTACGCTCGGACACCTGTGCTTGCGTACGATGGCCACGCGGCTCACCTCTGCCGTGTCTTCTACCTGTCGGCGGGGGTCATTCTCGTCAAAGTCATTCCGCTGGTAGACCTCATCGATCTCCATGTGGCAAGGCTCTCCAGGTGGAGCGAAGGCCTTGGCGGTAATTGCCATTGTGCCAACCGGCTCGTCACCGACGCGCACGAGCACTACACGGGTAGCAGATGACACAGGAGCGGACTGCCGCTTCACGTCCTTTCGTCTGTGCAAGCCCATCTCAGGAGCCCCGTAGACTTGCGTCAGTAGGGTACGCACATCGGCGTAGTCCTGGTTGTTGTCGGCGATGTGTACGTACACACCGCGTTTGCCATATTGCTTCATGCAGCCTCTTTCCTGTCGCCCTTGGTGGTTGGTAATTGGCGACGAAAAAGAGCTTGTGTGACAAGCGCTGCAGGCGAAACAGGGAGGATTACTGCAGTACTGCAGACGCGCTGCAGATTCGTACAACTATTTGAATTTCAAGGATAATACGTGCAATTCATGGTAAAGAATTTTCTTAATCATGGAGCTTACCAGTGCTCCGGTAATACGTAAATACATACGATTCGCTCTGCCTATGCAGAAAATAACACCTATTTGTTTTTGTTTTGATGGCTTGTAGTAGCGCGTTCACAATTGCGGGTGTGACGTCCGATTCTCTCAGGCAGCGGCCCAATTCGGTACGGCGGTGATGACAAAAATTCTTGGCGTTGCCGCTCAGGGAGAGCCATCTACCATAGCGCCTGACGGCGGTGACGGTGTTGTCGCGGAGTTGGCGGTACTCCAAGCACTCGCCTGCTCCGTTGACCAGTTCGGCGAACCAGAAGAATGATGCTGGTTTCGGCTCAAGCTCGGAAGCACCGACCCACAGTTTCGCTTTTTCGGTGTCTACAAGTATTGGCAGCGACTTGGTACCTTCTTCGATACAGGCATTAGACTCATTGGCCCAGAGTATCTTCTCTGTCGGTGGCCAGCTATCAGGAAGCGGTCCAAACCAGCTGGGCTGCGTCGTGGTGTCGCGATGGAGCCATGCACCGTTATCAAGGCTATACGCGATGGCGGTCTCTTCGGCAGTGGTACCTGGCTGACGGAGCAGGTGCTTAACGTCGATCTCGGCGAGAGCTCGCGCTGCGGCCTGTGCCATGCGTGCCACCGGATTTTCGTTGACCTGAGCTTCGTCGTAGCCCACGTCCAGGGCACCGTGCAGTAGTTTGACGAGCGCTGGCATTGCATCGGTATCGCGCAGATGCGCTAGCGAGTCGCAGGCTGCTGCCCGTACTAGCACGCTAGCGTTTTCGTCTTCTAGTAGTCTGCGAAGCCGAGGGGCGAGTTCTGGGCCGGTGTGATACCCATGCTGTGCAGCAACGAGGGCGAGCATGTCGTTGGGCGTCTCCAGCACCCGAAGCACCACCGCGCGGGCACGTGCCCTCTGTGCCGCAGCATTGGCAGCAAACTGGGCGCGTGTGCAACTACGGCATAGCACCTCTAGTGCGGCTTCGCGCTCATCATCGCTCGCACTACTGTCATCGGCGAGTAGTGAGAGCAACCACTCGTCGTCGTCGAGGACGGGCGCGTCGCGAAGACATTGTAGCGCAGACGTACGTACCCTTTCTTCGGGGTCTGAACGTGCTGCCCGGATGAGCGCATCTCGGGCGTCTCGCGTCCCCGAAGCCGTAAGCGCCCAGCAAGCTGCCTCACGCACCTCCAAATCGGGGTGGACTTGTAAAAGGCTCCGCACCATCTCCTCCGAAGAGACGAGCGTTTTTTGGTCGAGTGCCATGAGGAATTCTGGCAAGAACGGGTCGCTTCGAGTACATTTAAGTAGAGTTTGCTCAAGTGCTTCTCGCGCGTGCGGGTCGGTGGAGTGGCCGAGCGCACTGATGAGCTGCCGTCGCACGACCGCGTCTCGCTCGTCACGCATCATCTTCACCAGCTCTTGAGTGGTTTCGTTGTGGCCGATCACGCCTAACGCTTTGATACTATCAGCACGTAATTGACCAGTCGCCTCCCGTGCAATTCGGCCTAGCAGTTCTGCGCTGTCCACGTCTTGTGCATAACCAAGTGCACGCACCGCAAAATTTCGATCGGCGGCAGCCCGGAATGTGTCAACAGCAACGGCGCGCAGGCGCTGACGGCCGAAGCTGTCAACTATGGCGCCAGCGCGTGTGGCTGCCACCGCGCGATCATTCTCGGAGGCGTGTGGGTCGGTGATGACGTCGACGCATGCATGCGAGGCAGTGGGGGTGCGCAACTCGTCACGTAGCCGGCCCAGCATGGCCGCCCGCGCCCCAGTGGCATCACGTAAGGCTTGATGGAGTCGGTTCTCGAAATCAACAGGATCGAGATCCACTAGCGCACGAACAAACTTTCGTGGCTGCACGCCACGCAATACGTGCGCCCACAGCTCCTCACGGAGGTCAACGCCTAGAAACTCCGTGCCGCCGTCGCACTCGCCACTCATCCGAGAAGCCTCGGCCACCACGCCTGCCAGCGCGATATAGGCCAACCCCGCTACATCCGGATGCGTCGCGACTTGCGCCAGACTGTGCCAGAAATCGTTTTTGGGATTTCGGCCAGCCGAGAAACGTAAAATCCCTAACCAGGTGGCGTCGTTAAGCCGGTACTGTAAACGTTCGGTCCAGTCCAATTCCGAATTGTGCCCAGGCCGTCCAATCCAGCAGGCAGCCAGGAACTCATGGAACATTGCATGAAGAAACTGCACGTCACTATCCTGCCCCACAGGATATTTGACCAGCCGTGAGGGATCTAGCGTCTTGGTTAATAGGGCCCCGGGCAGCCCCGCTTGCAGGACATCATCCTTGTTGAACGAAAGGCGCGGTATTGGTGTCGAGACCAGATGATAAGCCAACCGCTCCACGTCTTTTCGTCGCTCCTTCAGATAGTTGGCTTTGTCACGGACCATTGCTTGCTGATGCTTACAGAAGCCGATCATCGCTCGTTCGAACAGCTCGCTACGCGATCGAGGAAGCTGCCAGACACTAGTGTGGTGTTGGCTTACAGCACAGAGCAGCGAGAGCACGAATGGGTTTCGTGACAGCGTTCGCAGATCATTATCACCTTCTATGCAATCACGGAATTCATCAATGAAGTTCATCGGTGCATTCGCAGCGCGTAGCCAACGATATGCTAGCAAGTTGACCGCCTTCTCCGGGAGCTGCAACAACGCGAAATATTCGCCTCTGTTACCCAGCAATTCGTAGGGATGGCCACTGTGCCGGGAGGAAATCACTACGATGAAGGAGCGAGAGAGCGCGTCGATCTCGCTCTTCACCCGGTCTCGGTGTTCAAGAGGTACTTCATCCCAGCCGTCCAGCAAGACCAGCACATTCCCACGACTAACACCTGCCAGCCGGAAGAGTTCGGAGTCCCAGCGCTGCTGCCCCCCCTCACTGAGGCCGCGCTGGGCCAGTGCGAAGCGGATGATTGGAGTTGATGGCAAAGTGGACAACGCATAGCTGCGTAGTGACACGAACAGGGGCAGGACGAAACGCCCTCCGGGGCTCACGATCACTTGCCGTGCGAGCCACTTCATCAGCGTTGTCTTGCCCGCTCCCGGCTCGCCAATGATTACCGACGATTTTCCCAGTCGCTCCAAAAGTGCAGTTGGGCTCAGCGTGTAGCCAACTGGCTCTACCACGTCTCTCATGCGTGTACGTGCCGCTCCCCCTGTCGGTTTCATGTCCAGAAGCGTCACATCGACCCAGGCCTCATCTATTGAGAGTGCGGGCGACTCGGGGAGCGGAGCGTCCAGGAACGCCCAACGTGCATCGGTGAGGAGTTCCGTGGGCCAGTCTTGAAGCATGCGTGCATCATCCTGCTCGGTGGTGCCATACTTAATGGTCACCCTGGACCGAGATTTCAGTTCACCTGCACACTGAGACCAGCGATTCATGAAACTACACCGCCAAGCACTCAAGCGATCAGTCCGATCAAGGCGGAACGACGCATGGTTCAACAGTTCGCGCACGCGCGCCGCTGAGATGGGTTGTCCTTCTGCAAACTCCTTGTGCAGCATTGTCCCAGCATTTTCTAGCTGTAGGTTCGAGAATCCGTGTGTGCGCGCGAGTCCCTGCACTTGCCCCGTGACCAGTTCTTCTGCACTCGGCAGCTGATGGCGAACTCCTCCGACGACTAGCGAATCCCCTTGCAGCCGCATATCTTCGTGCGAGTTCAGTAGGCACAAGACTGTGAACACGAGCGGCCGATGCTGGTTCATGGGTAGAGAGGCTACCATGAGGAAGGATGATAGTGCCTCGCCTGACGTCGTCGGGTTATGTCAAGTCACCAAAGTGACTCGCAGCGTTCTGCTGCTTCGAGTAACTATCGACTTGTGCAATGTCGGTTCGTAGACATGCAACCCAGCCCAACCACTACAAAGAGGTAATTTCATCATGAGAATTTTCATTGCCACTGCATACATGCTCATCTTTTCGATTGCTTGCGAGTCTCACTCAGAAGATTCGTCTCAACTAGTCCTTACCGATCTCAATACTGGAGACAAGGTGATGATCGATTCTAGTGCAGAAGAGATCTTCGTTATGAACCTTCAAAGCGACGATATCATCGTATTGCCAAACAGCATTAGACTCCCAACCTCAGATACAGAGTTTACGGATGCTCTGTCATTGACAGGAGTAAGCTTGGAAGAAGTATTTCAGGCTGACTACAGTGTACTAGACACTGTTTCATATAAGTCAATCGATTTGAACATGGATATCTCAGAGCGTGCCAACAGTTCGTGCTCAGGCTATGGTTGTGATGGCGTAGATCCAGTAGAAGCTGGATGTGACGGCGGTTGGGCAATTACCATAGCATCCAATTCGCAAGGCATCTGGCCTTTTTCCATCAAGGTTGACCAGAGGTACTCCAGAATATGCAGTACGCGGTGGTCGAGGTTCACGGCACCGATTAACTATCGATCGACGGCAACCATTCACCGTGACTCTCCATCGGCAACCAAATCGTTTACTCACAACGGAACTCTCAACTACAGCGATATGCTCTATTGTCCACAGAATCAGTGCTGGGGCAAGGCGTCTATCAGTGTACCCGGAACATCACTCGAAACTGCATGGATCAAGTACTGGTAGGATATCACCATGAAAAAGACTTTATTTTTTATTGCGATATCAATTTTTACTATGCTTGGAACAGCTTCGGCGGATGTGCTTTATGGTAGCTGCCAGAACTCCTCTGGCGAAAAGTGCACTAACGTGCATCGAATTAGTACATCGTGGAATAGCCAGAAAGGCTACCCGTCAGACGGAACGTACTCGATCGACCTTGGGCCATCTGTGAACTCCCGAATCACCGTGTATTGTGATGGTAAGAAAGTCGGGACCGTGTACGTCAAAGGCAGTACCAAGTTTGATATCGTCTGCAGGTAGTCCGAAAAACTCTCATCTGATGAGAGAATGGCCAACGAGACAGACACAGGAGCAACGAGGATGGTCGCCGGTCGTGCGGCTGCTACCATTTGGCTGATCACATCCGGGAGCGCCGCCACGTTTTGGCTTTGCCATGCATGGCTGGTTACCAACATATCGTGATACCGCGCTGGGCGTTTGCGCGATGATGATCGAAAAACGTTGATATGATTCATGCGAATCGTACTGACATTGCTCTGGCCTCCCACCAGTAATCCCATTTGGTTGTTACGGCTCGCTACGACCGGATACGGTCAGTTACAGATTGAAAAATTGGAATATTTATAAATATTCTGAGATTTCAGAAGGATACTTCCTGTCAGGTATCGAACACCACACTCTTTTAATGTGGCGGCGTATCCGGGGGCTCTAGTCGTGCAGGTGAACCTCGCCTGACTACTGATGACCTCGTGGTCTAAATCGGTAGGGCGCAAAGGCTCCACGATTCCGAGCTCGAAACTGGGCGCGCTGCAATGCAGACTGCAACCTGCTGAGTAAATACACTTTGCGTGGCGCCTTGGGAGTTTGTGAGCCGATGATCGCCCCTCCGGCTACGCCAATAAGGCCGATCTTGGCTGGAGAACCACTAAGGAGTCCGATTGCGAGGCCCAATGCTCCACCAAGGGCTGCTCCTGAAACGAGCTGCGTGTCTGCAATGCCATGCGACAGTGGGTCTCTACATGCGTTCACAGCGTCCAGGTGAAATTCTATCACACCACGAGAAGGAAACAATTGGGCATGTAGCCCTTCGGGACCATCGGTACTAAATCGCCAATCTTTGCTTTGACCAATATTGATAGCACCAATATCGCAATCCATCCGTGATGGCAACGAGCTCCAATCGAATCGCCGGGAGGCGATTGGCACACTGATGACCACAAGTGCGGAGTTGCCATGCCTAGCTTGGAGACGGCGAAGTATTGTGATGAGTTTGGAGGCTGTAAAAATCATGGATTTGTTTTATCACGCGGCCAGCCTGGATCTGACACAGCCTCTTGTCTATGATCGCTGCGGTCGGAGTCTTCGGTGGGCTGATGGGGGGATTCAGGATTAGAAGATTTAGCTAAACTCGCGCCAGCGATAGCAGCTAATCCGCCTATGAGTGCTCCAGTCAGTGCTGCAGACTCAGTCCGGCCGATCGCGACTCCCAAGAGCGCACCAAGGGCAGTAGCGCCGAGTACGGTTGAGCCAGGAGATTTTTTAAGCGCCTTTTCAAGTTCTGATGGAGTAATGATTCGCTCAAGACACGCTTCGTAGTGAGAGCCAAAGTCTTGGACCGCGAGCCTGTGCTCGCGACCGATGTCAATGCGGTAGTCGGTGCGTTGTCCAATTGGTAACGCGATGCCTGGCACCATTCCGGCATCTTGTGGATGCTCTACCTGTGATGCTTTCAGGCGTATGCGTGTACCTGGTGACTGCGTTTGTAAGTGGAGACCAATCTGACTCCAGGTGAAAATGGTACATTTATTCATTGGGTTATCTCTGGAATGAGGAATACGCAGCAGTGCCAATATTGCGTAAGAGGTCAAAGAGTGCCACACGTCTGCGACGAAGGGCATCTCCATTTTTCTTGAGCGCACGACGAAGGCGTTGATCAAGCGTATTACGTTGCACGTCACCTAACACATGAAAGTGCCGTTTCTGAAGATGTTCTATGGTCAATTTCTGCTCTCCGAAATAAGGGGCTGCGTAATTGCGGATGAGCAGCGCGTCGCGAACGTCCATGTCAGCGAGTGCCGCCTCGATGGCAGCACGAGTTTTCAATTCGGCGACCACATCGGCTTGGAGACCTCGCAAAGCATCTCGGAGATCAACACTTTTTATGGTCAATCGCTCAAGAGCTGAAACTACGATAAGAAGGAGTGGACGAGTATGTTCCGGTGCTGCAGGGTCTTGTGAGAGCCACTCTGTGACCTGTTCGTCGGCAATCTTGTCGAGCTCTTGAAGCTCAAGGCCTACTCCGAATGTCTCATCGGGGTACCAGCGCGCCATCAGCACAATGTTGAGACGTACGCTCTCGAAAAGGGCAAATCGTGCGAGGGCACGTAGGCGTGGATTGACACCGCTGGCAGCTTCCTGCACTAGAGCACGGCGCGTTTCGCGAAATGAGGGTGGTTCAGGGGAGCTTAGCAATTCAGTAATCCAACGCTCAAGCGTTGGAGGTAACGACATCGTGAGGATGTCATCGAGGGCAGAGTGAAGGCGTGCGAGATATGGGTAATTGTCCCAATCATGGACTGCCTTAGCGAAGCATACGGACTGACGGGTTGCTGTATATGCATCCAACGCAACTCGCTCCAGCTCCGACTCTAGTGAGACTAGTCCTTCCTCGAAGTCTGCGGGCGGCATGACTTCGTCGAGCCCTAGCGTTGTATAGAAGTTACGAAGGGAATTGTGGAGTGCTAGTTCCATAGGGCGAGTCTGCCACGTGCGAGGTCGAGATCTGACATTGGCGAGATCGATAGGTGCACTTAGCTTCATCACCGCTAAGCAGCTTCTCTCAACAGTCTCACATCGCGACGGGGACCAGTGAGCAAATTCCGAGGCATCTCTTCTGTGTACGCGCAGGTGAGCCCCGCAACGAATGATCAAATACACCAGCGCCTCTAACCATTGCGCCCATCCTTCCTCTTATTGGCCCGCGCCCATCGGAAGATCGGCCTAAAAGCGACAGAATTTTCGCGCACGATTATGACCGCCCAATGACGACGGGGGGTTAGAGTCGCGGTATGGGCTACGTGCTGTATGGCGCACACGGCAGCGGCTCCGCTCTGGTCGAGGCGGCGCTTACCGAGATTGGTGTTGAGTACGAGTTCAACCGCATCGACGCAAAGAACGCGGTCCACCGAAAGCCTGAGTACGCCGCGGTAAATCCACATCGCAAGATGCCCACTCTCGTCACCCCTAACGGCGGGACGCTGACCGAGTCAGCGGCAATCGTCCTGACCCTCGATGAGCGACATCGGGACGCAGCCCTGCTGCCGCCCCCGGCGAGCCCCGAGCGGGCGGTGACGCTGCGATGGATGATCTTTGTCGTCGCCGAGCTCTATCCCTTAGTGGAATTCCTCGATTATCCTGAGCGTCTCTCGGTGGTCGAAGAGGCCAAGTCTGCTGTCCGCGACCGCGTGGTAGCTCTTTGGCGAGACCGCTGGCTGCGAGTCGAAGAGGCCTTGGACGACGGTCCGTATCTTCTCGGCGAGAAGTTTTGTACGACCGACATCTTCTTCACGCATCTCAGTCGTTGGGATCTGACCGACGACTATCGAGCGAAGAAGATCCCGAAGATTGAGCGGCTCGCCCGGACCGTGCTCGATCGGTCAAAACTACGAGATGTGTGGCGGAGAAACTCGCCCTGCTGGGTCAAGTGATGGAGATCGTTTCCTACCAAGAAAGGTTGTTTAACGAGATTATCGACTTATCGATTTGGCATAGGCGTCGGTCTTAGCGTTCACCGAGTTGGCGGTGTATCAGCGCTTCCGAAGTGAATGCGTCTCTCAAGACTGATTGTTGAAAATGCGCCAGTATATGAGGCGAGTAATCGAAAAATGTAAACATCATTCACATACGAGGATGGTAAAATATGAGCTTGATTCAGTTTTTCCCCGGATAAAACGCTCACCTCCACGGCGCTCACCGAGACTTGCGTACCATGGCATTCTCAAGCTTGTCATCGACTCTTGGTTGTTACTAGGGGCCATGGCTGGCCAATGCCCTTTATCTCTGGCCTGCCCGTCCCGTTTCCGCTTCGTTTTCTTTTTTCGCTTCCCTGAGCCCTTTTGGCAACCGCTCTCTCAAGATGACTTGTGCGAATTCTGCCCCAACTGCTCGTCCAATGCTTCCGCTTATTCTAGCAGTTGAGCGATTTATTGCTCTTGCTAGGCCAATTATGCCAATTACTCGACTATCTGCTCCGCCTGCTGGGCTACGATGGACCACAATTCGGCGATCTCTGCTGCCTGCTCGGCTATTTTTTCTCCTTCGCGGCCGACTCCGCTTCGAGCCGAAATGACATAGGCGCAGCATCACTTTCGAATACAGACTAGCAAATAGCTACGTCCACAGCAACTTTGGCAAGACAAGGCTTGTGCTCATGTCCGATACTCCATTGATGTTCTGGCGAAAGAAGAAGAAGCCCGTCGTAACGAGTGAGGATCTCCGCATCACGCTCGGCACCCACTCACTCAGTGATGATCTCAATGTCACGATAAGCCGTTTTTCTCAGGATAGTGGAGACGAGGCGATCGAGTGCTGGTGCTACATCAGCGAAGGATTGGTACGATATGGGCAGGCGGAGATCGCACTTCTCCTGCGCCGCAAAGAAGACGAGGAGTTACCGCCAATCTCCTATGCCATGCTGTTCCGCGTGTTCGCTCAAATAATGGCGAATGGTGATAGGATCGAGCCCGGGGGGTATTCCGTGGTGCAAGCGCCCAGGCTGCCGCAACAGGGACTTTGCTATGTTACCGCGCCGAGCAGCCTCGGATTGCCGCAGCAGACAACTCTGGTACTTCTGCTCTCCAAAGAGGAGGCACTGCTGGTGCAGAACGTGGGCGGAACTCGGCTCCTTACGCGTCTGGGACAAGCTGCGAGGCACTATCCGTTTCCCCCATGGAGTGAGCGGGACCGAACGCCGGTCGCTACCGGAGACGAAGCGACGATCCTCGCCCGCGTTCCACTGCTAAAGGCGCCTTCGGCGACGGTTTGCCTTGAGGGCAAGATCCTGACGCTCTCCCTTCCTCCCACCATACGACGAAAGTTTGACCAGGCGTTTGGGCAGCTTCCGGTTAGCGCGGTGCTCGGTCTGCTTACCGACTTCGACATGCACGCCAATGGGCATCAGATCTGGCAACCGGGTCAAACCTCGCTCCAAGCCATCGTACAAAGTAATGGCACCGACCGGGAGATCACTATGGACAATCATTTCTCCTTGGGGGGCTCGTTTCTTCTTATAATCCCGGAGCAGGAGGTCAATGGCGGCCGGCTCCTAGAGGATGGCTTTGCGATGATGCTCACCGACGCTGCGCACACCGAGCTCCGCGCAGCGCTACTTGCAGGCAACGACATCGATATAGCGGCAGGAGCATCGGACGGATATTCGCTGGCAGTGCGGTGGGAGTCGCAGGCGGGCGAATACGCGCCAGAAGCGGGCTCTTCGTCCGGTCACCGGTCCCCAGGAGGCGACAGCGGAGACGCCAAACACGGAGAGGGCCTAGTAGCCGAGATCACAGCAACGCGCTTATATCTCCCGGATAACCTCCTTGCCCTGCGAATAGGCCAAGACATTGGCCCCCTGGCCGATTACATCAAGGTTCTTGAGAAAGTTGCATCGCGGTTCTGGCAGGACCAGGGAAAGCCCGAGGCCAGAGGCGTTTTCATCGCTGTGGGAGTCAAGCCGGGCCGGAAATCCCGGGTATGGTGCGATCCGGTCGCCGGGGAAATCCCCCAACATACGATCGCCGCGTTGCAGGATGCTTTGACTGCCGTTCCAGCCATCGAGGTACGCCGAGGTCCCATTGCATTCGCCCTGGAAGTGGGGCTTTGGGGCGAACGGCCTGCAGAATTTCCCCAATTTCCCCATGCTTGGGGTGGGGCGACCCGAATGTCGCGCGAACCTCTAAAGGTCCCCGACGGAATGTTTGGCGTCGTATGGCCCGACTAATAGTCGCTGCAGCGCATAGCCGATTGAGAGTAGGCATGGAACTTGGGGGGAAAATCGGCCTTTTCTGATCAGGATATGTGAGGGAATTTCCAGCCGACGTGAGTAAGTAAGCAGTATTACTGCATTTTCAAGATAAATGAGGGACAATTATAGGCAACTTCACAGTTCACGATATCTGATGGTGCTGCTCGCAGCACCATACTAACAAATTCAAATCCTTAGTTAGATTGCAAACTTCGAACGCACCTGAATCCAAAGTATCCTCCCCGAGCTCCCGGAGGCTCGTATCCATGATAGCGATTTGCGCACCGTAAGCTGCTTGGACGTCCTAATACCGACCCGCCACGAAGGACTCTATCGCCACCAATCGAAGGGTCGAGAGGAGCCTGATTGAACATTGTACCTGTCTGCGGCCTATAAGGTGCATATTGGTCCCAACACCATTCCCATACATTCCCATGCATATCATAAAGCCCCCATGCGTTCGCCCGTTTTTTCCCTACCGGCTGTGGGGAGTCTGAATTTGCCTTGTACCAAGCATAGTACGCGAGTTCCTGCCAGCTTTCGCCGCAACACCAAGGAGTACTGGTTCCCGCTCTACAAGCATATTCCCATTCGGCTTCAGTTGGGAGTCGATATCCATCCGATGACAACCAAATAACCGCATCTTCAGTAATCCGATAACATGTAGGAAGCCCTTCTCTTTGAGAAAGTTGATTGCAAAACTCAACGGCATCCATCCAAGAAACATGGCTAACGGGGATCTTCTTATCAGACTCTTGTGGAGGTATGATGTAGTCTTTGCCTATGACGTCGTCCCAAAGTAACCTTGTAACTGGGTACGCCATGCAAAGAAACGGCGAAAGACTTACTTGATGTCTCGGTCTCTCATCATCGTCGGCCATCGAGTCCTGATTAGTACTGCCCATCCAGAACCCCCCCCCCTCTAGTTGCACTAAAGCAAATGGGTCAAAGTCCACATCCGTATCTGAGCTCTCACGAAGATTGATGGCCGACATTGGCTTCTCCATGGCATCTTGGAGTGCGGTACAAAACTCGTCGATACTGCGGAGTCGATCTTTTGTATCCTCAGCTGTAGCTTGCTTGAGTATAGACCTGATACTTGGTCGGCACTGAAGTTGACTGATAAACTGGCTACGATTCATTAGAGCTTGCCGAGGTAGCTTTGAGCCGTGTAACATGAATATAATCGTCATGCCCAGGCCGTACACGTCTGCGCAATGGTCTGCGTCTTGTGGACGTTCCATCATCTCTGGAGCAGCATAAATGAATGTACCGAGTGCGCCGGTTCTTGTTCCGCCGGTCGTGTCCTGAGCCGCTACTAAATCAAAGTCCGTAAGCTGTGGTTCACCAGTATTAGTAAATAGAATGTTGGCTGGCTTAACGTCACGATGCCAAAGACCGGCGTCATGTGCGGTGGTAAGTGCCGTCCCGACGTGGAGTGCAATCGCAATTGCCTCGTTTTCATGGATCTGTCGTGTAGCCACCAACTCCTCTAAATTTCCGCCTGACACATATTCCATCACGAGGTAGTAGAAGCCATCGTCTTCGGCCTCCTGTTCAATTATTCTTACGATACCCAAATGATCCAACGATGCCATGATGCGCGCCCCCCGGAAGAACCTCTGACGACGGACGATATCACCGCTGAGCTCTGAATGTAGCACCTTGACTGCTACGGCATCACCACTGTCCTGATTTTGGCATTTCCATACAGTGGCGAAACCGCCACGGCCAACTTGCTCAAGTAGAATATAACGATTACCAAGCAGATCGCCTTTGCGTAAGCGGCCACCATATCGGAGTTTTCGCTTGAGCTCAAGAATCTCTTCTAGAATATCGTCGGCAGCTATGCCGGTCTGTTCAAGCCTCCGTTTGCGTACAATGGCATCTTGTAGTTGCTTCGTAAGTTGCGGTTCTTCAATGTCGTTGACGGGTTGATTCCCGCCAAGCGTCATGTTGACATATGATATATTAGCAGGATTGTCTCTCAGATGAGAGTGCAATAAACCCAAAAGATCACCTTCTTTGACCGCCCAGTGTGTACGCTCCATCTCCCACGCTCCAATATCTAGCGCATCTTTTAGAAGATCTATTTCACTAGGAGGAATCTGAGGAAGAGAGTCCATAAACTCAAACGATATACGTATCAAATTGGGACGAGTACGAATGTTCTTGATATATCCCACTCTGGCAGGCTTAGCAATCTTTCCTTCATAAGCGAATAACGTTGGCAGCAGGCACAACGTATGGACTGCATCTTTGTCAAGTAGATGGAGGCGTTCTTTGACATGCGCATCTGTGTATTCAAGAAAACGACTTTTGTCGAGATTGTACCCTGACTCGTACTCCCATGCTCTGGAGCTCGAAGTGACGATGAGGTTATATGCACTGTCTGCTGCGAAGTGATTGGATAACTTTGACGCCTGCTCGCCCACAGTGCTGGTGTGAATGCGAGGATCAGAAGTCGGATGGGTTTCGGATGATGAGCTGGAGTTGGAGACTCCATCGGTGAGTACGCGAGAGAGGAATTGTTCGATAACCTGCATGTCGTAGGTGTCACCTTCCAAGAAGCTAACCGCGTCACGCAGGTCCGCTATCCCGCCTGCGAAGCTGGCACAGCTCTGTACTAGGTTGGCCAGAAAAGCTCGCTGGGTCCGCGCATCTTCTATAAGATGAGGTCGGATGCGCTCAGGCAGGCGTCTTACGATCGTGGCTCGTAACTGCGGATCATTGACCACTGTGCACTTCTCCAGAAGTTCCACTAACTGGTCCTGCTCTTCTTGCGAAATCTCTGACATTGGTCGAACTATAGCAACTAAACGCACAAGACGGTTGCGTTGCCAAGGTCATTAGACGGCCCTATTACTAGTGTAATCATTGGTCTGATGGTACGATATTGACGTGAGCCACATGACATCAGGACGACGGTCATCGAAAGCGGGTTCTTGCGACCGATGCGTCGGCGGAACCGCCCTTGGGGATGAGTTCAGCGAAAACATGAACCATAGCAACGTATTTCATAAACGAGATGAAATTCGGACTAATGTTTATCTCGAATCTACCTGTTATATTGCTCTAAGTATATTCTACATCAGAAGCAGAGAAGCATATTTGCCAGATCAAACTCCGCTGGTCCCACTTTACTCTTCCCACTGAGAATCCCGTTTGGTTGTGACGTTGCACTACAGATCGCTACGCGCTGCTACACCTCCCTGATTACTGCCTAATTTTGGAGCTCTTCGATTATAAGAACTTAGACACCTTGGCCTGCAGAATGCTTTCTTCACTAGGCGCCTGATCTAACCCCTCGGAATACCCGCACTTTTCTAAGGTTTCAAACACTTGGCCGTAACACGAAGTAGCCAGCCGTAACCAGGTGTGACGACGAAACGGGAAGTTTTATGGAAGGCGTGCGGGGCTAATACATATCTCACGAAGGACGTATTCGTGATAATCGAGCAGTTAACAGATCGGTTTTATGTCCTCGTGAAATCATCTTTTCTGATCTCGCTGATTGATGTTTATTCGGGTCTCCGCGGAGCCCAAAACTTCTGATCTCGCGTGAAGATAGCGTCCGCAAGATGCCCTCTGATTAGTATTGCCGCACTTCTCACGTTAGCGCCTCATTGATTTGCACCCTGATCAATTGGTACTGATGAGTGGGGTGATGGCCATCTTACCAGGCAGTGAAGCCCACGGCCAATGGTGCAGATGCCCAGGGTGACAAGCGCCTGCACGTTTTGGCTCCGCAAATCGGCGCCAACATTTCCGGTGCAAAACCGTGCTCCGTACCCTGGCGCTGCGACGCACGACTCGGCTTCCACAGTTTGCCGGTGCTGGTCCTCGTTCGTAGGCTCAGCAACGCT
>JAAUYH010258870.1_pt1 | contig 17846 bp, 18 predicted proteins | sample 7278061 | NCBI WGS metagenome assembly JAAUYH01 (sample SAMN14350203, study PRJNA611818) | marine sediment metagenome | isolation source: surface marine sediment (0.6m) | place: French Polynesia: Moorea | collected 2018-08 | reverse complement strand
GCGACCTTCGACATCGTGGCCGCGGTCGCCAGCGATGACCCGCAGATTGCAGAGAACCCCCCGCAGGCGGCGACCGTGGCCATCGCGATGCCACCGCGCATATGGCCGAGAAAGGCGTTGGAGACGGCGTAAAGTTCGCGCGCCATGCCACCCTTGTTGACGAAAAGTCCCATCAGGATGAAAAGCGGTACAACGCTGAGGCCATAGTCCTGGGCGGTGTCTGTGATCTGGCGCCCTACCATCGACATCGCGGCCTTCAGCCCACGCCCGTCAAAGATGCTGCCACCTCGCATATAGGCAAAGCCGAACGTGCCGACGAGACCCATGGCGAAGACGATGGGCAGACGCAGCAGCACGAGTCCCAGAACCAGCGCCAGGCCAATCAGCGCTTCGGTCATTGGTCCCGTGCTCTCAAGAGGTCGGGAGCGATAAGCCTCAGCAACCCGGAGACGACCATTGCGATCCCCGCTGTCGCCGTGGCAATCGCGATGAACCACATGATGTAGTGTTGCGGGATCCCGAGATACTCTGTGACATCACCGTATCCGCGCGTGCGATCGGCCAAGGTGATGATCCGTTGGGTCGGCCAATAGAGCAAGCCCCCGCAGACGACAAAGATGATCCCGTCTCGCCAACGATCCAGATGGAAGCGTTGGAAAAACGGGTCGGTCAGGTCGACGCTGATGTGACCGCTGGAGGCGGACACATGGGGGAGAACCGCAAACACGGTGATCGCCACCAGAATGCGCGTCAGCTCGGTTGCCGCCTCGATCGGCGCATTGAAGCTCGACCGCAGGATCACGTCGCAGAAGGTCATGACCATCAGAATGAACAGGGCGGCGGACGCGATCAGGATCGGGATTTGGTCGATACGACGGATCAGCGCCAGCAGCGATCTCATCTTCGGGCCTCCGCGAATACAAGCGACGGTCAGCAAGCGGCCCATCGCACGAAACGACGGGCCCTAGTCCGATCAGTTGGCCGACAGCTCGGATTTCAGCATATCATAGGCGGCCTGCGCATCGACGCCCGCGCCGGCAACTTCTTCGATCACAGCTGAAACGATGCCGCCCGCGATCTCCTGGAATTTGGCGAGGTCTGCGTCCGACGCCCGGTTGATGGTATTGCTGGCATCGGCTTCGGTCGCGTCGCGGCCGATGGTGTCGATCTCGTCCCAGATCCGGCCGATCTCGCGGCTCAAGGGCTCGCCAAAGACTTGCTCTTCCAGCACGGCCTGCAAATCGGCAGGAAGATCGGCAAAGGCGTCTTCGTTCATGATGAAGGCGAACGAGCCGCGATAAAGGCCACCCGGGACCTCATAGACGTTCTGCGCCACTTCGGTCAGCTTGAAACCCTTGCGGGATTCCATCGGCATGACCACGCCGTCAGCAGCCTTTGAGGCAAGCGTTTCATAGACCTTCGGGGCCGGCACCTGAATGCCTGTCGCGCCAAGCGCCGCGCCGACATCGCCGCCGACACCGCCCGGAATGCGGACCTTGAGACCCGAAACCTGTTCGAGCGATGTGATCTGGCCGGAGCTGTGCAGCTGGGCGGGGCCATGCGTGTGCAGAGCAACGACCTTGACGCCGCGATGTTCGTCGGCTTTGGAAAGATACTGCTCGTATGCCTTCCAATACGCGACCGAGGCGTCTTCCGCGCTGCCTTCGTAACCCGGCAGTTCGATGAGCTTGGTGGTGACGAACCGGCCCGCCTGATAGCCGTGAAAGATGATCGACAGGTCGGCTGCGCCGTCCTGAATCAGGTCCATCTGGGCCGGGGGCGGGGCGATACCAAGTTTCAACTCGGCGGTCACACGCCCATCGGTTGCCTCTTCGACCATTTCGACGAATTTCGGCCACATTTTGGCGTTGATGCCGTGGGTTGGCGGCGCCCAGCTGGAGATGGTCAGCGTGTAGTCCGCAGCCCAGGCGAGGGATGCTGAAAACGCGATCGCGGCGCCTGCAAGCAGCGAGGTAAGTTTGATCTGTCTGGCCATTGGATCCTCCCTAGATAAATGGCGTACGAATTCGGGTTGGGTCGGCGTTCATCGGTGTCTTGGTTGCCATGGCGGAATAGATACCTGCGGGTGTGTCAACCGGTGTCAAACCCTGTACCAGGCCCGAACGCACCACGCGCAAGGCTGCACTTCCCTCAGGGCCATTGACGGCAACCCGTGCAACATCTCCCTCACATGTTACGTGGACCGGCGGCAGATCTGACATGAATTCATGCGGTTTCGACAGCACTTTTTCGATCGGTACAATTTATTGACCAACCGTTCGGTTTATGCAAGTAGTGTTTTCGATGCGTTCGATCGGCGAGCCGGAGATGAGCGATAATTCGAAAGCCTCAGGCGAAGGAACGGAGGACACCACAAGCGTGTCAGCGTTCCGCGAAACCCGCGCACCCCGCTTCGAGAGACGGTAAGATGACGCCAAAGCAACGCGCCGAAAAATCCGCTGCTGCGCTCTGGTCCGGGGATGCGGCAAGCCAGTGGCTGGGTATCGAGATCGTCGAAGTCGACGAAGGCCGCGCAGTATTGGCCATGACGGTCAGGCCCGAGCATTGCAACGGCCACGGTACCTGCCACGGCGGTGTCAGCTTTTCGCTCGCCGATAGCGCCTTTGCCTTTGCCTGCAACAGCCGAAACCGATCCACCGTGGGTCAGCACGCGGCCATTTCCTATCTGACGCCGGGACAGGCCGGTGACCGGTTGACCGCAACGGCCACCGAAGTGGCGCTCGCCGGTCGCAGCGGCATCTATGACGTTCGGGTGACCAACCAGGATGCGGCCGTGATCGCAGAATTCCGCGGCGTGTCGCGAACGGTCAACGGCCAGCATTTCCAGGAGTGATCCGAAAGGGTTTGGAGGAAACCACAATGAAGGATCTGACCCCGAACACAGATGATTTGGATCCGATCGAGATCGCGTCGGTTGACGAGATTCGCGCGCTTCAGCTTGAACGGCTGAAATGGTCGGTGCGTCATGCCTATGACAACGTGCCGATGTACAAGGCGCGCTTTGACGACGCGGGCGTTCATCCCGACGATCTGCGTCAGCTTTCCGATCTTTCGAAATTCCCGTTCACCCTCAAGAACGACCTGCGCGACAATTACCCCTTCGGCCTGTTCGCCGTGCCGAAAAGCGAGGTCGTGCGGATCCACGCGTCTTCCGGGACGACGGGAAAGCCGACCGTGGTCGGTTACACCCGGGGCGACATAGACAACTGGGCCGATCTCGTCGCCCGTTCGATCCGTGCCAGCGGCATCCGCAAGGGCGAGATGGTGCATGTCGCATATGGTTATGGGCTTTTCACCGGCGGGCTTGGCGCGCATTACGGGGCCGAGCGGCTGGGATGCACGGTGATCCCGATGTCGGGCGGACAGACCGAAAGGCAGGTGAGCCTGATTCAGGATTTCAAGCCCGACGGCATCATGGTGACGCCGTCTTACATGCTGAATATCCTCGAGCAGTTTCTCAAACAGGGCCTCGATCCCCGGGCCTGCTCGCTCAAAGTCGGCATTTTCGGCGCCGAACCCTGGACGGATGCCATGCGCAGTCAGGTCGAGGACGCGTTCGACATGCACGCCGTCGATATCTACGGCCTGTCCGAAATCATGGGCCCCGGCGTGGCCAACGAATGCGTCGAGACCAAGGATGGTCCGGTGATCTGGGAAGATCATTTCCTCCCCGAGATCATCGATCCGGATACCGGCGAGGTGCTGCCCGATGGCGAGGAGGGCGAGTTGGTCTTTACCACGCTCACCAAGGAAGCCTTGCCGATGATCCGTTACCGCACCCGCGATCTGACGCGGCTTCTGCCCGGCACCGCGCGGTCGATGCGCCGGATGGCCAAGATCACCGGCCGGTCGGACGACATGATTATCCTGCGCGGTGTCAATGTCTTTCCCAGCCAGATCGAGGAGCAGGTGATGGCCACCGGCGGCCTGGCACCCCATTACCAGATCGAGCTCTACAAATCGGGCAGGATGGACGCGATGCGCGTTCATGTCGAAGCGTCGCCGGACGCGTCCGGCGAAATGGCCAAGACCGCGGCCGCGAGGATGCTGAACAAGCGCATTAAGGACATGGTGGGCGTCTCGACCGAAATCATTGTCGGCGAGCCCGGCGAAGTCGAGCGTAGCCAGGGCAAGGCGAGACGCGTCGTCGACAAGAGGGACAGGGAGTAGATCGTGGCACGCACGATAGCAAAGGACCACGACAAGAAACGCGGATTGATCCTGAGCAACGCCGCAAAGGTCTTTGCCACGGAAGGCTTCGATCGTGCGTCGATGACCCAGCTTGCCGAGGCCTGCGGAATCTCCAAAGCCAATATCTATCACTATTACGACAGCAAGGACGCGATCCTTTACGATATCCTGGAAACCTATCTGAGCGAACTGCGGGACTTGATCTGCGGCATTGATCTTGCCGGGCTCAGCCCCGATGAACGGCTTTATAGGGCGGCGCACCATATACTGTTCGCCTATCAGGGGTCGGATTACGAACACCGGGTTCAGATCGACGGCGTCGGCAGGCTGCCGGAGGAACAGCAGATCGTTTTGCGCGGGTACCAGCGCGATATGGTCGTGTTTTTGGGAAATATTCTTCGTGATATTGCCCCGGACGCACTGGGGAATGACAAGGTCAAGCTTCGCTCGGCAACCATGTCCGTCTTCGGCATGCTCAACTGGTACTACATGTGGAACAGCGGAGCCGGCAACGAGGCGCGCGAAGCTTACGCCAAGATTGTCGCCGATCTGACGCTGAACGGATTGAAAGGTATCTGACCCGCTCGGGCCCGGTGTCCGGCAGCGTCCGCGTCCGGGATCCGCCGGTCACAGGCCGCGAAGACCGAAGCCTTTCAGAATATCGGCCGCTTCCGCCTCCCAACGGGTGCGCAGCTCCGCATTGCTCTGGTGGCGGAGCCCCATTTCACGCAGCGATTCGAACCGGGCAGAGTCCGCGGCCCCAAACGAGGCCGCAACGCGCGGCCACCAATAATCGACCGACGCTTGCAGGCGGCCGTCGGAAGCGGGCTCAAGCAGGCGCGCCAAACCTTCCTGTGCCAGCTCGGCATGGCGCCTCTCGACCGGGAGGATAGCCCGGAACGCCTCGGCCAGCGGCTGGTACGACACCTTGCCGAATTCTTCGAGTTGGATGGTCACTGCGTGCCCCATGAGCAGGTTCATCACGACCGCATCGCCCCAGCCTTCCAACGGGTAGTTGAACAAAGCCAGACGCATGTCGTGCTCGCCCCGGGACGTGCCGATATCCGCCGCGCGGTCAAGCCGTGCCGCCCAGGGATGGTGGTTGGCGTACCGCGCCGTGTCGGCCCCGAAATCCCCCATGATCCGCAGTACCTTGCCGGCATTGTCGGTCTTTTCCATCACGATCTTGGCGGCGGCGATCCGTTCCTTGATGCCCGGACCCTGGTTGATCATGTCGGCAAATCCGGCTGCACCAGCCAGTTCGCTATCGACGAAGATGGCCATCAGCTTCATCAGTTCAGCGCGATAGCGCGGCGGCACATTCGCAGGGCTGGTCAGCTTGCCGCCACGGGCGAGGTAGTCCCTTATCGTCATGTCTTCGGCCATCGCAGGGTCCCCTACTGATCGAAATCGACGCGAACGGTGTCGGTGATGGCGTGCGACTGGCAGGCAAGCACATATCCCTTCTCGACTTCGTAGTCCTCAAGCGCATGGTTGGTCTTCATTTCAACCTCGCCCTCCAGCACGCGGCAGCGGCAGGTTGAACAAACCCCGGCCCTGCACGCAAAAGGCGCGTCGATGGCGTTTTCCAGGGCTGCGTCCAACAGGCTTGTGTCCTTGGACACCGTTATTGTCTGCGTGGCTCCGTCGAGGGTGATTGCGAAAACCGTCTGATTTGCCGTGCTCGCGGTATGCTTCGGGGCTGCGTTGCGCTTGGCCCGGCCGGGCTGCGCCGAGGCGAAAAGCTCGAACTTGATCTGGCCGTCGTCGAGCCCGGCCTCGCGCAATGCACCCGCGATGCCCAGCATCATCGGTTCGGGGCCGCAGATGAATGCTGTGTCGACGTTGTCGATATCGATCCATCCGGTGGCAAAGAGCTGGGCGCATTTTTCCGCCGTTACCAACCCGGTAAAAAGATCGATCTCCTGCGCGTCGGTTTCCAGCACGTGGATCACGGTGAGTCTGCCCAGATAAAGGTTCTTCAGATCCTCCAGTTCCTCGCGGAACATGATCGAGCTCACGCCCTTGTTGGCATAGACCAGGCTAAAGGACGATTTCGGTTCGCGCGCCAGTGTGGTTTTGAGGATCGAAAGCACCGGCGTGATGCCGGACCCGCCCGCGAACCCCAGATAATGGCGCGCGCGTTCGGGGGCGAGTTCGACAAAAAAGCCGCCCATCGGCGGCATCGCCTGCAACCTGTCGCCGGGCTTCAGCTCGTCATTGGCCCAGGTCGAAAAGGCGCCGCCGTCGACCCGTTTTATCCCGACCTGCAGGACACCGTCATCCCGGCCCGCGCAGATCGAATAGGACCGCCGCAACTCCTCGCCGTCGAAGTCTCGGCGAAACGTCAGGTATTGGCCCTGGATGAAATCGAACGCCTTGGCGGCACCATTTTCGGGACGCAGGGTCACCACGACGGCATCGCGGATGGTTTTGCGGACGTCGGTGACGGTCAGATCGTGAAAGCGTGCCATCTTGGCCTCTCCGCTTAGATGCACTTGAAATAGTCAAAGGGCTCCAGGCAATCCCGGCAGCGCCACTGCGCCTTGCAGGGGGTCGAACCAAACTGGCTGAGTCTTTCCAGGTTTTCTCCGTGGCAGCGCGGGCAGCGGCTCGGTCCGCCAGCCGGCTGCGGCGGTGCAATTCCGAACTCTTCCAGCTTGCGGCGCCCGGTTTCCGTCAACCAGCCGGTCGTCCAGGCCGGGCTGAGCTGGCGTTTCAGTTCAAGCTTTTTGATGCCCCGGGCACGCAGCGCCGCGTCGATGTCCAGATTGATAACCGTCGTGGCCGGGCAGCCGGAATAGGTCGGGGTCACCGTGACAACCAGCGTGTCGCCCCGCCATCCCACATCGCGGATGATACCGAGATCAACAAGTGAGATCACCGGGATCTCGGGATCGGGAATGGTGCTCAGCCAGTCCCAGACCTCAGCCACGTCAGGCAGACCCATAGGCGCCTCCGTCACCACCGGCATCCCGGATAGGCCCGTTGGAGCCACTGCATCTGTGCCAGAAGATGCCCAAGGTGTTCGGTATGGAGCGCGCCGCTTCGACCGCCCTTGTGAACATACGCGTCCGCGGGAACGGTCAAAGTGGCTTCGGCCATGATCTTGGCCACCAGGGCGTCGTATTCCGCCCGCAGGCTGGCCGGATCCGGGGCGATTTCCGCTTGGATCATTGCCACGTCCACCTCGTCGCTGAGGAACAGCTCGCCTACATAAGGGAAAAGGTAGTCCAGCGCGGCTTGCATGCGGCTGTGGCTTTCCTCCGTGCCGTCTCCAAGGCCGACCACAGTTCCGGCCGATCGCTCTACGTGATAGGACACCTCTTTCGATGCCTTCTCCGCAATCTCGCGCACGGTTTGATCGCTGGATTTCTGCAGCCGCGCCAGCATGATAGACGCCCAGGCATCGAACAGGAACTGGCGCATGATCGTCTGGCCGAAATCGCCGTTCGGCAGTTCCACCAGCAACACGTTGCGAAAATCCCAGACATCGCGCAAAAAGGCCAGGTCGTCGGCTGTCTTGCCCTCGCCCTGCACATCGGCGGCATAGCCAAGCCAGAGCTGGGTCTGGCCGATCAGGTCCAGCGCTGTGTTGGCAAGCGCAATGTCTTCTTCCAGAACCGGCGCCAGGCCACACCATTCCGACACGCGGTGACCAAGGATCAGCGTATTGTCGCCCATCCGCAGCAGGAACTGGAAAAGTGCGGCATTGTCCGGTGTCGCCATCACATGTGCCCCACTTCGTCGGGGATGTCGAAGAAGGTCGGGTGGCGATACACCTTGGTTTCGGACGGCTCAAAGAGCGGGCCCTTGTCACCCGGCGCCGTGGCAGCGATATGGCGCGACTCGACCACCCAGATCGAGACGCCTTCGTTGCGGCGGGTATAAACGTCGCGCGCATTCCTGATCGCCATCTCGGCGTCCGGTGCGTGCAACGATCCGACATGCCGATGGTTCAACCCGTGCTGCCCGCGGATGAAAACCTCCCAAAGGGGCCATTCGTTTTTCATCGCTTTGATCCTCCTCGCCCGCGCGGGCTATTCGGCGGCAACATTGGCCGCGGCCCGCTTTCGGCCATGTGCCAAAAGCCCGTCACGCACCCACTGGCCGTCCTCCCATGCCTTCATGCGGGCGTTCATGCGTTCGGTGTTGCAGGGCCCGTTGCCCTTGATGACGTCGAAAAACTCGGTCCAGTCGGGCTCGGAAAAATCGTGCCGGCCGGTTTCTTCGTTCCATTTCAGGTTTTCGTCCGGAATTGTCAGCCCCAGGTAATCTGCCTGGGGCACAGTCTGGTCGACGAATTTCTGGCGCAGCTCGTCATTGGTGTTGATCTTGATCTTCCATGCCATCGACTGTGCCGAATGCACGCTGTCTTTGTCCGATGGCCCGAACATCATCAGCGAGGGGTACCAGAACCGGTTGAGCGCATCCTGTGCCATTTTCCTTTGCTCCGGGCTGCCCTGCGCCATCTTCATCATGATGTCGTAGCCCTGGCGCTGGTGGAACGATTCCTCTTTGCAGATGCGGATCATCGCGCGCGCGTAGGGCCCGTATGACGTGCGTTGCAGAGGCACCTGGTTCATGATCGCCGCCCCGTCGACCAGCCAGCCGACCGCCCCGATATCCGCCCAGGTCAACGTCGGGTAATTGAAGATCGACGAATACTTCATCTTGCCGCTCAAAAGCTGCGCGGTCAGGTCGTCGCGGCTGACGCCCAGGGTTTCGGCGGCAGAGTAGAGGTAAAGTCCGTGACCGGCCTCGTCCTGCACCTTGGCCAGCAGGATCATCTTGCGTTCCAGTGTCGGTGCACGGGTGATCCAGTTGCCCTCGGGCAATTGGCCGACGATCTCGGAATGCGCATGCTGGCCGATCTGGCGGATAAGCGTCTTGCGATACCCGTCTGGCATCCAATCGCGCGGCTCGATCTTGATATCGGCGTCTATCCGGTCCTGAAAGTCGCGTTCTTCATCGGTCATCTCATCGCGCGTCTTCGCGCCCTGGCCAGTGCTCTTTACCATCTGAGCGTACATCTGGTTTCTCCTCCCTCAGACGCGTTCTAGGATCAGCGCGGCACCCTGGCCGACGCCGACGCACATCGTACAAAGCGCATACCGCCCGCCGGTGCGGCGAAGCTGATAGGCCGCCGTCAATACCAGCCGCGCGCCCGACATGCCCAGCGGATGGCCCATGGCGATCGCGCCGCCATTCGGGTTCACGTGCGCGGCATCGTCTGCCACGCCCAACTCTCGGAGCGTGGCCAGGCCCTGGGCAGCAAATGCCTCGTTCAACTCTATCACATCCATCTGGTCGACGGTTAGCCCGGCGCGCGCCAAGACTTTGCGCGTGGCCGGCACCGGTCCGATACCCATAACGCGCGGGGCCACACCGGCGACGGACATGCCGACGATCCGCGCCATCGGCGCCAGCCCGTTGTTCCCGGCCGCGACTTCGCTGGCCAGCAAAAGCGCGGCGGCGCCATCGTTTACGCCAGAGGCATTGCCGGCCGTCACTGTCAGATCCGGTCCGTTGATACCTTTCAGACCGGCCAGCTTTTCCGCCGTCGTGCCGGGGCGCGGATGTTCGTCCGTGTCGACGACAATCGGATCTCCCCGGCGTTGCGGCACGGTCACTGGAACGATTTCCTCGGCAAAGCGACCCGCGGCCTCTGCCGCGGCCCACCGCGATTGCGATCGGTTGGCGAATGCATCCTGATCCGCACGGCTGATACGGTAATCCGCCGCGACGTTGTCGGCCGTCTCGGGCATCGAATCGATGCCGTACATGTCCTGCATCCTCGGGTTCACCAGGCGCCAGCCGATTGTGGTGTCATAGACCGCATTGGCACGGGAAAAGGCACTTGTGGCCTTGGGCATCACGAAAGGCGCGCGGCTCATGCTTTCGACGCCACCGGCAATGGCCAGATCGTAATCGCCCGCCCGGATAGCGCGCGCGGCCATGCCAACCGCGTCCATTCCGCTGGCACAAAGCCTGTTGATGGTGGTGCCCGGAACCTCAACAGGCAGACCTGCCAGTAACGCGGCCATACGCGCAACGTTGCGGTTGCTTTCACCGGCCTGGTTTGCGTCACCCAATATGACGTCGTCGACGGCGGCCCAATCGACCCCGGGGTTGCGGTCCTTTAGCGCGGCAATCGGGATCGCCGCCAGATCATCGGTTCGCACGGAAGACAGCGTCCCGCCATAACGCCCGATGGGCGTTCGGACCGCATCACAAACGAAAGCGTCCACGAAATCCTCCCAACTCATAGCGCATCAGAATTGACCGACCGCTCGGTCGAAGTGTGTAGTTCTTTTTTGATTCGGCGCAAGCGAAATGTTTCAGAATCCTGGAGGGGTCAAGATTTATGTAACATGACTTCGCTTGGACCGTGTTCGGCGGCGAGTAAGCGCCAGGCTTGAAGGCGACTTAAATTTACGTAATGAGATTGGGTTTGACTGATGTCGCCAATGGCGTCCACCATATCCCATCGAATTCGGTCAACTGGGCCAATGATGTCGGACACAAACCTCAATCTGATCGCGGGCGACCGGGTTTCCGCGGAAAACGCAATCCATCCGGCAAGGCGACGGCAAGACATCCCGAAAGGTCTGGTATCGCTTGCGATGCGATCGGGGCATTCGACTGGCCAAAAGCTGGTCGAAAGTCCGCTGATCGACGCAATTTCGGTCATCGGACCGGCTCCGGTCGGGAAGCGTATCGCCTCGGCTGCGGCTCAAAACCTGACCAAGGTTCAATTGGAGAAGGGGTCCAAAAACGCACTTGCCGTTGTGGATGACGGCGATTTGCACCGCGCGACGCATTTCCCCTGCAACGACCGGACCTCGGTCGTCACGGTCAAGCTTCCGACGGCCGAATTCAATACGACGGTCAAAACCGCCGATATCAGCGACGGCGCGCCGGCCTGATGCGCATCGACGGGCTCCAATACGCCAACTGGTCGGAAAAAATCTTCCGGCAAATGCGCGAAGGCGGCGTCGATGCCGTGCATGTTACGATCGCCTATCACGAGACTTTCCGCGAAGCCGTCCTGAATTTCGAGCGGTGGAACCGGTGGTTCGAGACCTGTCCCGACTTGATAACGAGGGGTTTGTGGGCCGGCGACATCGACAGGGCGCGGGAAACGGGGCGCACGGCGGTCTTCTTCGGCTTTCAGAACCCAAGCCCCATCGAGGATGACATCGGGCTTGTCGAGATCGTGCACACGCTGGGTGCGCGTTTCATGCAGCTAACGTATAACAACCAGTCATTGCTGGCCACCGGGTGCTACGAGACCGAAGACACCGGCATTACCCGCATGGGGCGGCAAGTGATCAAGGAGATGAACCGCGTCGGGCTGGTGATCGATATGAGCCACTCCGCCGACAGGTCGACCATCGAGGCGGCGGATGTTTCGAATCGCCCGATCGCGATTACCCACGCCAATCCGCACGCCTGGTTTCCGGCCCTTCGCAATAAGAAAGACGATGTGATCCGGGCGGTCACGCAAAATGGCGGCATGTTGGGGTTCTCGCTCTATCCGCATCACCTGAAGGACAAATCCCGCTGCACGCTTCAAGGCTTTTGCGAGATGATTGCCCGGACCGCTGACAAGTTCGGCGCGGAACATCTTGGGATCGGCTCCGATCTTTGCCAGGATCAGCCCGACAGTGTAGTGGAATGGATGCGGACAGGGCGCTGGACGAAGGAAATCGACTATGGCGAGGGATCGGCGTCCAATCCCGGCTTTCCGGACATGCCCGAATGGTTTCGCGACAGTCGTGACTTCGGAAATATCGAGTCGGGATTGCGTAGCGTCGGATTGAGCGAAGACGAGGTCGCCGGGATCATGGGCGGGAACTGGTACCGGTTCTTCAAGGATAATTTCGGTCCCGCGACGTCATGAACGCCAACGCGCCCCACATCGCCCGGCGGGACCCGGCACAGGTTATGACGCTCAGGCGGTTGGGCTCTCTGCATCAGTGCCGCCTGAGTTTCATGCGCATTCTGACCCGTCGCATGGCGAACGAGGCTTGGTCGTTTTCCCGACCGCTGTTCGAAATCGATGCATCAGGTGTCGGGCAAGCGGTCTACACCGCGACAGGCCCTTCGCGCAGCTACTCGCTCGTGGCTTTCGCGCATGACCTGCCGGACGAGTTGCGGTCGGACCGCGTCATTGCCGAAGCCTGGGATGCAACCTTTGCTCTGTTTGACGGCATTCCGACCCAAGACGACATCGACCGACTTTCGCAAAACGTCCCGCTGCAGGAAGCCGGTCGGGTCAGCGAGAACGAACTCTCTCTGTCACGCGCCAATCGGTCGGTTCGGCTGTGGACGCATGTTGTCGATGCACTGGCCGCGGGGCGCCAGCCGGACCAGCGCATGATCGACAATGTCGGCTATCTGATGCGGACGACCGCCGTCTACGGCTCGGGCAAGTTCGGCGCAGCAGACCGCGAGGACATCGCCGACCGGCCCGAAATGCACGCGCCGTTCCAGGCAGAGATGCTGTCGGTCTATCTGACACGCACCTTCGTGCGCGATCTGGTTCAGCACATGGCCCGCGCGAAAGGGGGCGACCGCTCTGCAGACCTTGACCCGGCGATCGCCCGGCGGCTTGGGATCGGGAATTCCACGGGTCTTGGGATGGCCCCCTTCATCGTGAACCACCCAGTCCTGTTCAATAACTGGATCATGGCGCGCGAAGAAGCGATATCGCGGGTACGGTCACTTCGTTCTGCGACCCCCGAAGCGAAATCCACGTTCCTGGAAAAGCTTGCGCGGAGCGAGATTTCGGTGGCGCGTTGGACGTCCGAGCATCCGGTCCAGATCGACAAGCTCGCGGATTTGCACCGCGATCTCGGCGATCTTCGAACATATGTCGATCAGGGACATCTGGATGGCCCCGACCCTTGGGATCGCCTGTTCACCTGGGCCGAAGGTGCTTTGTGCGAAGAGGGACAAGAACTTGTCGCATCGCTGATTCTGGAACCCTACAGCGAGATCGTCGACGGCCTGGCCAATTGTATGGCCGACAGCAACACCGATGCATTCCGGATAGATGGATCGATGCGTGTGGCCGAGGTCCGCGATCTCATCGAAACCAGCTTCGGCTGGGCGCTTGGCACGGATTGGCAGAGCAGACGGAACTGTGCCCGCGCCTGGTACGTCTCGGCAGAAAAACTGGAGCCTCGGCTGGGTGAACGCTTTGACGAACCAATCGCGGACTACGAACAACCGCTTGCACCGGCCCGGGACGCGGCCCGGGCGTTCGAGGCGCTGAGCGGCTGGGACGACAACGTCCCGATTGCCGGGTTCCTGCTGAAGCATCCCGAACACCGTCACACGATCCGCCGCGCGCAGATCAGCCGGATCGCGCCCTATGGCGAGATCCGGGACAACACGATCGCCGAGGATGTCATGCCGATCGATATGCTGCGCGCCAAGCTGTCGTTTTTCGGGGCAACGCATTTCGACCCGCGCTCCGATCGCTGGGTGCGGATCTGCATGTATGCGGGGGCACCGTATCCCGAGGAACTCGTCCCCGAGAATGCTGATGACTGGGTCTACCCGGAGCTTCCCGCGTGAGCCTGTCGTTGAACGAGGTCGAAGCGACGGCCAAGAGGGCGGCGCGCGGCGCAGGTTACCCTTGGGGTCTTGCCGAAGAGGCGGCCAAGGCGACGCGCTGGCTGTGTGCGCACGATTTCGACGGGTGTGCCGCCCTGGCGGGGCTCTTGCAGAAAGTCGATGGCACAGACGTCGCCAACTGGTCGCCCGTTCCGGGTGGCGGGGTCTGGAATGCGGCCGATGGAGCTCTTTGCCCGTTGGCGACAGGCACCGCAATTTCCGACCGCGCACATGAGGGTGCCGCAAACTGCATTCGGCTCGGGGGTATCGCGCACCCGATCTTGCTGGCGCCGTTCGCTGCGCTCCTGGCCCAGCAGGTCGGACAGACCGTCACGCTTGAACTTCCCGGTGCCAAACTGTCCACCGATGGGGATGAGATCGGTCTGAACGGTACGATTTCAGAAGCCTCTCCATGGGCCAGCGTTGGGTTCGGCGGGACGGTCGGTCGGCCGAAGCAGCGTTGCCACCGGGCACAGCCCGACCCCTGTGCCTGGACGACTCTCGCCACATACGCGCATCGCACCTACGCGCCCGCTACCGAAGAATCGCGGCTCAAGGGCGCCGGTGCCGGCCTGACCGACAATGATTGACGTCAGGCCAAAGTGACTGACACCCGGATTCTGAGCCTTGCCGAGATCGAAGACCTGAGGTCTCGCGCTTTGATCGCCGATGGGCTTGATGTGCGCGTCTCATTCAAAAGCGCTTAATCTGGGGGGGCGGTGCAAATGGTACCGAGCTGCGATGCCGGAACTCGCCGACCCATCGAAGGTCATGCGCAGTGCAGATCTTGGCGGGACGGCCGTATGGACCGGCGCCGAACGAATCCGCCGGCAATCCATCAGACGGCTGGCACTCGGAATCGCCCCCTGTTTCACGAAGTGATCCAGCCGCCCCAACAGGGCGTTTTTCGCCGGCGAGGACGATGAGCGCGCGATATCTGACTCTGGCGCGTGGCGCCGACGAACAGGCCGAAGGGTCTGCAGATCGGTGTCCGGGCGCCAGCCGGCTCTTTGGCTGGAAAGAATTGTCGGGTGGGCCTGTCGGCCCACCGCTTTCTTAGATCAAGCCAATCCGTGCTTCGACAACGGCAGGTCACGCAACCGCTGGCCTGTCGCCGCGAAGATGGCGTTCGCAACGGCTGGACCGATCGGCGGCGTGCCCGGTTCGCCAATGCCGGTCGGCGGTTCGGTCGACGCGACGATATGAACTTCGACTTCCGGCATGTCGGTGATCCGGAGCGGCAAGTAATCGGGGTAGTTTTCCTGGTCGACCTCGCCGCCGGTCATGGTGATCTCTTCCCGAAGGACCGCCGACAGGCCATACCCGATCCCGCCCTGAACCTGCGCCACGATATTGTCGGGGTTGATCGGCACCCCGCAATCGACACCGCAGGTGACCTTTTCGACCTTCACCGTGCCATCGTCGCGCATGCGAACGTCGGCGACCTCGGCGACGTAGCTGTTAAAGCTCTTGTGCACGGCGACGCCGCGAAAGGTCCCCTCGGGACCGGCCGGCCCGGCCTTCTCGGCCGCCAGCCGCAAGACACCGGCCAGCCGCTCATCGTCGCCCAGATAGGCCAGACGGAACTCTACCGGATCGCGGCCCGCCGCCTGGGCGAGCTCGTCCATCATGGTTTCCATGACATAGGCCGTATGCGTATGCCCGACCGAGCGCCACCAGAGCACCGGCACGCCGACCGGGGGATGGTGCACGTCCACATGCAGGTCGGGGATCGCATAGGTCGTGTCGCTGGTGCCCTCGACGGTGGAATGGTCGACGCCTTCATGCACGACGAAACTTTCGAACCCGGTGCCGGTAAAGATGCTCTGGCTGACGATCCGATGTTCCCAGCCCGAGATGTTACCGTCCGCATCAAGCCCGGCACGGACCCGGTGCAGCGCCATCGGACGGTAATATCCACCCTTGATGTCGTCTTCGCGCGAATAGACCAGCTTGATCGGACGGGCTGTGTTGCCGGCATCCAGCCAGGCCTTGCCGATCATCGCGGTTTCGACCGTCAGATGCGCATCCGGAGTTGCGCGCCGTCCGAACGAACCGCCGCCCCAGCGCGTGTTGATTGCCACCTGCGGGAAGTCCAGCCCCAGAACACCGGCGGCCGCGCCGTGATCGACGGTCTGGATCTGCGACCCGCCCCAGAAAACCGCCGACTGGCCGTCATAGAGCACCGTCATGTCCAGCGGTTCCATCGGCGCATGGGCGAGATAGGGAAAGGCATACTCGGCCTCGATCACCTGCGCGGCTTCGGCCAGCTTGCCCGCAGCATCGCCGCGGGGGGCCGACGGCAGGCCGGGTTCGTCGAGAAGTGCGCGGAACTCGGCCAGCAAATCGTCGGTCCCGCGGGTTTCACCCGATCCGTCGGTCCACTCCAGCGCCAATGCCTCGCGGGCCTGCATCGCCGTCCAGGTGTTGTTTGCGATGACCGCCACACCTTGCGGAACCTGAAGCACCTGCTCGACCCCGTCGATCGCCAGCGCTTCGGTGGCGTCCATCGAAGCCAGGGTCGCGCCAAAGCGCGGCGGCCGCGCGGTGACGGCGATCAGGCAGTCGTCGGGCTGGGCATCCATGCCAAAGAGCCCAACACTGCCACGGGTCTTCATGGGCAATTCGACACGCGGGAAGGACTTGCCGATATAGACCCACTGGTCGGGGGATTTCAGCGTGACCTCCGCCGGGGGTTCCTGCATCGCGGCCTTGGCCGCAAGGTCGCCGAAGGTCGCAGAATTTCCGCCGCCCGACACGATTCCATTCGCGACGGTGATGTCGCTTGCCGACAGGCCCCATTCGCCTGCTGCCGCGTTCACAAGCATCGCGCGGACGGTGGCGCCCGCCTGCCTGTATTGATCGAAGGAGTTCGCCATGGCGGTCGAGCCGCCGGTGCCCTGCACCCCGAACAGGAAGTTCTGGTAGACCTCGGGATTCGACGGTGCAAACTCCGCCTCGACCTGCTCGACCGATGCATCGAGTTCCTCGGCGACCAACGTCGCCAGACCGGTCGCGGCGCCTTGTCCCTTGTCGAGATGTTTGCTCAGCACGATGACGCGGTTGTCCGGCGTGATGTGAACGAAGGGCGTGACTATTGCATCGCCGGCGTCCGCGCTCTGGGCGACACTGCGGTGCGGCACAACGGCGCCGATCAGCAATCCGCCAACGGCGCCGGCGGACATTGTCAGAAAGGTCCGGCGGGTGGGTTTGTAGACGGGCGGCTTGGTGTTCAGATAATGCAGCATTCTATGCCTCCATGATCTCGGCGGCGCGGTGGATTGCGCTGCGGATGCGGGCATAGGTGGCGCAGCGGCAAAGGTTGCCTTCCATCGCCGCGTCGATGTCCTCGTCCGTCGGCTTTGGCGTTTCAGTCAGCAATGCCGAGGCCGACATGATCTGGCCCGACTGGCAGTACCCGCACTGCGGAACTTGCAACTCGACCCAAGCGGCCTGGATTGCTTGTGCGGCCGGTGAACTGATCGCTTCGATGGTCTCGATCTCGGCGCCGTCAAGATCCCCGATCAGCGCCTGGCAGGATCGTGTCGCCTCGCCGTCGATATGCACCGTGCAGGCCCCGCAGGAGGCGACCCCGCAGCCGAATTTGGTGCCGGTGAGCTTCAGTTCGTCTCTGAGAACCCATAGCAAAGGCATGTCCGGGTCGAGATCGACCTGGCGCACCTCTCCATTCAGTTTGAATTCGATCATTTCCAACTCCCATTCTGGACATCTGCGACCGGTTTGGCCCGATCCTTACGCGCCTCACGGACTTCTAACGGGAAGAATAGCTCAACCGCTGGTGTAGGATATTCACGCTCGCGTGATCTGGCGAATTTCCCGGTTTCGGTCGTCCGTCGAACGCCTGTGGCGCGACATGCCATCGAGACCGATTGGCCTCTGTGGATGGCCCCTGCATTGCAAGACATTTTTTGACGGTTTTTACGGCGTTTGGTCAGTACAGTCGTCTGTCCGGCCTGTTCACGTGGTGATCTGCCACTGGCCCTGAT
>JAAUYH010013474.1_pt1 | contig 17847 bp, 16 predicted proteins | sample 7278061 | NCBI WGS metagenome assembly JAAUYH01 (sample SAMN14350203, study PRJNA611818) | marine sediment metagenome | isolation source: surface marine sediment (0.6m) | place: French Polynesia: Moorea | collected 2018-08 | reverse complement strand
TCTCGTCATCGAAGGCATGATCCCGTTCGTCGGCCCGAGACTGTATCGACAAATAGTGGCGCAGATGTCCGAGCTAAGTGACAATCACCTGCGGGTGGTTGGCCTGGTGACCATGATCGCCGGGCTCGGCCTGTTGTTCCTGGCGCGCGGCTGAAAGCTGCGGCCAGCGCTTTAGGGAATCAGGAATGGGAAAGAACGTCGTTGTCGTCGGAACGCAGTGGGGCGACGAAGGCAAGGGGAAGATCGTCGATCTTCTTACCGACCGCGCCGCTGCCGTAGCGCGTTTTCAAGGCGGACATAACGCTGGTCATACGCTGGTCATCAACGGTGAGAAGACCGTTCTCCACCTGATACCCTCCGGAATTCTCAGAGAAGGCGTCAGCTGCCTGATCGGCAATGGCGTCGTCCTGTCGCTGGACGCGCTGATCAGCGAAGCCAATGCGCTCGTCGAGAGCGGTGTGCCGGTCTTCGACCGCCTGAAGGTGAGCCCGGGGTGCCCGCTGATACTGCCGAGCCATGCCGCGTTGGATCTCGCGCGTGAGAAGGCCAAGGGCTCAGCCGCCCTTGGTACGACGGGCCGCGGAATCGGCCCGGCCTACGAAGACAAGGTGTCGCGACGGGGATTGCGCGTATCGGACCTGTTCGTGCGGGAAAAATTCGCGGCGAAGCTGGGCGAGCTCCTGGACTATCACAACTTCCTGTTGAAGCACTATTTCAAGACCGACACCGTCGACTTTGCCGAGACGCTGGACTCTGCGTTGGCCGCAGCGGAGGTTATTGCCCCGATTACGACGGACGTTACCCAGGTTCTTAGCGACTTGGGCCAGACGGACAAGGGCATCCTGTTCGAAGGTGCGCAGGGCACGTTCCTGGATATTGACCACGGCACGTATCCGTTCGTGACGTCGTCCAACACCGTAGCAGCCGCCGCGAGCAGTGGCACCGGCATCGGGCCGCTGGACCTCGACTACATCGTCGGCATCGTCAAGGCTTACACGACGCGTGTCGGTGCCGGACCCTTCCCGACCGAACTCTTTGACGATCAGGGTGAGCACATCGCCGCCGCCGGTGCCGAGTTCGGCGCGACCACCGGCAGGGCGAGACGGGTCGGTTGGTTCGACGCCGTCGCTCTGCGGCGGTCAATCATCAACAGCAGCGTTTCGGGTCTGTGCGTCACGAAGCTCGACGTTCTCGACGAACTGCAGAAGATCCAGATCTGCGTCGGCTACGAGATCGATGGCGAGCGCATCACAGGTGTGCCGGTGCTCATCGACCGCTTCGCGGAGTGCAAGCCGGTCTACGAGGAGTGGGACGGCTGGCAGACGTCGACAGTCGGCATCACGAATGAGTCGGACCTGCCACAGAAGGCGCGCGATTACCTCGCTCGAATTGAGGAACTGGCCGGTGTGCCGGTCGACATCATCTCAACGGGTCCGGATCGCGAGCAAACGATTGTCAAACGTCACCCCTTCGAATAACCGCGAGGCAGGAAGCAGACGATCATCAAAAGGCGTCCCTTCGACTAACGATAGGGTCCGGGAGCGCAGAAGATCACCAAGCGACCGCCGCCCGACAATCGGAAGGGCAGGCAGCAGACGGGTTTCAGGTCACCTTTGGCGGAAGCGCGCATCCGCGTTGCGCCTACTGCGGCGCGGGATTCATCGGTGTGAAGGGACCGGTGTTTTGCGCCGACTCGACGGGCATTCTCAGCGGCACGCCGGACTCATCGACGATCAATCCGTATCGCCGTTCGATGGACGTTAACTCGTCGTAGCGATCCCACGTGTCCAGCTCTCTGCGCCGCTCCATTCGGCGTTCCCGTTTCGCCTCACGTTGTTCAGGTGTCAGCGAATTGTAGTACGCCATCCGTTGACGCTCTTTCTTGCTTTCGCTGAGATCAGCCAGTGCCTCCGGCCCACCGACGGCAAGATGAAACAGGCTTTCTGCCAGTGTGCCGCCCAGTTCGCGGCTTGCGTCCCTGACCTGGTATCCCGCGCAGCCGCTGAGCATCAGCAGCGCGGCGGCGAAACCGGCAATGGGCGCCGCGTTCAGGCCGATCGCCTGCGACGCAGCAGCCAGCAGCCACCGAGTAGTATCAGCAACCACGACGCTGCGCCACCGCCGCCACCCCCACCTGAGGATGTCGGCGGCGGGGCTGCCGATGGTGCCGAGACGGTAATCGCGACGCTGGCAGTATCGGACGCGCCACTGGGGTCTGACACCTCCAGCTGGAACTGGAACAAGGTGTCTGCAGTCACGGAGGGCGCCGTGAAACTGGCCCTGGCGCTGCCCGAGTTGGCGATCGATATCGTCGGTCCCATCGTCTGGGTCCAGGCATAGCTCAGCGTGTCGCCGTCGGGGTCGGTAGACGCGGAACCGTCCAGCGTCACGTTAGCCCCGCCACCGACCGTTCTGGCGGGACCGGCGTTCGCACTCGGTGCCGCGTTGGCGCCGTCAGCGTCCTGGATTGCGATCGTAACGCCGGGCTTGGACCCGAGGCTCGCGCCCTGGGGGTTAGACAGGAGAATCTCGAATTCTTCGGTCGATTCGCCGGAGCCATCGTCGTTGATCGGGAACTCGATCCATTGCGGTCTCGCATCGCCGTCAGCCCAAGAGAGCGTGCCGCTCATCGGGCCCGAGTAGTCGCTGCCCGACGTGGCTCCCAGGTCGGTCACGGTGTAGTCCACGCTGATTGCACCGACCGCGCTGCCTCCGCGCTCAACGACGGCGACCGCCGTGGCGAAGCCGCGTTCGGCAATAACGATGCGGTCGCTGTCGAACTGGACTAGTGAGCTGGCGCCGCTGTCGCCGATGTACAGCATGGTTTCGGCAGGCGCCGACAGCGTGGCGCCGCCTTCGGGCGCGATCAGGCGAACGATCAATTGCTCGAGAGCTTCGGACTGCCCGTCTACCAGCGCGTCGATGCTGATCGACTTGGCACCGCCGTCGCCGTCTGCCCAGCTGAGGCTGCCACTCGCCGCGATGTCGTTCTCGCCGCCGCTCGCGCTGATTATCTCGTAGTCGACGCTGATTGCACCGGTACTGCCGCCGCTACGGTCGACGCTGAGGCTGGCCGAGCCACCCTCCGAAACACCGAATGACGGTGATGAGAATGACAGCGATCCCTGAGCGACACCGAGTGTCTGGTCTTCGGCGATGTATAGCCCGCTATCGATATCGCTGATGGCGACGAAACCACTCGGGAAGAACGGGAAGGCTCCCCACGCGCCGACGAAACTGGAACCGGCCGGCGCCGGGTAGGTGTCGAGGAATCCGACCCGGGTCGGGCTTGCCGGATTCGTGATGTCGAGAACGGTGAGTCCGTCGCTGTAGTTCGACATGTAATAACGATTACCACGAACGAAGCCGTTGTGATCGATCGAGTCATTCGCACCGGTATAGACGCCGATCAGCCGGGGTGCCGACAGATCGGCGATCGAGAAAGAACGCAGCGTCGTGTTCAGGTTGAGGTCGCGTTCGTCGAGTTCGTCGTGCAGGAACAGCGTCAGCTTGTCTTCAGACGGCCAACCGGAATGCGTGTAGCGGGAATTCGAATACGGGGTGCGGCTGAGCCGAACCGGGTCCGCCGCATCGGTCACGTCCCACAGGTCGACCGTGGATTCATTGAAGTCGAACAGAACTTCGCAATAGGTCGTCGCGTTCGGACACTGACTGATCCGGCTGTCGTCGATAATCATCGAGGCCGCGTCATGCATGTAGCATCCGTCGTTGCCCGGACAGTTCGACTCGCCGGACGGCGGCATGTCCTCGAAGAACGGGCTGTCGGCGGCATCCAGGCTGTAGCTGCGGAAAACGCCGGTGCCGTTGTTCGAGCCGGCGACGATCAACCCTGGCCGACCACCTTTGATAGGCAGTCCGGTCGCATAATCGGAGTTGATCGCAAAAACGTTGTGCGCGGCGGAGAAGTCGCTCGCGTAGCTGACTCGGGAAATGCGGTGGGGCAAGTCCGTCATGTCGATGACGAAAAGGCCATCGCCGGCGCCGTCCGTGGTCACGTAGGCGAAAGCTTCGAACCGCTCTGACGTGGCGCTGTAGCGTTGATGGACCTTGATGTCTCGCCAGACCGTTGACTGGCCGTCAACGAAGCCGACCTCCCGTGGCGACGTTGGGTCGCTGATGTCGAACACGGCCGTGCCGGTGCCGTAGCCCATGATCGCGTATTCGCGATTCGTGTTCAGGTCGACAAAGCCCCAGACATCGGCGCCGCGAGACGGACTGGCGCTGACCTCGTTAAGCGGTACATGACCGAGCAGGTCAACCTGGTCGCACTCGAGCCCACCGACCGTGCCGCTCTGGCAGGGCGCGGCACTAAGGCCGGATTGCATGTCCTGACGCTGCTTCAGGAAGGCAGCGGTCTGTTTTACCAGGGAAGGTTTTGTACCTTTCTGGTCCGCGACGACGTGAAAACCGCGTTCGGCAAGTGCCGCACGGTACTCTGCGGGTACCCCGACCAATACAGTCTTCAGTCCTGTCGCTTCGCCGGTCTTCGGGTCGAAGCCGCCGCGAATATCGAGCGCCCCGCTGACCAGGTGGAAGACCTCCGAGACCTCGTTGATCTCGAAGCGCCCGACACTGACCCTGACCTGGTTCCCCTTGCCGGCATTGCTCAGCGCATAGGCGATGCTCGCGCAGGGTTGTTCGATGTCCTGGCAGCGTCCGGAGTCCTGGCCGCCCGGGGCGACGAAGACCGGTGTCTCGAGGTCGCTGTGCGCGTGAGCCAGTACACTGGCGAACAACAACAGGGGCAGGCAGGCGAGGCGACGTTTCATGGTGGGTCCCGTATGGGCACAGAGTTTCTATAATACTACGGATCTGGGCTACCTATGTTGTGACACAGCTACCATTCACCGGTTCCCTGGAGTCAGCTTGACGTAACCCGGCGCCGCAAAACGGCTTGCAAGGAAGCTGCTTACACCATCAAATAGCGATTTGGCCTATACAACATAATGTCTCGCCCGAATTCACTGATCTTTCGCGCAGGTCCCGGTGCCATCCGCATGATCCGGGAGCGTGGTTTTTCACCCGACATGATCGGCACGCTCGCCGGTGCGTCGGGCGGTGCGAAGTGGCTGATTCTCAGTCAGCTGGACCGGGTCGTCGCCACCGAGATCCTGCCGAAGCTGGTCGGTCCTGTCTTCACGATCGGCACGTCTATCGGAGCCTGGCGGTTTGCCTGCTACGCGCAGCGGGATCCTGTCGCGGCGATTGAACGTTTCGAGGAGGCTTACCTGTCGCAGACGTACTCCGAGAAACCGGATCGATTCGAGATCACCGAGAAGAGCATGGAGATTCTCGACCTGGTCTTCGGCAAAGATGGCGTAGAGGAGGTGTTGTCTCACCCGATCATCAGGACCAATGTCATGACGGTGCGCAGCAAACACCTCGGTCAGTCGGAGAACCGAGGACTCCTGGCATCGTCACTGCTCGCAGCTGCTGTGGCAAATGCTGTCAGTCGTAAGACGCTTGGCAGCTTCTTTGAACGGGCACTGTTTCACGACGACCGTGACAAACCTCCGTTCTTCGAGCTGGAAGGATTCCCGCTGCACCAGGTACCGTTGACAGCCGCTAATCTAAAGCCGTCTATCCTCGCGACGGGATCGATACCCCTCGTGCTGTCCGGAGTCCGTGACATCGAGGGCGCACCGCCGGGCGTCTATCGTGATGGCGGCGTCATCGACTACCACCTCGATCTGCCACACAGCTATGAAGAGCGGCTAACGCTTTACCTGCATTTCATCGACCGAATCGTTCCTGGCTGGTTTGACAAAAGCCTGAAGCATCGTCGTCCGCAGCCCGAACACGTCGACAGGACGCTGCTGATTTGTCCTTCAAGGTCTTTTGTCGCAACACTACCTGAGCAAAAGATCCCTGACCGGAAGGACTTCGCCGCATACCCACCGGACGTTCGTGAGAGGAACTGGCGCGTCGTGGTGGATCGGTGCACGGAGCTCGCCGACGAACTCAATGAGGTGATCGCAAGCGGCAAGCTGGCAGATCGGCTGGAGCCTATCTAGCTGCCAGTTATTTCAAAGAACAGCGCGACGTCAGCGTCGCGTTGATCGTTTCAACGACATCGTTTAGCAGGAACTCTGAGGTGTCGCGCCAGCCCTTGATCATCGGCAGGTTGCGTTCATTGACCAGCAGCAGGCTGCCGTCGCCCTGGCTCTCGATGTCCCAGCCGGGCACGCCAATGACAAGACGCACCTTGATGCTGCTCTCAGTGCATGCAGACAATTCACGGCTCAGCGCACTGTTGGCGCGACGCATGCCGGCGACACTGATGACGTCGTTGCTGTTGGAGAATCGCAGCTTGCCGCCCTGAGCGACAACAGAGCCCCCCTTGACCGGACGACGTGCGATGACATGCACGCCGTAGATCCCCTTGATGCCGACCACAACGTGATCGATCGTGCTATCGGCCGTGTCTACATCGTGGTAAACGCGCCCATTGTCCGCTGCGACCTTCTGCAGGCCGTGGCCGATGGACAGCGTTGCATCACGCTTGAAGGACAGCTGCCGCCATTCGGAGAAGGTGCGCCAGGTCCGGTGCATACCGAACATCATTGTCAATGCCGCGGCCATCAGCAGCATGTTGAGCTGCCACTGCGGATAGTCGACGTACAGTTGCTCGGCATTCAGCACATAGGCCGTGGCAAAGATCAGGATGAAAACGATGCCGGCGCCGAGATAGGTCAGCTGCTTGCGGCTAAGGTGATTCAGTTCGCGACGTGTGCGCTCGGCGGATTCCCGCATGATGGAGTCGGCGAAGTTCTGTGATTTCGGGAAGCTGTAGATCAGCATTTGCCAGGTCTTGGCGATGACATAAAACGCCACCGTGCACGCGATAGCGACCGTCGCCGCCCCACTAACAGCCTGAACATCCATATCCATCATGACTCGCTTTCCTACGCTGTCTCAGAATAGCGACAGGTGGGCGCATTCACTGTGAACCTCGTCACATCGCCGCAGGATTATGCGTGCATGGTTCGCCTAATTCAGTTCTCGTTCATTACCCGCCCCTAGACTGGCGGTACAGTTCATGAACTTGAGTTCTCGAATCGAGACGGACCTTTTGGGAGAGGGACATGCAGGGTCATTACAGAATTGCAGTTGTCGTTTTGCTCACGGCCTGGCTCGGCGGTTGTGCGTCGATGAGCCCGGAGGAGTGTGCGAACAGCGACTGGCGCGCCATTGGTTACGAGGACGGCTCACGCGGTTACTCGACGGATGCCTTCGCGGGCCGGCGCAAGGCCTGCGCCAAGCACGGCTACACCGCTGATTTTGATACTTACCAGGCGGGTCGCAAGGAAGGACTGGTTGAATACTGCCAGCCGTCGCGCGGCTTCCAGGTCGGCGCCAACGGCGGCAAGTACTACGGTGTCTGTGATGTCGCGATGGAAGGCTCATTCTTAGAGGCTTACCGCATCGGCAGCCAGCTCTATTCGCTCAGGTCCGCCGTCAATTCGGCGAATTCCGCGATCTACGGCCGCGAAGCAGAGCTGGAGCGGACGAAGCAGGACATACTCGACAGGGAGGCGGCGCTCATCGCCAGGGAAACGCCGACGGAAGATCGCATCATTATCCTTGCTGAACTGAAGGATCTGGCCGAACGCACCGGTGAGATCGAGGCCGAGCTCGACAACCTCATTGCCGATCGGGCCGCAGCTCAGGTTGAGTTGAGAAACTACGAGGTGACGATCGCAGAGTACGGCTACTAGCAGCGTATTGAAAAGAGCCTCAGCCGGCACGATTCGGCGTTGGTTTTCGGTTCAGAATGCTCATGTACCCACGTGCACTCTGCGCGCTTGAACCGAAAACTGCCTTGTCTCGCGCTCGCTGAGACTTCCTAAAAAACGCTGCAGGTACTAGTCGTCTTTGCGTCGCCCACCACTCTGGCGACGTTCTATCTCATGCAAGCCGGTGCCCGATGATCCAAGTGCAGGATCGAAAGGACTGCGACGATCATAGCCGCTGCGCCGGTCGTCATAGTGCGCGAAGTAGCACTCACACTTGGCAACGTCGCAATCTTGCAACGGCAGCTCGGGAGATTCGCTCGCGAGGAACCGTTCACCCGCGTGTCGTTTCGCCGCGGCGCAGGCATGCTCAGAAAACCGAATGGCCACCGCGTGGAATTCGCCTCGATCGGTCGCCGGGAGCTTGCGATCATCGCTGCTCCCGGATGATCGCCCCTGGTTCATCCGGAGATAGATCCAGATGAGCAGCAACGCGATAACAGCGAATAGCAGAACTTTGATCATCCGACGACATGCCTCCTGAATTCGAACACTCTAGCGCAAGCGTCTGCTGTAGTGGAGGTATGTGGCGATAATTACCCAACTACACAATATTCGCAGCCACTTCTTCATGTTAAATTTGCTTTTTTATCAGCGGGCTCACCAATGAATACGGATAGCAAACTCATGGATATGCTGACCGGCTACGCTGCCGCGCACCAGCATCCATTCAACGTGTTCATGCACATGATCGGAATTCCGACGATCATGCTCGGCGCACTGATCCCCATGACGTGGCTGGAATTCGCATTGCCAGGATTCTCTGTCAACCTGGCGCACATCGTGATCCTCGGTTTTTTCCTGTTCTACCTGACGCTGGACGTCATGTTCGCGATTGTCTTCCTTGTCGCCGCGCTACTGCTCGAGATGTTGGCAGGCAGTATCGGTCAGCTGCCATTGGCTGTGTCGGGCAGCATCGCAGCTGCGGCGTTTTTCGGCGGTTACGCGGGCCAGTTCGTCGGTCACTACGTTGAGCGGTCCATGCCCGTTCTCGTCAAGCACCCCATCCAGGCGAACCTGGCAGCGCCGTTTTTCACAGTCGTCGAGCTGTTCAAGATTGCCGGCCTGCGCAAGGACCTGTTCGATATCGTCCAACAGCAAATCGCTGAGCGCAGGGCCGCCGAACAGGCCGGATAGGCTACCGTTTGTCCGCTTTTCTCAAGGCGCCGCTTTCTCGGGCCCAAAGAAGACCACCCAGGTCGAAAAGTCATCGCTGAACGATGAGAAGCGATGCTCGGCGTGTGCCGGGACGAAGATGACGTCACCTTCGGCAAACGGCAACTCGTCGGCTCCAAGCGTGAACTGGCCGTTGCCGGAAGCGATGATGTAGAGCTCGTCCTTCGTGTGCGGTGTCTGCGTGTCCTCGCCCACCGGCTTGTATAGCTCGACGCTGACGTTACCCGCGAATTCGGCTACCTCGACAAATGTCCGGTCTTGCGACAGTTGCTCGAGCACCGCCGGGAAACGCCAGATCGACTGTGCTGCTATGCCAACACCATTTTCGTTCAACGTTCGTGACTCCTTCGATGTAATTGCAGACGTCAGCGTGAGTGTAAACGCTGCGCTGCGTTGCAGAAACCTTCGTCGTGACTACATGGGCGTTCGGCAACGCCCTTGCCTCGGTTTGCCCGGATAGTCATGTCTTGCCAGGGTGAATCATACTCGGGGTTTTAAAGCGTTGTTGTTCGAACGCAGGGAGTCGCGAGCCCATGGAAATCCCACCGGTCTTTCTGGCAAATGACACAGAGGATCTCGAACGCTTCGGCGCTGCATCGAAGGACGGGGACTCAGGTCACATCATCCTCGTTCCCGTGGACTTTTCGGCTCACTCTGCTGCGGCACTTGATCATGCGGCAAAGCTCTCGACGCTGGTGCCGTCTGCCATGGTCGTATTGCATGTCGTTCATGATCCGAGTGACATGCCGGGCTATTACTCAAGCCTGGTAAAGAACAAACACTTCGACCGAATGCAGGACGCAGCAGCCAGCGCGTTCGAAGACTTCCTTGGGAGAGTGATCGGCGAGATTCCGGAGAATGGTGCTCTGTCAAACATCAAGCCGGTCATGGTGGTCGGTCTCCCAGTGACACGCATTCTTGAAGTTGTAGACACGCTGGAGCCGATAATGGTCGTCATGGGCAGTCAGGGTCGAACTGGCCTCAAGCACCTGATCATCGGCTCCAAGGCCGAACAGATCATTCAGCTCTGTCCAGTGCCGGTCACGATCGTCAAGGACCCGAACGCCAGGAAGAGATCTGGCAGCAAAAAGAAGACTAAGGATAGAGAGGATTAGCATTCGGCCTGGAATATCTTCTTTGGCCGGGTCCGCCCCGGCAAAACGCCTCCCGTTTCTGTTCGTCCTTGTTGTTGGGGGCCTGACCACCAGCTCCCTCGCTATCGCCGCAACGGGGCCGGGAGCGGATATCGCCTTCGGCCAGATGGCGATGGGATTGCTGGGCGGTCTCGCGTTGTTTCTGTTCGGCATCGACCAGCTGACCGGCGCGCTGAAGGCGGTGGCCGGCGACCGTATGCGGAGTGTCCTGCAGCGTCTCACGTCGAACCGCTTCACCGGTGCTATGACGGGTGCTTTGGTAACTGCGGTCATTCAGTCGTCGTCAGTCACGACGGTGCTCGTTGTCGGCTTCACGACGGCCGGGTTGATGTCATTCTCCCAGTCGATTGGTGTCATCATGGGCGCCAACATCGGTACGACGATCACGGCGCAGATCGTCGCCTTCAAAGTCACGAAGGCGGCGTTGTTGATGATTGCGATTGGCTTCGGACTGTTCTTCTTCACCAAGCGGGATGTGCTGCGCCACTACGGCGGCATCGTCATGGGTCTTGGCCTGGTCTTTTTCGGCATGAATATCATGAGCGAGGCGATGCAGCCGCTACGCGATTATCAGCCGTTCCTCGACCTGATGCAGCGCATGGAGTCGCCACTGATCGGCATCCTGATCGCAGCGGGATTCACGGCACTCGTCCAGTCATCGTCAGCGACGACGGCTATTGTGATCGTCATGGCCGGGCAGGGCCTCATTTCGCTGCCTGCAGGTATTGCGCTGGCGTTCGGTGCGAACATCGGCACCTGCGTGACGGCCTTACTCGCTGCTATCGGTAAACCGCGAGAGGCCATTCGGGCCGCGATTACTCACGTTCTATTCAACGTTGCCGGGGTGCTGTTGTGGATCGGACTTATCGATCAGCTTGCTCAGTTCGTCATAGCCTTCTCTCCGGAGCATCCGGAGCTTGCGGGTACAGAACGCGCGATGGCAGAAACGCCAAGGCAGATCGCCAACGCCCACACAATATTCAACATCGCCAATACCCTGGTCTTTATCTGTTTGACGACCCTGATTGCCCGCCTCGTCGAGTGGCTGGTACCGGACCGGCCGTTGAACGTCGAGGCCGTCATACAGGCGAAGTATCTTGATGAGGACCTATTGTCGACGCCTGCGATCGCGCTGGAGCAGGTGCATATGGAATTCCGGCGTATGGGTAAACAGGTCGCCAAGATGCTCAACCAGGTGATGCCGGCTGTGTTGACGGGTTCAGCCGTTTCGCTCAAGGAGATTAGAAAACTCGACGACCGCGTCGACCATCTTCACGCACAAATCGTCACTTATCTCGGAAAGATCAGCCGGCAAAAACTGTCTGAGCGTCAGACCAGTGAAGTGCTGCGCCTGATGGACGCCGTCAACGATCTGGAAACGATTGGTGATGTCATCGAGGTCAATCTCGTCAACATCGGTTTGTATCGAATAGAAAAGAATGTTGAGGTCAGCGGACCTACCCGGGAGATGCTTAATCAGTTCCACGCGATTGTACTTCGCTCGCTGAAGTCGGCAGTAAACGCGGTTGCAGACGACGATATGGAGGCCGCGAAGTCGGTGGTAAGATTGAAGAAGGAGATTATGCAGATCGCGAAGCTGTTCTCCGAGTATGAGTCCAAGCGTTTGATCGCGAACGAGCCTAATCGACTTGAGGCTTATACAATGGAGATCGGCGTCACTGAGAAACTACAACGGGTCTACTTCTATGCGAAGCGCATGGCAAGGACTGTTGCGCGCGGGCGCCATTGAAGCTGCGCGGCAGTATTGCCTGACTGTTGCATCGGCAGGACGGTGCCTTCCCAGTCACGGCGACGCAACGCATCCAGTGATCTTTACGGTCTGTTCCGCACACGTCCCCAAGAAGGAACGGCCCCCCGCGAGGGGAGCCGTTGTTGTTTGGTGCCGAGAAGAGGACTTGAACCTCGCTGGGAGAATGTCTATCTTTCGGCCGCAACTACCGCACTGACGATCGTAGGGTAGCCCTGCATCCTGTTCATGAGATCTGCTCTCGGGGAAGCTACCGAAGAAGAATTAGCCACCCTGGCGGGCAGTTCCACACGCGTCCCCAAACGACAAAAGGCCCCCAGAGGGGGCCTTTAGGCGTTTGGTGCCGAGAAGAGGACTTGAACCTCCACGGGGTTACCCCCACTAGCACCTGAAGCTAGCGCGTCTACCAATTCCGCCACCTCGGCAAGGCTTAACCGCGTACAATCGCGGTCTGGCAGGGTCGCGAACTTTACTCAGTGCTTTCACGCCTGTCAATTACATCAGGGGCCTCTCGCCCCGCAAGGAAACACACTTTTGCCTACCAAGAACAACAAGAAACGTAAGAAAAACTACAAACACCCGATTCCCGGCAGAAACGAGCTTATCGATTACTTCGAGAAGGTCGGCAAACCGGTACGCGTCGACCGGATTCTCGGCGACTTCAATCTCAAGGGTCAGCGCATGCTGTCCCTGCTTACGGACCGGCTCGACGGCATGGTCCGGGCCGGTCAGCTGCTCGAAAACCGGCGCCGGGAATACTGCCTGACGCAGAAGCTCGACATTGTTACAGGTCGGGTCAGCGCGCATCGCGACGGCTTCGGGTTCGTGCTGCTTGACGACGGCGGGGACGACGTATTCCTGTCGGCGCGCGAGATGCGTTCCGTCATCGATGGGGACCGAATCGCGCTGAAGATCGCTGGCTACGACCGCAACGGACGCCCGGAGGGCGACGTCGTCGACATCCTCGAGCGGTCGCGCACGCAAGTAGCCGGTCAGTACATCCGGGAGCGGGGCATCGGTCTCGTTATCCCGGACAATCCGAAGGTCAACCACCGCATTCTCGTCGCTCGCGGCGAGGCTGGCGGCGCGAAGCACGGCGAGATGGTCGTCGTCGAGATCCTCGATTACCCAACGCAGGTCGAACAGGCCACCGGCCGCGTCGTCCGCGTCATCGGTTCCCCCGGGCAGAAAGGTATTGCTACCGAACTCGCTATCGAATCGCACGGCATACCGACGCGCTGGCCGAGGCCCGTCAGGCAGCAGGCCGACAAGTTCGGCACGTCGGTACCGACGGCGGCCAAGAAGGGCCGCGTCGATCTCCGTCACGTCGACCTGGTCACGATTGACGGTGCGGATGCGCGGGACTTCGACGATGCTGTGTACTGCGAGACCAATGGAGGCGGCTGGAAGTTACTCGTCGCAATTGCCGATGTCGGCCATTACGTCGATGTCGGTACGCCGCTGGACAAGCACGCGATTGTCCGCGGCACGTCCGTGTACTTCCCGGACCGCGTCGTGCCGATGCTGCCGGAGGTCTTGTCCAACGGTCTGTGCTCGCTGAACCCGAAGGTCGACCGGCTCTGCATGGTCTGCGAGATGAGCGTCGACGCCTCGGGCAAGGTGAAGAAATCGAAGTTCATGGAGGCCGTCATGCGCTCGAAAGCGCGCCTGACCTACAGCCAGGTCGGGACCTTTATCGAGGGCAAGAAGGAGCACGGCGTGCCAAAGGCGGTGCAGGGATCGATCAGGAATCTGCATGCGCTGTACCGCGCATTCTCGAAGGCCCGCAATCGTCGCGGTGCGATCGAGCTGAACCTGCCGATGACGAAGTTCGCGCTGAACGATGCCGGCGAGATCGATCACATCAAGACCGTGGAACGCAACGACGCGCACCGATTGATCGAGGAATGCATGATTGCGGCCAATGTCGAAGCGGCGAAATTCCTGCGCCGCCACCGCATCCCGGGGCTGTACCGGGTGCACGCGAAACCCGATGTCGAGCGCTTCGACGAGCTGCGGCTGTACCTCACCTCACTGGGTCTGAAGGTGCCGCACCCGGAACACGTCAATCCGAAACAGTTCAATGACTTGTTGGCCCAGGTCAAAGGCCGGCCGGACAGCGCGTCGATTTCGATGGCGATGCTTCGCTCGCTGACACACGCAGAGTACACGCCCGAAAACATCGGGCACTTCGGGCTCGCGCTCGATGCCTACGCCCACTTCACGTCGCCGATTCGACGCTACCCGGATTTGCTCGTGCACCGTGCTATCCGACACATCCTGCGAGGTGGCAAGCCGGGCAAGTACGACTACGACGGCAAACAGATGCAACGTCTCGGCGAAATCACATCGGCGCATGAACGCCGCGCCGAGGAGGCGACGCGTGAGGTCGAGGCTTGGCTCAAGTGCCAGTTCATGTCAGACCGGATCGGCGAGCAGTACGGCGGTGTCATCACCGGCGTCACCAACTTCGGGGTGTTCGTGCAGATCACCGAACTGCAGATCGATGGCCTTGTGCACGTCAGCAGCCTGCTGAATGACTATTATCACTTCGAGTCTGACGCCCAGCGCCTGGTCGGCGAGCGGGGCGGTAAGGTCTACAAGCTCGGCGACACCATGCAGGTATTCGTGCATAAGGTCGACATGGAGACGCGAAGGATAGACTTTCGTCCGGCCGACCAGCCGGTCGAGCCGCGATCGGCAAGGCGGGGAAAGCGTTGAGCAGCCCGCTTCGGAGGTTTTCCTGATGACAGACAGCGATCAGCAATGAGTAAGTCCCGCTATGTGACCGGCCTGCGGGCTGTTGAACAGCTGTTGGTCAGCAGTCCCGACACCTTGCGCCGGGTTTTTGTCGAGTATCGTTCTCAGAATCCGCGCGTCGCGGCCATTACGGCCAAGCTCAAGGCACAGGGTATCGAGCTTCAGTCCGCCAACCGTGCCCGGCTGCAGCAAATGTCGGGCGAAGCCCGCCATCAGGGAGTCGTTGCCGAGGTCCGCCGCGACACGCTGCTCGATGAGGCGGGACTGCGTTCTCTCGTGGAGACGGCCCTGTCAGGTGACGGTGAGCTGCTGCTACTGATTCTCGACGGCATCCAGGACCCGCACAACCTGGGCGCCTGCCTGCGCACGGCCGATGCGGCGGGCGTCGATGCTGTCATCGTGCCCCGTCACGGCTCGGCGACGCTCGGCCCGACGGTGTCCAAAGTAGCTGCCGGCGCCGCCGAGCAGGTCCCTTTCGCGGTCGTGGCGAATATCGGCCGGGTACTGGATTGGCTGGGCGAATACGGGGTGCAGCGCATCGGGACCAGCGACAAGGCCGATTCGCTGCTCTACGAGGCCGATATGGCCGGGCCGGTGGCCATTGTGATGGGGCAGGAGGAGAAAGGGCTATCAAAAAGAGTGATGTCCCGCTGCGATCTGCTGTGCCGTCTGCCGATGGCTGGCTCGGTGTCCAGCCTCAACGTCTCGGTCGCCACGGCGATCTGCCTGTTCGAGGCCGTGCGCCAGCGTGGCCCGGACCCGGCCGACAGCCCCGCAGCCGACTAATTTACAAGCGCTTTTTGCTTGCACAGCCGTTTCGGCTTCAGTAGTATGCGCCTCCCCGTCATTAAGGCGGGGTACTCTTGCCACACCGGGCAGCCGGGTGGCTGTAATCCGGGCCATTGTTGGCCGGATTTCATCCATAAGGGACGACAATGAGACACTATGAAATCGTATTTCTGGTCCATCCGGACCAGAGCGAGCAGGTGCCTGCCATGGTTGAACGCTACCAGGGCATGGTGACCGCCGCTAACGGTACCATTCACCGTACCGAAGACTGGGGCCGCCGCCAGCTGGCTCACCCGATCAACAAGATCCACAAAGCGCACTACGTTCTTTTAAACGTCGAGTGCGATTTTGCTGTGATCGAAGAGATCAAGAGTGCTTTCCGCTTCAACGACGCCGTTCTTCGCCACCTCGTGATGGCGCGCAAGGATGCTGTCACCGAAGCCTCGCCGATGGCCGTCGCCGTCGCCGAAGAGAAGGCCAAGGAGAAGGAAGCGCAGCAGCGTCGCGACGCGAAAGCGGCTGCCGAAGCGGCCATGCGTAAGGACGAAGAAGCGGCCAAGACCGAAGCCGAGGCCAAGGCCAAGGACGACGATGCCGAGAAGACGGAGGCGCCCGAAGCCGCTGCTGAAGCGAAGGACGAGTCAGCTGAAGAGCCCGAAGCCGCTGAAGAAACGCCCGACGCCAAGACCGCCTGAGGAGAGCACCGATGAGCAGATATTCACGCAGGCGCAAGTACTGCCGTTTTACCGCCGAGGGCATTGAAGAGATCGATTACAAGGATCTGAACCTGCTCAAGGCATACATCACGGAAACGGGCAAAATCGTCCCGAGCCGTATTACCGGAACGAAGGCACACTATCAGCGTCAGCTGTCGACCGCGGTCAAGCGCGCGCGTTACCTGGCACTGCTGCCTTACACCGATCGACACTAAAGGCGAGCTCTGTGGAGAGCTCCCCTAACGACAGATCGCCGATCGACACTGCGTTGCAGTGGCTATCGGCGAGAACGGTGAACGGCGTTTTCGGGCTGCTGGCCCTGGCGTCGCTACCTTTAGTCGGCATGTTCAGCAGCGCGCTGTTGGTCATGCTGGTACTGAAGAACGGCCTGCGGATGGCGATCATCCAGGCGGCCATCACGGCTGGGCTGCTGGCAATCGCGTCGCTGATGAGCGGAAAGAACCCGGCAGTCGTCGCTTTTTCGATGGCGGCGATCTGGGCGCCGGGACTGATCCTGGTAACGCTGCTGATGGCCACGCGTTCACTGGCGTTGACGCTGCAGATTTCGGTGATTGCGATGGCGGCCCTGATTGGCCTGATCTTCGTGATCGCACCGGACCCGACGGCGTTCTGGGAGTCAACGCTCAACGCCGTTGCGGCTGCGTGGCGCGAGCAAGGACAGGAAGACATGGCTTCGGTGGTTGAACAGCTGCTGCCGTTTGCCGAGCACATGACGCTGACCATTGTTCTGGCGTTGTGGATCGTGCATAGCGCACTGTTTTCGCTGGGCTATGCGATGGCAGGACGCCTGCCAGGGGCTTCAGCGCCTTACGGACGGTTTGCCGAGCTGAGTCTCGGTAAGGTGATTGCGATCCTGATGGCGGTATCGTCGCTGGTCGCAATGGTCGTGAACGCGATCCTGCTTCAGAACCTGGCGTTTCTGTTCTACGCCGTGTTCTGGCTGCAGGGTCTGGCATTGCTGCACTGGTTGCATGCCGAAAAGAAGATTCCGGTGGTGCTGCTGATATTTGCGTACGCATCGCTGGTGATCCCGCCAATCAACGCGATTGCGTTGATGGTGCTGGCGCTCGTTGGATACGCGGACGCATGGTTTAACTTTCGACGCGAGAGGCTTGCCTAGGCGCGGCGAAAACAGGAAGACACAGGGTAAAGAAGATGAACGTTATTTTATTGGAAAACGTGGAAAACCTCGGGAGCATTGGCGACCTCGTCAAAGTTAAGCCGGGTTACGGTCGCAATTTCCTGCTGCCGCAGGGCAAGGCAGCGCTGGCCACCAAAGCCAACATGGCGGAAATCGAAGCACGCCGTGCCGAGCTCGAGAAGGCGGCTGCCGAGGAACTTGCTGCGGCGAAGACACGCGCCGAGCAGATCAGTGGCATCGAGCTGGTGATCCCGGCGAACGTCGGCAGCGAAGGCAAACTGTTCGGATCTATCGGCCCGATCGATATCGCCGATGCCTTCGAAGCGATCCAGATCGAGGTTCAGCGCAGCGAAGTCCGCATGCCGGACGGCCCGATCCACGAGGCTGGCGAATTCCAGATCGGTGTCCACCTGCACCCGCAGGTAGATGCTGAAGTCGCCGTTCGAGTCGTCGCAGCCGAGTAGTGAGTACCAGCGATTCCGGCGCCGTAATGAAGGCGCCGGAGTGT
>JAAUYH010139747.1_pt1 | contig 17850 bp, 13 predicted proteins | sample 7278061 | NCBI WGS metagenome assembly JAAUYH01 (sample SAMN14350203, study PRJNA611818) | marine sediment metagenome | isolation source: surface marine sediment (0.6m) | place: French Polynesia: Moorea | collected 2018-08 | reverse complement strand
TTATCTTCGCAAACATCGATTTAGAATTCCCGATTATCAACTTTATCAAGAGCTTGGCATTTGTATCGGTTCAGGCTCGGTAGAGTCTTGGATTAAGCAAATAGCTTCGAGCCCTAGAAGAAATGACTGCAGATTACTTTGAACCCTTCTTTGCTAGCGTTATTCCTATTCGTGTTAGCTTTCTTAACTCTGGTGCTACTAAAACCATCCTCGCTAACCCCGTAGCTATTGAGGAGATAGAAGAGCAAAATTCCGAAAATAAAGAATTCCTCCTCGACTACACAGGAGAAGCACTCGACTTAATTTATTCTCTAACCGCAGGACAACCTTACTTAGTCCAACTTATCGGCTTTCAACTAGTCCGCAATTATAATGATCAAGTATTTGAACAAGGAAAAACCCAAGATAACACCTTGACTTTAAAAGATATCGAAGCCGTAATCAACCCTAAATTTTTCCAACAAGGGCGTTATTATTTTGAGGGAGTTTGGGGACAAGCAGCACAGGATGCCCCAGGACAACAAGAGATAATTAAAGCTTTAGCACCCTATCCCCAAGGATTAACTAGAGAAAATCTGGCTGCCGAGACTGGTTTAGATAGAGAAATTATCGAAAAAGCGATCGCAATTCTGATCCGTCATGATGTTATCGAGGAAGACAATGGTAACTATCGCATTATTGTGGAACTCTTTCGCCGTTGGGTTGTGATGAAAACTGTTAACTGTTAGCTGTTGAATGTTGATATACTCGCTGCGCCACCTCCGCTATACGTTTCATTGCTGCGACTATTTCCGCCTCTGTAGCAGTCAGGCTAATCCTTAAACATTCTTGCTTGTGTTGCCAATCTTCTTTTAATCCAGGGAAGAAACTACTTCCAGGGACAACAATTACTCCTACCTGCTTTAATTTCTGATAAAACTCCCAATCTGTCATTGGTAAATCTTTAAGCCATAACCAGGCGAACATCGCTCCTTCTCCCTGATGCAAATACCAAGGGATATCAGGCATAGCTGCATCAAGAGTATGCTCTAAAAGTTCTATCTTGCGCTGATAGTGAGGACGAATAACTTTGGTGGCAATATCAGCCAGTTTACCAGATGAAATTGCTTTAGCAGCGATCGCCTGTCCATAGCGAGCAGAATGTATACAGGCATTAGTTTGAAAGGATTCTAAGATCTTAATCAGTTGTGGATTACCAATAGCAATACCAATTCTCTCTCCCGCTAATCCTGCTTTAGACAAGCTCATGCAGTGGATAATATTATCGCCAAACTGGGGAGTCATCTCGGTAAAGTTCAAGGCTGGGAAAGGGGGGGCATAAGCAGAGTCAACTAATACGGGAACATCATAGTTAGCAGCGAGATTAGCAATCTTAATTACTTCCTGATCGCTAATTACATTTCCTGTGGGGTTACAAGGACGAGAAAAAATTACACAGCCAGTTTGTTGATTAATTTGCAGTTGACTAAAATCGGGACGATATTTAAACCGATGTTTGTCTTGATCGATTTCTAGAGTAGGTTTGTATGCCAACAACGCCTCTGGGGTTAAACTTACCCCACCATATCCCGTATAATCTGGACTGAGGGGCAATACCACCTGTCTGAGTTCTCCTGATGTCGTATAACCACCAAAAGCATTAGCAGCATAGAGATATAAAGCTTGCGAGCCACCTGTAATTAAAATGTTGCGATCGCTCAAGTTCAAACCGTAACGAGCATTAAAATCTTGAACTATTGCCTCAATTAAAGGTGCATAACCTTGGGATATGCCATAACGACAGATAACCTCGCCATATTCATCGCTATCTAAGAGTTCTTGAGTGCAATCTCGCCATAACTGCTCAACTTCGGGCAAAATAATCGGATTTCCTGCACTAAGATTAATAAAATCTCTTCCTGCACTGTTTCTCAAGGTTTCAATAATATCTTTCATGATTGCCCTAACTCCAGTTAGTTGAGACATTTGCAAGCCAAATTGAGATAGAGTAGGGTTCATTGATAATTACCTAAAGTTAAGCTAGAAAATATCTTAGACCCCTTCTGTTGGTCGTGGCAACCAGAATAATGGCTTTTCAGAGGTAAACCACGACTAATTTGAAACCTAGAGTTTTTGAGTAATAAGTAACGAGTGTCGATGCATTGAAAGTGCAACAGAAAGTTGCATCACCCGTTTGCTATTTGATTACCAAGTTGAACAGTTCTTTTTTCTCTGTGAGCAGATATTTCATCATCATCGGTTGGAGTGTAAAACTAATTGGATTTATTTCCAAATTTACTTCAATTAGCGATCGCCTTTTTAAAGATGTCAGAGCAGGAAGCAATTTTGACCAATTTACTTGGGGTTTAATATGCTCTTGTAATTGTCTTAAGCTCATTGGTTGGCGATTAATTGCTAAGGTACATATAATCTGTTTCTCTATGGTTGATAAACGTTCAAACTGCTCTGTTAACAGTTTCTGAAAAATAGTTGGGATGAGAAGATCGAATTCTGTATTTGTGCCAAAAAACTGAACTATACTTCCACCAAATAGTTCTTGTATAGTTTGTGCTACTAGCTTTAAGGCTAAAGGGTTACCTCCATAACATTCGATCATTGTTTGCCAACAATTGGAGTTAGATAAACTAACCTCTTTTAAAATTTCTTGAGCTGCATCTCCCAAACTACCTAGTTGTATTGAGTCAACTTTATTGCCTCGAATAGATAACATATCTATCGGCTCGTCTTGACTAGTTAGTAGTAGACAGCTTTGATGATATTCCTCTCCTATTAGTTTAATCAGTTGACTATAATTGCTATATTTTTTTTGATAGGAGCCAGCCAAATGATCAGTAGCTAAAAGTGCTTCTAAACCATCAAAAATCAGCAGACATCGCGAAGAGCGCAAGTACTCTATCAATAAGTAAATTTGATCATGAATGCTAGTTGGTAAAGTCTGAGGATTAAAGAATACGAGTAAATCTCGCAAAAGATCTTCAAATAAAGGAGTATGACGCAAATTACGCCAAATAACATACTTAAATTTGTGCTGATTTTGTTGAGCAAACTTTAGCGCTAGACTAGTTTTGCCAATTCCTCCCATACCCAAAAGTGTTATTAAGTGATATTGCTCTTGTATAATTTTTTTGTCTAGTTGTGCTATTTCTTGTTCTCTACCATAAAAGCTAGAAACACAAGGTGCTTGTGACCAATCCTGCTTAGGCTGAGAAGCTCTATATCCCTTTTCTTCGAGCCATTGAACAATATTTCGCCAATTTTTAATAGTATTAAGATCATGATCAGTTAAGGTTTCGATGTAGCGATATAATCCCCTGGTTAATTCAACTCTCAGGGAGTTTAATTTCCAGTGAAGTTGTTTAGCTATCTCTTTAGGAGAGTAACTGCATAAAAAACCTCGAAGAATCGCTTTCTCCGTTGGCGTAAGTTTCGTAGTTCTAGATGTAGTCAATTGTTTGACTTGAGTGAGTTTTAGGTATAGTTTATCTAGATCCCAGCTAAGTTTTGCTTCCTGAAATAGTCGATCTTCAAATTTCATAACCTCTACCATTTCTTCAAATTTCATAATCTCCACCACCTATTTCGATTTCAGAGCCTTGAACATCTCTTCAAATTTCATAACCTTCTACATCTATTTAAAATAAACGCCTAATCTAAATTTCATTGTATGTATGGCTCTACGTTTAGACATTTTATCGGATAGAAATGTATACATTTCTGGTACGCTAGGATACTGATAGTAACTATGCGTGATTTGTCAAGAAAATAAACAATGTAGTTGCAAATCTTTACTAAGTCTAAAATTGTCTGGCTAATCTAGCTTTAGAGAATTTTATCGGTTTCGCGATCGCTAATATTATCTTGCGATTTATTAAGAGATCTTCTTTCTAGTAATTTAGATGATTACGTCTAGTTTCATTTGATGTATTTGTGAAGTGCTTTCCAGCAACCTTTTAAACCACAAAAGATAGACAGAAAAACCTAATCAAAGTCCTAATCAAAGTCCTAATGAAGTACTAATGCAGATTAGGTGAATCTATTTAGACTTGCTCGGTATTGTTAATGTAGTTAATTAAAAAAACTCACTTTAGCTGCGTCAATCTTTGACTAGATTTAAATATCGTTATTACGAAGTATTTATTGAGTTGTCTGTATGCTATTAAATTCTCATAATGTTTTTGATTATTTGAGCGAGCGTAATCTTTGTAATTCCTCAGAGAAAAATATTAGTGAAGTTGAACCCCTCGCTGCGAAAAACTTTAATCTATTAGTTACTTTTCCCGATAGCCGTAAGTTGCTAGTTAAACAAGAAAGGCACGACCTTGAAGGAAAAACGGCGGGGGAATTCGAGAATGAGTGGCGAATTCAGGAATGGTTACAACAGTTTCCTGAACAAAAAAGTCTTGCTCCTTTTTTACCAGAGTTACTTCAGTTTGATGCAGAGAATTCGATTATTATTTTCCGCTACTTAGATGATTATCATGACTTATCGGATTTCTACGTGAAAGAAAATACTTTTCCAACTGAAGTTGCCAGCACTATTGGGACTCTTGTGGCAACCATGCACCGCAATACTTATGAACAAGAACGTCATCGACAGTTTTTTGATCGAGAAAACAATAGTCAGGTTAACAACCAAGTCCCTCGTTTAATTAAGGGTTTAGAAAGAGTTAAGCCAGAAATATTTAGTTCAATTCCTGCTGATGGCATCAAGTTTTTTACCTTATATCAAAAGTACGATAGTTTAGGTCAAGCGATCGCCGAATTAGGAAATTCCTTTACCCCGAATTGTCTGACTCACAATGACTTAAAACTCAATAATATTCTCTTGCATACAGATTGGCAGGAGCCGAAGGACAGTATTATTAGGCTAATTGATTGGGAGCGTAATAGTTGGGGTGATCCTGCTTTCGATTTAGGTACTCTCGTCGGTAGCTATATCCAAATCTGGCTGGGTAGTTTGGTTATTAGTAAGTCTTTAAGTATCGAAGAATCTTTGAAGTTGGCCATGATTCCTATAGAACAACTTCAACCTTCTATTGCTAGTTTGACTAAAGCCTATTTAGAGACTTTCCCCGAAATCTTAGAATATCGCCCCGACTTCTTATTAAGAGTTGTCCAGTTTGCTGGTTTTGCTTTAATTGACCGGATTCAGGCAATGATTCAATATGAAAAATCCTTTGGTAATACGGGAATTGCCATGCTTCAGGTAGCTAAAGCTCTATTATCTCGCCCAGAGCGATCGATGCCTACCGTTTTTGGCAAGGCTGTGATCGAAATAGTTCAACTTTGTACTACTGCTTAAGACCTTGATGATTTAAAGACTGTCTCACTAATAGCTATTAGCCTTTAAATAATAAATTAGCTTTTTATACTTTGATTCATCAACGCCCTACTTATAAATTTCTACTTAAAAATTTTTATTAAGAAATCAAGTTATGACACAATTACTAGATTCTCCTCAATCTCAGATCAATAATTGCTCCCATCGCCTACAAACTATTCTAGAAGATATTGTTAATCAGATTGAAATTAGGGCGGATTTTTCAGTACGACATCCCGACTATCAGCCAATAGAACTCCATGAGGAAGCTAAAAGCCGATTTCAGAAAATGCCAGAGCAGATGCAGCAAAAATATCTTAGTCTGCAACTACAGAGTTTTCTCTACGGTATTTACTATAGTGGCGCGATGCGCCAAGCTTTAGCATTAGATGCAGAGGAGAATAATTTACCCCTAGATCTAGAAAATAATACTGTCTTGGGAGTTGATTTAGAATTCTATAATCGCTTAGATAAAAGTAATAGTGGTCAAGGGTATTTCGAGCCTGGATGGTTAATTCTGAAAGAAGAGGAAGATGGTAGCTTAATAGTTAACCAAAATGGTTTAAAACTACATATTGAGCGTGATCAACATTTACAATCAAGTGAACGAGATGCTGTAGTTGGTGATGCGGTATCGATCAAAATGCCTAAAAACCGTGTGCAGAATAGCTTTTATATATCTGTTGGCAATGCTAGAGCAAATCCGCCTGAGGACAAGTCTGCCATAGTACGAATCTACTTTAACTTAACTCCTGATGGCGCAGTAGGAGTAATGAGTAGCCTCACACAGCAACTAAACGATCGCAATATTCCTTTTGATTTTAAAGTTTTATACAACCCTCAAGATTACCAACGTCATGATTCTGGGGTTTTGTATTTTGATAAGAGCGACTATGAGCAAGTTCATCAGATATTACAGGCAGTATATCAAGAGAATCAGGCTCATTTTAAAGCGGAAGTTCCTTTATTCACTTTACAGTTAGCACCAGGTTTAGGATTAGCAGAAGAACCAAACCAAAAGTTTGCTGAAAAAGAAAGTTTTGGGATGAATCGCTGTCAAATTATCGCTAATGGTTTACTGGATGCTTGGTATCAAGATAAAAACTTACCAGATGAGAAAATGCAGTGTATCTTTGAGCAATTTTCACTTTCAGGAATTGAGATAAATCGTACTTATCTTAATCCTGGTTCGGAAGATATTTATTTAAAGTTCCCTGCATAATATAACTTCAAAATATTTAAAGTGATATCAGCATTTTATTGGTCAGATAGAATGCTGATTTTTATTGAAATTAGAAATTGAACATTAATAGTTTAATTAAGATATCATCAGGGTTTCAAGTTAATGAAATAGTGGCTTTATTTACGCCTCCGTCTACTAGCAGTTTTATCATAAATTACTGTAATCAAAATGTGCTCCGTAGTCGATGTATCCTGTATCTTCAGTTTCTGTGTTTGTTGAATTTACATAAATACCAAAGAAACAAAAAAACATTAATACTTCAATTAAATTAATCATATAACTTAATATTTTCTTGACCGACAAAACACTTATTTTATAGTGAAAGTAATAGTGAAGTAACTCATTGTCTTCAACAATACTAATATTTTTTATTATGTTTACATTAGCTACAGATCCATTATTGAAAATAGTAAATGATGCCTCATTTTTATCAGAAAGAATTAATAACAATCTTGATTCTCAAAATAATATTCTTACGAAATCAGAGCAATATTTGATAGACCAGCAAATTAGTAACTGGTGTAAATTAGTTGGGGGACAAGAGAAACTAGAAAACTATTTGCATTGGTATGGATTGGATTTAGGTTCTGTTCGTCCTTTTATCAAAACATCACATTTAACACAATCTTCTTTACCATCTTGGATAAAAACTTTTAAAGTATTAGTTCAAAGCAGCAAAAATATATTGCTGGAATTACCAGAACATAAAGATTTGCCAATTGATACTGAGCATTCTCTACCTTTCGAAGATTTTTATGTTCCATTTGTTCTAGTTGCTAGAAACCAGCTCAAGTCTAAGTTACCTTTAAACTGGATTTCAAACCTATTGAGCAACAAAGCCTATCAAGCACTAGAAAGAAGCTTGCTGCAACAGCTAGTTAATTTAGGAACAGAAACTTTACTATTAGAATTTAACAAAGTAAGGGAAAAGTATTTCTCTCCAGAACAAGAAGCTATTCAGATCGATGACGACAAACATTTGTATACTTCCTTTGTTCAAAATCTTCACAAAGATGGAGGATTAGAATTTTGGGCAAATTATCCTGTCTTAGCCCGCTTAATAGCCACAACTATTGATTTATGGGTAGAATCTACCACTGAATTTATTACCAGACTGCAATATGATTTGCCGACTATTGAACATACTTTCGCCAACCAAGAAAATATAGGGAGAGTTGAATCAATTGATACTTCTCTTGCCAATCCCCATCATGGCAAACGTACAGTTATGGCTCTTACATTTTCTTCTGGGATAAAAGTTGTTTATAAACCTAAAGACTTGAGCTTATATGCTGCTTTCAATCAATTACTAGATTGGTGTAATCAACAAAAGATATCTTTACCTTTCAAATTAACTAAGATTCTTAAGGGTCAAGGCTATGGCTGGGTTAATTATATATCTCAACAGTCTTGTGCAGAAAAAGCTGAAGTCAACAATTTTTATCAAAGAGCAGGAATGTTATTATCGCTGCTCTATGTATTAGGAGCAAAAAACTGTCATGCAGAAAACGTAATTGCTGATGGTGAATATCCAGTTCTCATTGATGCTGATATTTTGATGCAGCCACAGATTACAGGTAGTGATAAATCAGAAGCATGGTTCAGAGATTCAGTCGTGGGTATCGGATTTTTGCCAAGGTGGGAGGGGAAGATTGACGCAAAAAGTTCCCAAGATTCTAGTGTTTTGGGCAATATATATCCTCATCAAATAAATTCTTCGAGAGAGTGGAAATTTATCAACACAGATAAAATGCACTTAGCTCGGAAAAGTAAGGTTATTCCTGCTGGAACTAATGTAGTAACTCTAGATGGAAAGACTATTGCTCCTTATGACTACCAAGAAGATCTTATTAGAGGTTTTGAGGAGATATATAAGCTGTTAATTAAACATCAAGAAACTCTTCTTGGTACAGAAACTCCTTTCGCCAATTTTAAGTTATCAAAGTCTCGATTTATTACTTGTCCTACATTAACCTACGCCATCACAGCTAAGAAAAGTGTTAGTCCCCAGTATTTAAGTAATGGCTTTGACTATAGTCTGCTGATCAATATTCTGAGTCATAATTATTTAACAACAAACAGTACAAACAACCAGTCATATACTAAAGAAATTTTAACTGCGTCAGCAAAATCTATACAACAGCAAGATATACCTTATTTTTCAGTAGCTTGTGATAGCGATACTCTAGAAGTTGAATCAGATAAACTTATCCAGCACTTTTTCTCAAGATCTAGTTTTCAACAATTAATTGCTCGATTAAAAAATCTTGATCAAAAAGACTTAGAATTTCAACAAAAAATGATTCGCTTGAGTCTTTATGCCAAGATGGCGCATCGAAATCCAGATAATACATTTACTTCTCCAGAAGATGACTATACCCAACATGCGCCCCTTAGCTCAGAACAACTAGTTCAAGAAGCTACAAAAATAGGCGATAGTCTGGTAAATAGTGTTATTCGTCATGATGATGATTGCAACTGGCTTTCCCTGGAGTATATGTTTAAAGCAAATCGCTATCAACTTCAGCCTTTAGATGATTCTTTATTTACTGGGCGGATTGGAGTTTGCTTATTCTTGGGAGCCTTAGCAAAAGTAACTGGTAAAAGTGAATATAAAGATGTTGCTTTAACAGCTTTATCCCCCTTAATCCATTTTATTGATCAACAAGACCCTCAGAAAAGATTCGTTGAGCCAGGATTAGGTATAAATGGCATAGGCGGTATTATTTATAGCTTAGTTAAAATTAGTCATTTCCTAGAAGCACCAAGACTTTTAGAAAATGCTCAAGCATTGGCAAAGTTGATTACTCCAGAAGTTATTACTCAAGATCACCAGCTAGATATTATTTTTGGAGTAGCAGGAGCAATCCCCGGTTTAGTATCTCTTTATCAGGAAACTAAAGATCAAAGCGTTTTAGATACAGCTATTTTATGTGGACATCAATTACTATCGAAGCGAACTAGCATTTATCCTAGAGCATGGATAACTTTAGCAGAATTAAGAAATAAACCCCCGACTGGTTTTTCTCATGGTGCATCAGGTATTGCTTTATCTTTGCTGCGCCTCTATAGCGCGACATCAAATATGACTTACCTAGAAGCAGCTAAAGAGGGAATCGAATATGAAAGCAGTATCTTCGATAAGTCACTAAAAAAATGGCCTGATTTACGCTTATCAGAACAAGCAAATAAACTTGATGTTATGTACGCTTGGTGTAATGGGAGTCCTGGTATTGGATTAGCTCGCTTAGGTAGTCTCCCGATTATCGAAACTCAAGAAACCTATGCTGATATAGAGATAGCCTTAGACATGACTCAGAAATATGAACTATTTAATGGTAGTACTAGTGATGTAGATTATTTATGCTGTGGAGGCTTGGGAAGGACAGAATTGTTTGTTTTGGCATCTCAAAAACTTGATAATCAGGATTGGCTGATATCTGCGAGAAAAAATGCAGCATTAGTAGTTGCCAGAGCGAAATCAAACAAAGAGTATGGTCTATTGCCTCATTTACCTGACTCTATTTTAAGTCCCAGTTTTTTCAAAGGTTGTGCAGGTTTAGGCTATCAGTTTTTACGACTTGCAAATCCGACATCATTACCTTCAGTACTAATTTTTGAGTAGTTTGAGTAGAAAGAGAATATTGATCATAATCTAAATCAAAGAATTAAACCGCGTCCACATTGAGAACAGGAGTTTTGAAATTAAAAGATAGATCCCGGAAAACCCTTCCCGTTTAACCTTTTCCCCTGCCCCAAACCTTTACGAAAACTACGGATTTCAAACTAGACGCGGTTTATTGATATTTGTTGAAATTGAATTAATAAAAATTAACTCACTAAAAATCGTGGGTTATTATTTTGTCTGTTTTTCAATAGAATATCAGATATAAGTATAGTATTTTTATTCAATAAATCAACAGTAAATAACCAGAATATATTCCAATTTAAATAAATTTAATAGCAAGGTTTATTTAAATACTATTTCCTTGGTACGCACAGTGTTTTAATAAATAAAAAAAATGTATGTTTTATGTTCAAAGCTATTGGTTATTTTGTTGATTTTTCGATTTGCATTTATTACTATTAGATCAGATTGAAGCAGGGATTAAAAACAAATGAATTCTGCTTATCTATAAATAAAAACTTAAACTCAATTGGAGCAAGAACGAACAATGGCTAATATCAATATCGAAACTTTAGACCTAAATGGTAATGATTTATTTCAAGATTCAGAAAGCTTTATTACTGAGCTTGATGATAACGGAGAATCCATAGTTGGTGGATGGTACAAGAAGTTCTATAATGAATGTGGTTTCACAGGATTCTGTGGTAATACAATTGGTAAATGCGGTAACACAATTGGTAAATGCGGTAAAACTGCATTTGTTTAATTTCTAATTTCTAATTGTTACTACACCTCTTACCAAATCTCAATTATAGAAATAGAGATTTAGTAATTAATAAATGGTCCATTTTAAAGAATGATTGGTATGAAAATATTTTTGTACCAATCTTCTTGTTTAGTAGAGCAAGAATTGAATATAAATAATTTATGCTAATCAACAATTTGAACTTAGTTAGTAGCTAAAATTAATATCATGGCTAATATCAATATCGAAAATATCTCCGACTTATACCTATTCCTTACTAGAAATCAAATATAGAAGTCAAATGATTACCTCATCACACTTGGAAAATCAAATAATAAATGAGAAGCTACAACAAATCTTTCAAAGTTACCTAATTGGTCGAGTAAAACCCCTAGTCAAAAATGAAAATATTGATGTTATTTTAGATGAGCAAAAGAAAACTATTATGATGGCTCATTTGCCATTAGAACATCTAATTAGTATCAAGCAAATTATGAATGCTGGGAAAGCTGGGTTAGCAGCATCATTTCAAGATAATGTTCTCGATGCGGAACAAGCATATATAACAGCAAATGAAACGATAAAAAATAGTCAACTTAATGATGAAGGTTCACTAATTATCAAAGATAATTTTAATGCTGCCAAGGGTTATTTTGATTATCGTCAAAGGAATTATGAAAGTGCCAGGGTTAACTTGAATATATCTCTAGAAGCATGTATGGCTTTAATCAACAAATATGGTTATGATTTCTTAGATGGAAGAGCTATTCATCTTGCCTGTAATATACTAAAAATTGAAGCATGTTCTGGTAATCACGAAAAAGCAATGAAAATTGCCTGCTACCTAATCACTAAGATGAAAGGTAATTATAATAGCTCACTTTATAAAGATATAGATTTACTTGAACCTGTTCATCATTTATCCTGTGAAGATAAATACTTTTTGTTTACTCAAGTTTTTGGTGAGGTTGCCAAGCTACTTGCTACCTGTAGTGATGATGAATCTAATGAATTAGTTACTTTAGCTACTGATTTTCTTGAAGATGGCAATTGGACATCAGACGAACAATTTGATCGAGAATATACTTGGTTTCAGAATAAAAAGACTTTAGTAAAAGGTAAAATTATTGAATTCCTGGAACAATCCAGTAATTTTTTAGCAATGGGTAGAAGTGCTTCTAAACTTTTATGGCACGCAACAGTTTTAGATGTACTAAAAATATGCCAGAATATTGACTCTGAAATATCAAGAAACTTGCAAAGATATATTACAGAAGATTTTGCTAACTACAAGTATTTACCCAGTGTTTTAAAAGCATAATATTCAAATAGGTTATGTTTTGTGAACTATTTAATAGATTCAGCGATCGCAAATATTTATATTGCGATCACGCGATCGCGTTTATTTTTAAGCTGCTTGATTACTGACTTCAAGATGACTAACAACTTGAACTTGTTGTGCCTGTTGTTTGAGCCATAGATTTGGCTCATGAAGGTAGTCCCATGAAAAGTAAAATAATATTGACTCTTATAGGATTTCCGCTGACTTCACTAGTTATGTTTTTTGTACTAATAAATAGTAGGTCAATTACAAATTTGAATGCAGTGAGTATGGAAGAAAACGTTATGTTTAAAAAAGAAATTAGAGTTATGCTTAAAAAAGAAATTAGACAAGTTGAATACTTTAATTCAATTAACATTAAGGGAGCCTATGCAGTTGAAATAGTTTGCCAAAAGGAGCAAAGTGTTGAAATTCAAGCTCCTGAAGATATTTTAACATTAGTTCAAACAGAAGTCAGAGATGATATTTTATTTATTTTTCTCAAAAATAACATTCCTAACGATAAGAATATTAACATTAAAATCTCAGCTATCAAATTGAGAAATATTTATGCTTCAGGAGCAAATAATATCCAAGTAAACAACCTAAAAAATAAGCAGACAAATATCAATTTTGATGGTAGTTCTAACTCTGAGATATCTGGAGAAACTGAAGACCTAAATGTAACGATATCCGGTCAAGCAAACTTTGATGCACAGGAATTTGTATCACAGAGAGTTAACCTTGATTTGTCCGGGTCTGTAATGGCAGAAGTTCAAGCAAATGAGGAGCTTAATATTGCTATGAATGGTGCAGGAGCTATTTTTTATTATGGTGATCCTAAAACGGTAACCAGGAAGATAAAAGGACCAGTCTTCATTAGTAAAGAGTAATCTCTTGAATGAATGACACTAAGATAAGCTGAAAACTCTTTAATTAAGAGCAGGGAGGATTTTTATTTACTAAACAAACGGGAGCATGTCAGTTTAGCTAGAACAAATGAACCAAACAAGAAAAAGCGATCGATGATAACGTTAAAATCAGGTGTGGTCAGCAGAGGAAACAGATGACACCAATGGAAAATGTATGGCAAGTCCTCAAACATCGATGTGCTTATCTTAATAACATTCTTTTAGCTCAGTAATATTTTTGTTCTTACAAAAGTGACCTGCTCCCTACCCATCCTACTGGCTGGCGCTTTTTCCTCGTCGTAAGGTAGTTAGTTATGATTTGCGCAAGAAGTCTATTGTTTTTTTTCTTGTTTATCCTTTACAACCTCGCTAATATAGCCTTCCACGTCTCGCTGGATGATATTTTCTACCCGTTCAGCGAAATTAGAATAAACTTCGGAGTGATTCTGAGCCTTAACGTAGGGGCCACTTAACTGAAAAAATTGCCAGCCTTCAATCTTCATTAATTCGGCTGTGTTGCGGTAATGACGGTAGCGTTCACCATAGTGAAAAAATTCTTCTACAGCAGCACTAATGGCAACAGCTTGGCTCAAGGCAAATGCTACCCAACCGACGATTTCTTTGACATTATTACCGTTGATGTTAAGACTAACCAAAGCAGGAACGATTACTCCGCCGATAATTGTAATTAAACGCAAAAAATAATATCGGTTACGATTCTGCTGTGCCCGACTTTCCAACCAGAGCATCTGGGACATCCAGCGAGACTTCATAAACTGTCGTTGCAAATCTGACAACTCAATTTGTTCAATTAGGGAATTCATCTCCTGTTTGAACTGTTCGTTATAATTTTTAGGCTCTTTTGATTCTGAGATATTTTCTAAGCTTTTGCTTTCTAAAGCGCTGTCAATCATTTTTTACTTCCTCGGTAAAGATTAGTTCAAAAAATTCGACTCTTACCACATATATTCAAACGTCAAGATTGATTAGAAAAATAAGTTTTGGTAAATAAGCAAACTATTTTTTCTCCTTTCACCTCTCTTTGCCTGTTCTATCTGAACTCATCAATTCAAAGTTAACTGAGTAATACTTAAGTATTTTCTTTTTTGCAAACTCCCTCATGTTTTTAGGGCAGTGAAAATTATCCCCAACTCAACTTGTCTTCCGAGGGAAATTAAGAACAATGCTCTTATATTTATTAGTTAATTAGTTAATAAGTTCAAAAGATAAGGGGGAAAATTCAATAATAAGTTCAAGTCCTATAGTGGCTTAAAACAAACTAAGTGGCAACTGTAGTAAGTTTATCGGTAGATCGACAGAAAGTAACTGCTTATCAGAAATCGTGGGAAAACATAAAACTTTTAGATCCCTTATGCATATGTTCTACAGTGCCCATATCGAATGAAGTTGTTTGTTGAGCACCTGAGCCAACTTGGTATTTGAACTCAATCACATTCAATCGCGACTTTTCGTGCTTTCGACGAACAGTGACTGTCCCCACCACCTTATCATCAGGAACTACTTTGATGCTCTCTTTGAGTGGGTATAGTTGTTGCCCCCAGTGGTTGTAAGTTTGTCCTGGTTCTGTGTTCAAAACCACTCCGTTGGGAAAATCTGTGGTGAACCAGCCAAGAAATCCTCTAATTTCAGCCTCCTTGCTTACCGTAAACTGAAAATCCTGGCTGAACTGGAAGAGTGCGGTAGGATCGACAGTTGCACAGTCAAAATCAAGCACTCGCTGTGGTTCCGAGACAAGATTATCTGGAGATAAGTAGTTGACACGGATCGCATTCCCCAGGAAGTAGTCTGACAAGTCCTGTTCTAGATCTGAAGTGAAACTGGAGTAGTCTACATCAAGACGTTGAAGATTGGTCACCGTCTCGTTCCACTCTGCCATATCTTGTTCAAATTTAGCCCTAACAAAATTGGTATGATCGTGGTCACTAGTTGGCGCATACAAACCAATCAGAATGCTAGCATGTGAAGGCAACATTAATCCTCCTGGCTTTAACCATTTGTCACGAGCATAAGCCACACTGTCAAACATAGATTCTTTAAGTAAAAGGCTACCCATCCACTCACTAACGATCACATCAACTGGCTCAGGGATCTCAACATCTTCAACTTTAGATTGGATAACTGTCACTATATTTGACACGTTTGACACCTGAACCAAATGCCTAGCAAGTTCAGCGGCATTACTAGCGTCCACCGCATAAACCTGTTTAGCACCTGCCTTAGCTGCCCAAACAGACAATACGCCAGTACCTGTTCCCACATCAAGGATAACCTTGTTCTCGATTATTTTTGACTTGTTGTTGAATATAGCCGAGTGATATGCTTTCATTCTCTTCATGTCTTCTAACATGAATCTCTGCGATCGCATTGAGCCATATAAATCAAAGTATTTAAAAGCACTCTCGGACTGGCTGGGTTGTGAAGTGGTCATTTTTTTACCATTGAATTATTGATAATCAAAATTTATATATACAACAATACATACTTGTATTAGGACACTTATTACTCACTACTTACGAGAAATCAACTTTTCCACTTGCTCCATGTCTAGGGGAAAAGGCTTTTTCCGAGACTGGTAATCTTGTGAACGAGCAACGCCATCGTGACGAATCAGAGCATTGATTATCCAGCAAGGTTCAGAACTAAGATTAACCAACAGATGGGGGATCCCAATCGGAATTTTGACCACTTGCGGAATACAATCCCTCAGGGCAACGTAATGATACTGACGGTTTTGCAAATACACTAAGACCACGCTTCCTCTAGCTACGAATAGCTGATCAGTTTGAAAGTGATGGCAAAACAAACCCTCATCCACAGTTTCTGGAGGCATCTCAAAGAACTCTGTGTGTTCGCTAAATAGACATTTTTCATTACCATCTGGAAGATTAAAAAAATAAACATTGTCTTCTGCCACTTTTTTAAGTGAAATACATTCCACACTATTAATCAGACCCACATCAACTTCCTCCAATTTAAATTAGACATTCTTTCCTCTTAACGCAACTTGAATCTGTTCAGTTACTTTGAGAGAGAGGTTTTATAGCTCCCTGAAACTCTCTTATTTGATAACAAGTACGATTTTTGGTAATTGCTTGAGCAAAAATTATCGATAGCTGCTTCAATCTCTTCTCGATGTCCTAATGCTCCTAATCGCAAGTACCCTTCTCCACAATTACCAAATACGCAACCAGGAACGCCCACAATTCCTGTCAATTGCAACATTTGTTCAAAAAATTGCCAGGATGACAAGCTTTGGGATGCTTTCAACCAAATAAAAGGACTATCAATACCGCCAAAGCACTTTAGACCAATCGTTTCCAAAGCATCTCGAAGCAAGCGAGCATTTTGCAGGTAATAATTAACTATCCCCTGACATTCTTGTTGTCCTGCTGGGGATAAAGCCGCGATTGCTCCATGCTGGGCAACATTGGCAGTGCCCCAAAATTTAATAGCATGTCTAATTCGCCACAGCTCATTTAACTCTCCAGCCACTGTATTGTTAATAGTTAGTGCCTCTGGAATAACACACCACCCCACCCTCAATCCTGTAAAGCTTGCCCATTTAGAAAAACTGCCAATTTCAATCGCGCATTCTTTCGCCCCTTCGATTTCATAAATACTCTGAGGGATGTTTGGAGTCTTAATAAACGGACTGTAAACGGTATCAAAAATAATTACAGCTTGGCAACTTCTCGCATAGTCTACAAAAGCTTGGAGATGTTCAGAAGTTGCAACTGCTCCTGTGGGGTTATTAGGAAAACACAGATAAATCAGATCTACTTTTTCCTCTGGAGGCTTGGGCATAAAATCATTTTCTTCATGACAAGGCAAGTTTATGATTTGACGATCTGCCAATAAAGTTCCCTCGACAAAAGCGGGATAGGTGGGATTTTGTAGCGCCACTTTACTATCTGGAGCAAACAATTCTTGAATATTGACCGAAGCCGATTGAGCACCATCGCTGATAAAAACTTCCTCTGGATCGAGATCGATGCTCTTTTTTTTTTGGTAATAGTTAGTGCAAATTGCCTGTCTCAGCCTTGGATTTCCAGTTGGATCTTCATACCCTGTATAAGTGTGGGGCGCGCCTAATCGATTGGCTGCATCAACTAAAGCTCTTACTACCGTAGTTGGTAAAGGCTGAGAAGTATCCCCAAATGCTCTCATAAAAATTTTTTTTTGGGGATGGGAAGATTTATAGGCTTCAACCTTGCTCAATACTTTTTTGCAAACTGATTGGAGATAGGTTGGGTATTCAGTGAACCTATTGAGGGATAAATTTTTGTTCGCCATTGGGCTGCGATTAATTACCTCAAAATGCTTCAACTATCTTAAAATGTTTCAGTCAACTTAGATTGGATCGAGTAAATTGAACAATTATTGGTTTCTGACGATCTCATCAGCAGTTTATGAGTGAAGTAGAGAAGCTGTGCTTTAGTACTCTACCACCTAATCGCTGGGATTGAGTTAATTTATGATTTTACATTTTGATTTTCAGCTATTTGGCGTATTATTTGCGAGAAATCACCTAATCTCTTGCTGTTTATTTAAACCTTGTTCTTTTTTGTTGTTTTCCAATAATCAAACTTGGTGGTATCTAGATGTTCGACAATCCCTCCTAATTGACGTACTTGCTTGACCATATCCCCAGTTCCCCCAGG
>JAAUYH010105529.1_pt1 | contig 17851 bp, 9 predicted proteins | sample 7278061 | NCBI WGS metagenome assembly JAAUYH01 (sample SAMN14350203, study PRJNA611818) | marine sediment metagenome | isolation source: surface marine sediment (0.6m) | place: French Polynesia: Moorea | collected 2018-08 | reverse complement strand
TGGTTTAAAACACTTCTTGCGCCAGTGAACGTAGCCAGGCCAACTGGGCAATCAATTGTCCAACTTAAAAATCTCCGAACTGCAATCTTGTCGTAGACACAATGCTGCAGTGAATGCACGAAATACAATACCCCGTTAGAACTGCGGTAATGTTGAACCAAATGCCGTGCCGATGAACTTTGCCTCGGAAACACTGTATTGCCGTCACAGTAAGAGACAAGCAAGGTAATAGATACGATGTGCCGTTTGACCTGCGGTAATGTAGAACTTGAATTCAGTGCGCATGTCGGTAGTAGTGTTCATTATGTAGAAGTGTAACTGTTGCGATAAGGCGGAGGGCGGCGTAGCGTTTTTGTGGATGTAATCTTGTGCTGGGATGATTAGATAGGAGGCGCATTCATTGCGGAGATTTCTCCTACAGTAGCTCATCGGAGATCGGGGCAAATTGTTTCGTCCCCGTGAGATATTAGGGGGGGCAGTTTCATTACCCCTTTCCTGCTAGAGCAAAAAATTTAACTGTATTTCATAGCGGGAAATTGCTGTCCTGGCCTAGTCGGCCGAAGGCCGGAAACTTGTTTTCTACTAATTAGAATAATAAATGTTCGGAGCCAATTGTCTCCAGTTCGTTTTGGTTCGTACTAGAACCGAACCAGAGACCTATTGCAGGTAATTACTTCGAAGATGGGATCGACTGGATTGGTGTGATCGAATCTAAATCAGGCAGCGAAGGGTGCTCTAATTGTAGCGAGACTTTAATGACGCGAACTGTGAGAAGAAGACATTTCATTTGAAGAGTACGGTACACTTGAATTGCAATTCCAGGGTGGACACGACCAACGTCGGTAATGGCCATCCAAGAATCGGCCTGATATCAGTTCAGTGAATCCACCCAATATCTGTTTTTCTGGCCAATAAGATAAGCATTGCGTGTGATTCACTTCCAACAATATCACATATCGCATTACAGGGTTAAGTATACACTACAGCAACATCTCTTCGAACTCCGTGATCTCGGAGTAGGACATCCACAATGGCACTGCTTTTTCTTCCTACACAACCGCTACGGATAACGCATCGCACAACAGGGCCGAAAATCAAATGCCGGGCAAGGTCGCAGTGGGTGCGCTGTGCACCGATATCACTCGCAAGTGACGACAACACAGATGCGAACGACAGCAGCGCGTGGTCGGCGTGGCAACAGGCAAGGTCGAAGCCAGAAGATGAGGCATTACGTGCGCCACAACGCGACCCGGATGCGGAAACAGACTTCTGGCGTAGCACAGCGAGGGAGCTATTGCCCGATGCGCTGGAGGAGACCCGTGCGTCGGCACAACGTGCAGTATGGGGCGACGCACGCGATGTGACCGCCGATGTAGATAAGATTAAATCGCAACTCGAGGAAGAGTTGAATTCGTACGACCCGGACAAGGCGCTCGACGATTTCCGCGAAACCGCACGCGAACTAACCAATTCGCAACTCGACGCGATAGATCAGGTTGTGGGTGGTTCAACGCCGTCCGATACTTCGACAACACCAACATCCGACTTCTTGCCTTCGGTAGCCGCATCTGATTTTTCGAGCACCCCCGACTTCTCATCGAACACGCCCAGCGAGACATCAAACATCGACGAGCCAAGACCGTACGATTTCGACGCAGCCTGGGGTGCCAGGACCGAAGTACCGAACGAAGCCTGGGTCCGGCGCGATACGTCAAACTTCACACCATCCTCCGTCCCGCCACGCCCATCGGGTGGGCCCACGTACGGCAGCGACTCGAACATGGACCCCAAAGAATTCGAGGAGTGGCGGCGAAGCGCAGGCTTCCAAGCGCGCGACCCGAAGGCGGAGACGGATTTCTGGCGCGACACAGCCAAGGAACTGTTACCCGACACCCCTCGCCGCATACCGGCACCCATCGAAGGGCTCGAGTCTTCAGACGCCGTCGAATTCGAGGAATCTCCCGTGCCATCCACCGGTTCGTTCGCTGATTATCATGAGGCAAATCGTCGCTGGACCGAGTCCCTCGGTTCCGGCAACGCCGGCACTCCTGCATTTACCGATGGTGCGAAGCCATGGGTCGACTATAATGTAAGCCAGGACTGGGGTGCAGGCGATTGGACCCAGGGAAGCGAGTCATCTCGTTGGCAAGCCTGGAGTGAGTCAAATAGCCCTCGTCAGGAGCCCCGGCAACAGTCGCGCGGTGGCGTACTTGGCGAGGAAACGGACATGTGGATGAGTTTCGCGCGCGACGTTACTGATACTGGTAGTACTGATAGTGAGACGACATCTTCCAGTTCGAAGAATGCCAAGTCTACCTCTGAACCCGAGCCAGGTCTCGGGGATGCGATTAACTTCTGGTCGAGTGCTGCCAAGGAAATCACGGAGACCCTTCCGAACGATTCCGAAAGTTCCGCTGAAGATTCTCAGCCAGCAAAGTAATAGATGTATAAACTTACGATCCACAACTACATAATGTCGACAAACAAACTCAGTAGTCACAAGCGCACGCCTAGCGTCGGGATTCCATTTACATCATAGAGTACAACATAGGTTCATCGACGATCCCGTTACTGCTTAGTCTGCGCGTGAGTAGGCTGATTCTGCGCCTGTTGACTAGACAACTTCTGGAACCACTGTTGCAAGTCAAATGTAGCAGCCGACGTCTCGTTATGGGGCGGCGCAGTGGTAGCGGTGGCTGTCGCACTTGCGACAGACGCGACGGCTGGTACAGGTACCGCAACAGGTACGTGCGGTATGGGATGTTTGACGCCGTACGGTCCACCTACAAACGTCGCGCCAGGCGCCGGTCTAGTACCATTGATTCCGGGGGGCGGCGGCGGAGGGAAATGCTGCTGTGCCACAAGACGATGTAAGTGTTGTTGAGGCACAATTCTTGCCTGCTGCATGATGTGTTGCGGCGGCGGGGATGGGTGCATTATACGTGATTGCTGTTGCTGTTGCATCATCTGCGCCAGTCGAATATGCTCTGGCAATCCTGCGGGCGGTTGAGCCTGCGGTCTACCAACGACCGGCATGGCGTGAGGTTGCTGCATAAAGAGATGTTGCGGGTGGGAGGTTTGTTGAGCGGGAGGCATGTGCGGGTACATGGGTCGCTGCTGCATTGGTTGCGGCTTACGTAGTTGATTTTGCGAACCACGTTCCGCGTTCGCGAAGAGTGATAATAAGTGTTGTGCAGCGTCATTATTAGGAACTTGTTGCGCTCCTGGGGACCCAATGGGATGTCCTCTAATCGCGACCGCCGGGTCAATTCCAATCCCTAAGGAATTCGGCACCGAATGGGTCGGTTGAGAAAGTGGTGGAGGTGGAAACATCGTTCTTCCGGCGAATGGAATCGATACGGGCGCGGCAACACGATGTTGGTGAAGTTGCGAACTCGCCGAAACTTCCGGTGCACGATTAACGGGAGGCGGTTTAGGTTTGTTATCCATAATCCCAGCAGCAGATTGTTTTTTCACCGAGTTAAAGAACGACATAACATTGTAACCAAGTTGGTCATCGCGAGATTTCTTAGGTTCGGAAATGATAGGGTTGGGGGAGGTAGAAACCGGATTCTCAACGCTTATTTCGTTGAACCATTTCGCTAACATTTCGGATTCATGTGGTACGGCACGCGCGTCACTCGGGTGCGTCGGAGCAAGGTGAGGTTTAGGTTCAGCGAAGATATGTTGGGTATTCGCAGTAGCAGCGGCGCGGAGTCGCTCGATAGCTGCGTAAGTGTTTGGCGTAGGTTGTAAATCAAACTTCAAGTCAGTATTCTTTTGCTTGATTCTTGCGGCAAAGTTTTGCGTCATATCCGGACCACGTGCGATACGAGTGCGATATTGAGCCACTAAAGGATGTACAGAGGTGGGTGGAGATGGTGTGCGCTGTGGTCCAAATCCTGGGGGTGGTGAGGATGGCTCGACGGGCGACGCTCGCTCAGGCTCTTCATTTGATTCCCCTTCCAACGGTTCCAAACAGCCGGTCAGGTCACCATGCAAAGGGCTCGGCTTCAACCATTCCTCACACACAGGAACTAACTTTGGGGATGGTATTCGAGGCTCCTGACGAGGCGGTGGCGGTGGCTGTGGAGGAGCCTGCTTCGTTTGTTGGTGCTCTTTTTTCTGGCGAATATTTTTCCTCGCCGCACCCAAACGAAGTATTTTGTCCGGCGGTAGTGTGGGAGCTCGCGAACGTAACGCGAGCATGTCATCTATCGTGTACCGTAACCGAGGAGTTCTTCCGGAACCGGAAGGGTTACTCATTTCAGCGTTTGAAGAAAACCGTCCGCGTTCGCCGCCCGTCCTTGCACCTCGGATATATTGCTCAGCGCCCTTGTTTGCAATTCGACTCGAGTTGGGTCAGAAGTGACGCGTCGCAGTCGGGATTGGGCTTACAGTGCGTGGCTGGAAGAAGATATGGCTTACAGTCAGTTGGCGCTCCTGACAGTCCATTCACTTTTTTTGGTCATTGACGAACAACGCACCATCATTGCATCAGACCAGGCCCGTACTTCTAACTACCAAACTTGCTCGCCCATCGCAAGAAGCCTAACTAACAAACGAACAAACGAACGAACAGAAACCTCTCCACCAAACTACCATCAAAATGAGTGACAAGCGAGTTCAGACCGTGAAGAAGCTGTTGGATGCCGAAGAGGAGGCGAAGGCGATGATTGAAAAGGCGCGTTCGGAACGTGACGCGCGTCTGAAACAAGCCGCGATGGAGGCCGATGCGGAGATCGCCAAATTCAAGGCGGAGAAAGAGGCCGTGTACAATGCGGAGGTGACGAAATTCGATTCCACCGCCGGCTCCACCTCGCTGAAGATTCGTGATGACGCCGACCGTGAAATGAACGCCGTCAAGTATAATGCGGTGAAGAACAAGCCGGCTGTGGTTGACATGTTGTTCAAGTATGTCACCAACGTTGATGTCGAACTTTAGACTGCCCAGTTTTTTCCACGCGTGAGTGAGTAAAGTTTCGGTTGGTTTATATATATTTAGTCGCTTTCTTTGCCGTCTTCTTCATCCTGCGCCAGTAACCCTGCCGGTACATCGTCTCTATATCCTATTGGTGTAACACGCGGTGATTTGGACGAACTGAACTGTACACGAGTGCCCCAATCTTCTACCATACATTCATCTATATCGTATACTGTAGGTCGAGCGGCTCTATCGGCGCGCGCTCTCATCAATTGCAACGCCTTCCGGCATGCACTATCTGGTGTCGGCGTACAGGCTTGTGGTTCACGTAATCGGCCCTGCATCAGTCGTAGTGCGAATAGACATCGTTCATCCTGAGGACTTTCTGGAGTTTCTGGTACAACCACTTTTCCTCGTCCATACGGGTTCGACTCCGGATGTCGACGACGTGTTGTAGAATAACCAGTGGCTGCCGCCGATGGCGTCGTCGTAGCAGCAACTGACATATTCGTGACCACAGGCGGTGTAGCCGAGATATATTCACCAGTTGATTGAGTTTCAGTTGCCACTTCTGATTGTGGGAATCCAGGTACTTTAACGAATCGAGGCGGAGGTTCTGGGGTCACGGTAGCGCCAGCACCATAATCTAACTGACTTGAAAACGACGACAAAGATAATCGCCGTCGTTTCCCATCCGGTTCTTGAGTTCCATCTACTTCTTTAGCAGTACAAACATTATCTGTTTTCGGAGTACTGGATCTGACTTGTGGAAGCGCAGTTGGAGATTCATAATCATCTCCTGCTTGCAATGGAGTTTCAGGTACAAAACTAACGCGACGTCGCCGACGCAGTGTTCTTTTCACTTCATGTCGGTCGTTTTCATTGTCTTCTCCGGGTGCTGGAGTTTCTGGTACAAAACTGACGCGACGTTGATGCGTCACTTCGGCTTTTGGAATTTGCAGAGGGGTGTCCTTCTTTCGAGTTTCTTGTGATTGCGATGGTGTTTCTGGAATTACAGTCGCGCGGAGAATAGGTGTTTTGGTGATTTCATCTTGTTTTATAGGAGCATTATTCGGTTCGATGGTCTGTGGCTGTACAGGAGTTTCAGGTACGATGCTGATACGTCGTTGAGATGGCACACTCAGTTCTTTGGGTTCACAAAAAGAGGGGATGTCTTCAGCTGGATAAGGGGAAGGAAGCATCTCCCCTTCATTTCGTTGTATAGACGCTTTCTGTTTTTCAGTTTCTTGGGCCAATGGTGCCGATTCATGACTGGCACTGGGATAGGGATGTGGTGCTGGTTCTAGTTCACCAGAGTCAGGCAGCCTACTTTCTACGCGTGCACGTTCGCTTGACACAGGTGTTTCGGGTACATCGTAATTCCCATCAGGTTCATCTACGTTGTCTTCGACATCAACCTGACTCTCAGGAAAAGGAACCTTTTCAACGCTGCGTTTTTCCGAGGGCGCGTTTGAATTTAGAGTGAGTGCGATAAGCGGTGGATGCGCAGCTAGAACACCATGCCCAATTGCACTATCCGGCGAAATATCAACTGAAAACTGCGGTGGCGCGGGATGACCGGTGACGGTTGCTTGCCCACGTTTTTGGTCGCACGAGCCACGACTATCCGATGGTGTTTGAACATTACATGGTGTCTCAACGCGCGGAGGCGGTGAAACCGCTTGTCGCGTGCGAGTTCGCGACCGGGTTCGTTTAGGTGAGGATACACGAACCTTAGGAGTCACAAAAATTTCACCAACTTCACAAGACTGCGGGGCGTCATTGTTCGGTAATTCTTCAGCGCTCTGCACTCCATCTTCAATAGTTGGGGCCAGAAGCGGAGGATGCTTATACAATTTGCCTTGTGGCACATCAAGATTCGGCGACTCGGAGAAAGAAAAACGCCGCGATACACTAACATTTGGTTTGGTCTTGCGACCACGCGAAAGAGACAATGAAATCTGTTTCGATTTCGGCGGTCTTGGTGTGGTCAGACCCGAACTCAGAATTGGGTCTTCCGCAATCTCGGCATTGTTTTCATGCCCATTCTTAACACGAATTCGCCGATTTGAGGCTCGTTTCTTCGGTTTCACCTCATCCTCCGTAGATTCTAACGCCACCAAAGGTGCATAAGAAGACGCTGCTGCAGGACGTCGTCGCTTTCGAGTCGGACTACCAGTTCCGTCCTGTCGTGCTTTCCTCCTCCGTCCCATGATGCAGGACAGGGTTTGCGGAGCCGCAGTGTACGTAGTTGACGGCAAGGAGCAAAACTGGGAAGGCTGATGTAACTAGTACTTAACGGTCAGAAGAGGGTTGTATGAGGTGTTTAGGCGGAGTATTAGTCGCTATTGATTGGTTGATTTTCGAGTGACGAGACGTCAACCAGTCGACATGGAAGGACGACTATTCTTTCAATATGTACTGTACAAAATGAAGCAAAGTTTTCGCTGTACCAATTTTGTGTTACAACCTATTTAAATAACAATCGAAACATTGTTGTTTTAACTTTTATTTCAGTACTTTCGAATGGGACGAACGAACGGACGAACCTACGTGTTCTACTTAAAAATAACCGGGTAAGTTGCCTGCTCTTCATCATCTTTCCGTCGTTTCGTGTAGCGAACGAGGCTTCTTGGCTTAGAGCCGGGCTGCTTCCATGTATACAACCGATTGGCTTGGTTGTAGTGCAAAAAATGTTTTCAAAAAGTTAAGGTCGCATTTACTACTACTGTATGAACGAATAGGATTCAGTGCGGTGAAGATTCACCCTAAAGAACCGACGTAACCTCGTGCCAATATGACATCGCCTAGAAATCCATAAATTGGCACTCGTCAAAAAGGGACTTTCGTGGTTATTTTGCAGCTTCGCTGAACAATAATCCATTAACAGAAATGCTTTCGAAGTGACGTAGAACGTGCGCTGCTGTATTTTTGCGACTTCCTCCACAAACGGTGTATCGGTCAATATATTGAAAGACAAACGAGATTGCAAAGAATGGAAGGTCAAGTGAAAGAGGAGAGAGGCAATAAAACGGGTTAATTACGTAGAATGAGAATCAAGAAAAACGAGGTGAGGGAAAGGAATGACTCGTAGGCCATGAGGCGTCACATTCCCGGACGGAAATCCTCATCGTCTGCACCATCCTTTTTATTCACATCGTAATCAGAGTCGTAGGCATTCAAGAGTTCAGCACATCCCAGACTTGCCTATACGATTTTTGTAATTCTGATTCTATCAATTTCTTCCTTTTTTGAACACCGACTAGGGACTGGTACTGGTGAAGTATCCACAGACAATTCCCATCATAACCACGGAGTGAACGACAACATCTCGATTCATTGTCTCAATCTTCACGCTATCCCGCATACCGGTACACCTACACTTCAGTTCAGAGAATCAACACACCTGAGGGATAGAACATGAGGGAACTGCGTATGAGTCCAGCTCAACACCACTGTCGGTAATTTTTTTCGCACTGAATGACGATTCCACAAAATATTCTCTGTTTCTGCTTGCTTAAGTTGTATGGAAAGGGAGCAAGATGCCATCGAATTGATTCGTCTTTAAGGTATCACTCGAGTTAGTAGTCGGAAAGTGTGAACTTCACTGCTGCTAAATAGAAGCCATTTGAAAACTGCAGATTCTCGCACATGTCTTATTGCATGACATACTGACTGTGAATGATTGCTGCTTTCCCATTCGCTCTTCTCAGGGAATGGACAAAGCAACCACCTCGATGAACACGAGCGACAAGTTAAAAGTTTACTTGTAGTAGTTAGTAGGAATTTAGCTAGATCTAAGTCAGCGTACATTAAAAGTTCAGTTCTAGAGAGAGTAGTGACCGCTAGCTACCCCGTCTCCTTACCACAGCCCCCACCACGAGCCGCCACTGGTCGCCTGTTGCTGTTGTTCCTTTGCATTCTGTTTCACGATGTCCTCTCTTATTGCTAGCAACGAGTCTAGAATATTTGTCATAGTCGGGCGCTCATTCGGATTCTGTGCCCAACACAATTGCATCAAATCCGACACCTGCGGACAATTTGCGTCGACGAGCGCTAATCTCCTCGGCCGTAGCGTACCGCGCGCTACTGCACGCGCCGCTTGTTCCGGAGTCAAAAAATCGGCTTCGAACGGGTACGTCTCGCCAGCGAGTAAACACCACAATAAAATGCCAAACGAATACACGTCCGCCGAAGTGTTGTACGGAGAAGTACAGTTAATCACCTCGGGTGCCATGAATTCGAATGTGCCCGTTTCCGCCACTGTACATTCCGCACTGCCCACGGTGCACGACAAGCCCCAATCGGCGAGCATTGCGCGACCGCAGCAATCTAATAATACTTGACTTGGTTTCACGTCTCGATGAATAACACCGCGTCGATGTGCGTATTCTAGCGCACGCGCAACATCTAGAGCGATACCAAGCACTCGTGGGGCGTTCGAAAAACCGCCTAATTTGCGCACATTCAGTACGCCTTGCGAGCAGTATTGAAATACCAAGGCATATGCTCCACCAGGAACACCAGCAAAGCCGAGCATGGCAACGATATTCGGATGTCGTAATCGTCGATGTACAGCGCGTTCTCGATCTGCCTCTGCTTCTGCACGTTCACACAAGCCACCTCGCATCACTTTCACTGCAACCGTCATCCCACGCCATGAACCCGCGTAAACCACAGCGCTACTTCCCTCCCCAATAGTCCTCGCATTAACGAGTTCTGTCAGCTCGAATAGAACGTCATCCGACGTCACCGAGGGCGCTGACCGCATCATTGTGGGGTATAGTGGGACGCAGCCGCGCGGCGCGAACGCCGCGCGGAGCGCAAGTAACGCGTATGGATGCGTCGGTGCAAAGGCAGCACGAGGTGGTGCTGCGTTGTAGAATCTGAACGCAACAGCAGCCCTAATTTCCGTTTTCAAATGTTACTGCTTGGTGCAGAATGAATGTTTGTCCTAGGCGTATTGCGTGCGCTCGTGGTTGGTTTTGTTAAATTACGTGACCTTCAATACAAGGCGTTGTGTTGATGTGTATTGTGGCACAGTGGGCGAGGTGGAGGTTGTTGTTGAGCTGGCTTACATTACGTACACTTATTTCATCATTATATTGTGCAGCACCCTCCAATCCCCCCACTTACCTTCTTTGAGCCAAACAGACAACTACAACTCTTTTCCTGTTACGTTGCTCAATCGTCGATTATTTCTGATCATATTTTTTCGTGTCGACATCGATGAAGCTCTTGCTGCATGATTCGGATGATAAATAAGTCTAGATTCTGAATAGCAATGCTGGCGTTGTAGAACTGCTTTCATAGTATACTTCAGACTGAGATACAAGAATTCATCGGATTCGCTCAACCTGAGAGTGTAGCCCTAGCTATTTTCTCGAGTTCGGCTCCGTAACGTAAAAAAAGGGTACTACAGATTTTCAACAGGTTTCTGGCCTTCCGCCGGACAGCACTTCGCGCCTAAACTTGAATCTTCTGTTAACAATGAAAATTTATATGTTAAAAGGGCAATAGGATAAATGCTTAATGTAAAGGACAAGTTTTGGAATTTGTAAATTTAATTTGAGAAGATGAAAGAAAGAATTTCCTTATTTCAACCAAATATAAATCCTACGCATGTCCATACAAACGGTCTTGCTAAAAAGTAAAGTACGAAATAGTACAGGAGGACGAAAATAAGAGCTTATATTCATTGAGAATAGGCTTTTTAAATTTTGCAACTTATCTCGTAAAATATAACCTGTAAGGTGCAGTGTCTGTTCAAAGTAGAAGCAAAATGAATAGGAGAAGAATTTGTTTGTTATGAATATAAAATTCTTTTTATACAAAAAAATGATTCTCGATAAACCACGTTTTTAGTAGGTTCGCACGAACCTGGATCTGAACAGCAACTTACAAATTTTTCGGAAATGTCACCTGAGTCATACTGAAGTGCGCTGAAAATCAAGTCAGAAGATCTGAATTTCCAACTGAATCAGCACCGAGAAGATTTTTCACATCTTCAAGTATCTTTTTGCAGGCTGAATTGTGATGCACTTCAACTTATTAGTTTTTAGTTATTGCTAGCTTCAATTGTTTTCGATTCTCTGACTAATGGAATTAAAAAGTTCTTGAATCGAGGTAGAATCTTATTGTGTTCTTGTATTGCCTCCAGTACGTAGAGAAGATACATCGAACGACCGATAATCGCGAAGCTGGTGCTGTTTTATGGTTTGAAGCACTTCAGAATTAAGAAATCAACACATGACCGTGATTTTGTAATACCAGCTTTTACCACTTCCGCTCTAGAGCCATTTTGGATCACAGGCCGTATTTCCCGGAAGGATATGATGAACGGCACTCCTTTCTCTCCTAAAATTCATTTCTTCGTGTTATATCATAGCATATGCGCTTAACAGCATCTATTCAATTCTCGTATTTCATCAATATTTCGTCACAGAGAATCAAACCTACTCCTCATAATATTTATACCAGATCAGATAAAAATTTGGAAACACAGCAATATGCTTTCAACGTCGCAAGGAATACAAATCTTCAAGATTGAGCGAGCTGTACGAAAATTACCTGGAAACGGTGACTCTAGTGGAAAAGTAGCATCTGCAATATTACTGTTAGGCCCAAAAGATAGAATTCGAGAATCGTTCTTCTAACAAAAGTATTCTCGGACCATAAAGGAGTATCTAGGATGAAAATTTTAACAGAAGAAGTTCGAGATCCAATGACCGCCCGTATTCTTCTCTGAGACACAAGTAAATAAGTACTTGAACTTCGTTATACATTACTTTTTACCCTTCATTGATAAGCCGAACAGAATTATTTTGCGTCTCTTAGGATCTCTGTAGAAGATATATAGTTGATTTTTGAATTTTTAGAAGGGAAGGTAAGACTGCCTCAAAAGCAGTTAGCTGGAAGTCCGAGAAGCTGAAATTTTCGATGTGCTGCAATGATTGTTAAATCACGTAAACCTCATACTTCTCAGAAATTTAGTCTGCACGCAAAATAACGAGAGAGTCGGCCTATTGCGAAATCGATGCTGCATGACAGAAATAAACAGATCTTTACGATCAATCGAACGCGAAAGAGGGTCGAATGCCTCGGATTGTCTGATATGAGTGCAAAAATTCAGTGAATGGTTAAAATCGAGATGCAAAAGATTATCGCAATGGATTAAGCTGTTCGAAATAAGCTAACATGAGAAAAAATGCAGCACAGACATCTACAAAGGATTATGAAGAACTATACCCGCTGCCATAGTATCTTAATATGAAAATGAACCTAATCGTTTACGTAGAAGTGTTCTAAATAAGTATTTTTCAGGTTCAAGCTGGCTCCTGGTGGATAGTTAACTAATAACTGGATCTACAATTCTGCAAAAATTGCATCGTTTTATATTCGAACCACCTATTACGAAAGCTTCTCGAGGCTTCTGCACGAAGATTTTCGGCCAAAAGTGAAGCACTTGGATATTTTGGGATTCTTCAACAAATCAAGGGCGAATCACTAGGCCGCGTAGCCGACTGAAATTGTTTATATCGAATCGAGCCGTCAGTTTTGTACCTCCTTCTGCAATTATTGCAGCGATGCTGTATTGCCCTTCTTGAATCAAGCCTGACTTTAACTATGCAACCGAACCTCCAAAACTTTGAAATTCGGATCTTTGGACTCAATTTCGAGGGCTGCTATTCTACAAACAGCTTCTAAGTAAGACATGGACCTTCCACCAATAAAGCTATCGATTTTGTTCAGCTGTGTTCCTTCTGCTCGAAGTCCCATTTTAAGAGATCACTTCCTTCGCGAACATACGTGAATAAGTACATAGCAAAAAAAAACTCGAGGTACAGATATTTCAACGTTCCTCTAGCACTGAAACATGGGAGAAGTATACGGAAAACAAGTAAGGCCCCGCGGATTATCAACTTCGATTTCATCACACTTAATTTTCCCATTTCCTTTGTCCTCCTATGGACTGATTCCGGAGAGTAGCGTAGTACTCCGAATCATCAGACCCCTTAGAGGAACGAAATAATTTAAACAATACGTCCGAACACGAAATATTTTCGTTGTTCCTTCTACGAGTATCTGTTGTGTTTTCTGAGCAAGGTCTGGAAATCCTAATTTGCGGGAGGTTGCTCTGATATCTTGCGTCATTTGCTTTATGCAACGATCGACACCTATGCAGGATCAAGGAAGTACAACTAAATGCCCTCACTGTACTCGCGCAACCTCGTCATGAATTCCACAGTATCTCCGATAGCTTCTCTCAAGGTCATGCAGTTTTCAACCCTCAGCTGATCTTGATTATGTTTTATATACGAAAGCTTTTCAGCTTTTATTTTCAATTGCACATCAAGTAAAAATTACTGAAATAGATGATCAAACAAAATCATTAGGGGGAACCTCTTCTTATGCTTGAATCGAAACGATTTATAAATTATCAATAGAGAAACCTTTTTACATCTATTACTTTCTAGCTAAACAATTTCAAAGCAATATTACAAACATCTTGATCATTTGAAAAGAAAGAAAGGCAACAAAATTTATCAAATTTCTGGTGAGATAATGATATTCCCTGCAAATTTTCCTTTCTATTGTCATAAAGTACACTTTGTCGTCCGATGAATTCATTGATAATCAGATACAAAAATAACAGTTGCAACTTTAGAAGATTCTCGAGCTCTGTAACAGCGCTCATGCTCATTTCTAGGGTGAAGATTTGCTTGAATCAAAGCTAAAGATTTTTGTAAGTTGTATGTTCCTCTCTGCGACAAGAAACTTCGAATAAAGTCTCTCTATTGAACAGAATTATTTGAAGCTACGAAAGAGCTGCCGAAATTTTTCCCGGAAAATATTGTTGCCAGTGTCTAGCACGGTCAGTCTAATTTCCGAGAAGGTCATTAATAAATCGAGCAGGATTCAATCTCCCTTGTATTCTCGAAATTGGATTAAATCCTGAACCTCCGGACGATGGAGAAATACAGTTACAAGTGACAGAATCTAGGCCCACAGAATCGTTGTACTTTCGAATACTTTTTCGGAAGATTTTTACATTTAAAGTCGACTCTGTGGGGACTTGACTCAATTAATTCGGTGCAGTCCAAAATGATGAAACAGTCAACAGTATAACACATGCATTGGAACAGAAAGTCGAAAATGAAGGTCTCGTCAGAGAATATTGTCGCTTGCATTCAGCAATCAAACGCAGAGACCCAAAAGAGGACATTTTACTTCTATTTTTCTGGAATACTGCCAGCGGTCTTAAAGTACACAGAAGCCACCTAGAAATACACAGGTAAGTCTAAGACGTCCTGCTGATACTTCAATCTTTCCAAACCTTTTTCTGGCTGATTATACGGCAGATTCATCTCCTTTTCGTTCTTGACTTCTAGAATCAACTGATACATGTGGCAATATTTCTGTATATGTGTGTGTTTTTCTACAAAATGGGAAAAGCAAAGGTGCTCCTATCCCACCATCTTTTTTTCTGAGTCCAATAAACAGGTGGTTACAGCGTAAGAAGGGCTCATAGTACCATAATCGTACGGATGATACATTTGGGAATCGTATCTTGGAGAAATCTATAAAATGTTTAGAAAAATGGGGAAATTCCGATAACATTCAGATACTCCTTGGATATTGGTACAATTCTAGGGAACGGTGGATTTGCAGTACTTAATGTGTGGAAGTAAGGGAAAGAGAATTGATTGAAAAATAGAGAAACTAATTAAAGAGAATAATTGAAACGGAATGAAAGAAAAAACAGGAAAAAAGTATAAAAAATCTATCTGAGTGCATGTTGTAGAGCAAAATACTATAAATGTACTGTGAATAGCTGTCTTTCCTTTCACATTCAGAGAAGCACGGTGTGGGGCTTAAGCTGGTGAAATCGGTGAAAAAGCAGTCGGTGGCAGATCAGGTTGTACAGAATAGGTATTATTACAGTGGTACCAGCCAGACAATGGAAGGTAATGTGTCGACATTCAAAATGAACTTCAGTCGACGTGGGATCCAGCATGGTAACAATGAGAAACTATATGTACTAATACATTGTATACATGGCAGTGGGGTACTTAATGATTAAAATGTAGTGCACTACAGTAACTAAACAGTAGAAGTAACCTTATCTATATAGTGTACTGTGTCAAGATAACGCTTCGTTACACTGCCACTATCAGGGTAGCCTAGTAAAGCGTCATACTTCATAAAATGAATGAAAAATGACAGCAACAATGCATTTTGGAGGTCCTTGAAAAAAGCGGTTTTGTGAAAACCCTTCTGGTTTTCAGAAATTTTGTGGCATTTCCAGGCGTAAGACGAAGGAATTGATAAAGATTGGAAGACAGCAAATTTAGAGGCATTAAGAAAGGGAAAAGGGATAAAAATAAGGAACTAGCCGTATTGCACATTCACTTACACGGGTTTGCGCCTTTAATAGGTTGGGACGTTATGTGGGTTCTATCCTCATCCGTGTCTGGTCGTAGTTATGTATTGGACTAAATTTACTTTTGTGCATCTATTCTTAGAGCATGTCTGCAAGTCTGTTCTCACGTTGTTACATTAAGCTTAACTTACCTTAATCCCTCGAAAACGGCTCTTAACTTAGAGTTGTGTAGGTCGGCGAATTCCGATGGGACAGTTCAACTATGAATGGTGAAATATAGGTTCTGTTTCCACAAGGGTTCCTGAAATTGTTTATCATGTGCCGTAAACTAACGAATTTGATTTAGAGAAGAACGCGTGAACTATTCGAACCTTCCTGTTTCGTTTCAAATATGAGACTAAAAATATAACGTTTGCAGATAAATTTTCATATTCGAAGTATTCCTTTATACAAAATTTTATTTTATCGTTACTAAAAAATTGAAACAACCGTCATAGACCATTACTAAAAAATAATTCTTCGCAAGCTGCCGAGGGAAAATAACCGGCATTCATTTTGTAGCGCAAACCTTTAAGGAAAACATACTTGAGAATCAGCTAATAGTACGCCATTTACAACCGCATATTAATAGACCACGTTTGGTAGGATGGATACTATCCAACTTCTTGCAACCAAATCTTAAATATATTATCTCGAGCATGCTGCGAAGGTTTATTTTATTAAGGGATGCTACACTGTACATTTCCTATGAACAGTTCACGATACTGGGAGACAATTGAAAAATTGTGCAAGCGTGCTGAGACTCGTATACATTTTAAAACTGGATTTTTGTTGGCATGGGGCCATCTATTTGATTAAAGTAATTTTCTACCTGAATGTCTCATAGAAAATCTTTCAAAGCATAGAAATCGAACTGCCATGCTTCATATTCCTTTCATTCCAGGATAGATTAAAAGCACACAACTTCGTCTGTATAAATAAAGAACCTGATATCTCGAAGCATACGGCAGTAATCATGCCTCTTGAAGGTTTTCAGGTGCTCTGAAGGCGTTAGGAGAAAGCCGAAAGATCAGAGCACTATCAATAGATTTGAGAACTAATGAGGCTACGTAAAAGAATGTTAGAAAGGTATATTACTCAAACGCTAGCCATCGTTAAAAAGAGAATGGCCGAAAAACGAAAAATACAAATAAATTGACTATAATGTTCTACAAGTCCTCCAATGTGAGAGAAAAACAGGCAACATTCTCCTGCGCGAAAAAATGCTTCGCTATCGAAAATATGATCTCTTTGAAGATGAGTGGTGACAGAGATGGACAGAAAGCAACAGATATTAGTAATTAATACATTTGAACCAATATGAAAACCCTAGATTTCACACAGAATATTAACAGAGCTGAAAGCGCGACATAGCTCCAAGAATTTAAAGATAAGCTGCTGGAATAATTTTTTGCCGGAGAAATCAGTGAAGCGAGTAAAGCGATCAAAATAATATCGGTACTGTTGGACAGCGAACTGAGGAACGAGCAAGAACAACTAAATAGACTATAAAAAGAAGGAGAGAGTTACTACGAAATACAGCATCTCGACAAACAGAAACCTCGCCACGCAAGCAATGCTCTAAGTAATGCAGTATTTAAGAAAGTAAAGAGTTATGTCAAAAAGTAGCACCTCTTCCGTAGAAATTTTATAAATCAAAATTAAGTTTCCGGACAAGAGTTCAAGCATGATTTGAATATGTTATTCGGTCTGAGGAAGCTATCGGTTGGTCCTTAATTTTCTTTTATTATTTGACCCATCGAGGATATTGAATCTATACCGATATACTAAATTTCAGTTTCCGAGAGTTTTGAACGGACTATATTTGGCTAAATTACCTGTCCTTAGTACCGTACACAATTGAATCGAGTTCGTAATTATGTCGATTCAGCAAAAAATTTAACCTGAGTTTACTGTGAAAAAAGGTAGTTTTCCGAGAAAAAGTTGGCTCAGCTATTTGCCCTACTCCAAATACCACAAAAATATAAAATATATACATATTTGAGTAAATTTTCTTATCGACTAGGGTAACTTATTTGATTGCCCGAGATAAAAAGGCATTCACTGTTTTAAGTTTTTAAGCATTATTTTTTCATTCTTGCCTGAATAACTTATACGGAGTATATTGTCAGAAGGAATAAACAGAAAATAGCAATGTCTAGTAAACCCAGACGAAGAAGAATACTGCCTGCTATCTATCAAGAGCAAATTTTCTACCAGTCTGTAGAATACCGAAAATGTAATCTTGTAGCGAACTCTGATTCCAAATAATTTCGAATTATTTGCTTTCCCTGTCTGAAATGGGAATACACTTATCTTTACTATACTTACGCAGAAGGTAATTTACTTCGTCAGATTATAAGTCCGAACGACTTAACTGACTATTTGGAAAAAATATTACGTATTATCTTCCTCATGTTTGACGAGTACGGATAAGAAACCGAAGTTTGTTACGGCAAAATCGCGCAGTATACGTGAAAAGTTAGAAAACAGAAAATCTTAAC
>JAAUYH010053899.1_pt1 | contig 17851 bp, 17 predicted proteins | sample 7278061 | NCBI WGS metagenome assembly JAAUYH01 (sample SAMN14350203, study PRJNA611818) | marine sediment metagenome | isolation source: surface marine sediment (0.6m) | place: French Polynesia: Moorea | collected 2018-08 | reverse complement strand
GCACTCGATGGGCAACCTAAAAAATTTCATTAGTCAACGAAGCCATTTTACATTACTTATTTATTCTCACAAGCTTTGTAAGCCTGAATACATGCCAGTTTTGGCCAATCAGACATTAAAATAAACTGGAAGAACTGCTATTCCTGTCACCTTCAGTCTAGCTTCTTCACTGAGCAGATGGAATTCATGTTCTCTTCCTTAAGATACGATGCCATACTCGAGAATAACTCAAAAAGAATACACAGGGTTACAATCGATTGCTTCAACAATCATGTACCCTTCAACCATGCGGGCCACCAGTACGTTGTATATATTAACGAAACCATTGAAGAACATCCTTAGGATCTCTCAAAGACAACTACGACTATGGTTGCCATATGGTCTCTGTTTTATTGCGTTATGAAACCGATGATAATAGTGATAGTGCAATTAGAAACGCTAAATTTTCGGCAGTTCTTTCAGAGTACACCGACGTATTTCCCGAAGAATTACGTAAGGGTCTCCCTCCAAGTCTAACCAATGAATACTTAAAAATAGAACTCAAAGCAGAAGCCAAGCCAATTAAGGAAGGTCTATTCCGAGTGTACTACACTTAACTTGCGGAATTCAAGAAGAAAATTAACACTTGATTAAAAAGGCATCCGTACAGCCAATCAAGATCCCTTGGCCTTACTAGTACTATTCGTATGCTAAAAGGATAGAAGACTAGGGTTCTGTGTCAATTGTTGAGCACTGAATAGATTCACAGTCAAGAATAGCTATCTTGTACTACAAATGAGCACTCTGATGAATCCAATTAGTCCGGCTCATTACTTTGCGGCCTTTGATCTACGAAGCGGATACCACCAAATGGAAATTGCCGCGAGAGACAAACCCAAGACTGCTTTCAGCGCAAGATACGGCAATATGAATACACCGTCGTTCCATTAGAATTAACCAATGCACCCGCTGCATTCATGAGCAGACGTATTCAAAGACTACACTGACTCCTTTGTTATGATGTGTCAGGACGATATGCTCGTATACCGTAACTCCTGGGACGAACACCTACGTCATGTGACACTTTTGTTAGATCGAATTCGAAAGCATAAGCCGTAACCGAAGCTGTTAAAGTGCACTTTGAAGTCCAACAAACCGACTTTCTCGGCTTCCTGCTACCTGCAGGTAAATTGGCAATGAATCTGCAGTCATAGAACAAAACCACGATGATGGCCGACACCCAGTTGCTTTCATTTCAAGAACTCTGAAACAATATGAACAAAACTATGCTGCTCACGATCTCGAGCTACTCGGATTCTTGGGTACCTTGAGAACCTGTAGATCTATGTTTTTCCATGTTTGACTTCACATAACTCTAATCCGAGAAAAATCGAACCAGTTGCCGACGGACTATCATGGAAAAAATCAAGCACCACTCGATCAAACGAATACCCCGGAAAACTGCTCAGCGAAGTAATGCGAAAAAACGAGTTTCATGGGTGCAGTGTCAACTCTCGTATCGGGAACAAGGCTCAACAAAACACTGATTCGTGAATACTACGCAGACCTATTATTCAACGAATTATTTCAGCATCCCTAAGAACCATTTGAAGTCAGATATGGATTGTTATTATATAGCCTACTTCCTCTGTAGTATTAGAAGAACATGCAGAATCCCATTGAAGACTATGTGAAGAGTTGCTGTACGTATCAGCAAACCAAAACACGCAAACATAGGCCACACGGCTTACTTCGATAAATAAAACCTCCTGAATCCAAGTTGGAAGTAATCATCATGGACTTCATCCTACAAATTCAAGCTCAAGCTCTCCGAAAAAAAGTCGCAGTAAGTTCAAGCAACTAACAAGGTGTAAAAACCTTCCTTGAATCTAAGAGAAAAATTTAAATCTGATCAAGTACAAGCCAATGAAACTGATTATAGGCTACAAAATCAATCAGAAGCGACATGACACTTTAAAAAAATTGTTGAGTGAAACGCGTACTATGAAAAACACAGTACATTAATGATATCATCGCATGCAAAAAATTTTGTTCTTGGCAGAGATCTTCCTTTATGATCGCGTATAATTCGATCAGGATTCTAGAAGCTCTATTCTACTACAAACTTTCTGATATGACCTTAATTTTTTGTAAAAACTTTGCACGGAAGAATTTCCTTTCCTTAATTTACAGTGCCGAACTGGCGTGTTCAGAATTTTTTTCTTCCTTTAGATAACACTATATTTTTTTCAGAATCACATTGTCACAGCCGGTTTAATTGTCAAAATCAGAACCTGTATGGGCCTAACGTGGTTTTATTCCGAGTGCAAAACAATTTGCAGAATAAGTACGATCTGAGAGGTCTTGGAAAAGCATTATAAAGCTTATGGTACACTAAATTACCCCGTTGAGTATATGAGCGCATGGAAAAATCACCCCATTGCGAATTTTACCACAATGTGAGAAAACTGCAACGTTTACTTTCGGCGATTGATATGTAATAAACGCTCTAATTTGATTCAATTGAGAAGTAAAAATTTCTTTCTGGACGTACAGTATCTGATCTTCAGATTGCAATCTTGTCATATTCATAATTCTTTAAGAACAGCCGAGTCAATCTAACTAAACTTCGATCACGTCGAAGCCTTCAAATTTGTTAAAAAAGTAGAGTTCTGAACCGATAAGAGAGTGATACATCGGCAATCGCCTTACTTAACGCGTCGAACGTAGACACCAACCCTCACCACTATCGACAATCTGCACAATCAAGAACCTACTCTTCATCGAACTATTTCTCGCGTTCGTTATTAACAAGCATACAGCCACGAATCTTGCTTGGTGCCGCCCACAAGAGAGTCGATGGCCAAGAATTTTATCCTGAATGAACTGCCCAAAAACCCAATCTTCCGAAAGTACGACCTTTCTTGGTATCGCCATCTCGAAAATGTGCCGCCTAACAATCGTACACATTGCGCGAATGGCGGTGAGAAGGGCGGGGTCTAGAAAGCTGCCAAAGGGCAATTGATGCAGTACGAGCCATTCAACACACTGGGGGGCTACACAGGTGCTGATAGCAACAGTTGTGATGCCTAAGCAGAGTCCCCGAAACTCAAGGCTGGCCATAGATGTTGATTTATTTTGAACCCACAACGACCGAGTTTGACTCCGGCACGCTCTAACAACAATGCTATACGCAGTAGAGGTATCGAATCAGTCCTCACAATGTAAACTATGTTTGTTGATTGGCTTGGAGAATCGTCTATAATCAAGGAGTTTGCAACGCGACTATTCCAACAGTTGATTCATCGTAATCAAGCGGTTGTTACTTCTTTTCGCTCGCGAACAGTAATGCCTGTCGAACGGATTGCAGATAACGACGACCTTCAGCTAATTCGGATTCCACGCTCTACGCCTCAGACTCCGTATCGACGATGGAGGCACGAGCTGCCGCCAGCTGTTTTTCGATCGTCTTCTTCTCCGCTATGTTCAGCGCAGCAAGCAAAAGCCGATCACTTGCTGCACTATAGTTCCCGAGGCCCAGTTTTATTTGGCCTTCGGTTTTCGCTTCTTCTAACTCACGATGGCTTTTGCTAACCCACTGATAAGTTCCTCCACCTGAGCCTGAGCGCTGACGAGCTCATCGGCTAACCGTTTCTGACAATTCTCTATCCTTTCAATGTATGCACACAGCTTCAACTTCAGTTCGTTGCTGCGCCACGATGATCGCTCGGCACATGTGTAACTCCTTTTCCACGGTACTCTGCGCGCACGAAAGGTCATCGCAAGCTATTTCCGCTTCCTCAACGAAGGCATTGTCGATCTTGAAATCCCAGGTGCCTTCCCTCTCTGCCTTCGCAGTCAGACAGGAGATGTGGGAACCATCCGCGTCGCCGGGGACTTCAGAGGCATTTCCATGATAAGCGGCGTGCAGAACGTCTGAGAATGGCTTTAAATTTGTCTCCCAGGCAATTATTTGGCCTCCGTCATCGTTTTTGAATTCAAACTGAACATAGTCAACAACTGGTGATTGCGCAGATGAACTTGCACTCATTATCCTGGGCGGTGTCGTTTACTCTACAGGTCAAGTTTTACTAACGGAAACATTATTCAAGGTCGCGCGAGAAGTTGGGGTACGAATTGGTTTCGATCTAGCACAGGCTATTGGAATATTGAGTTATCGCTGCACGATTGAGGTGTTGACTTCGCGGTGTGGTGCTCATACAAGTATCTGAATTTACTCCAAAGGAGCAATATCAGGAGCATTTCTTCATGATCGATATGCAGATGCGATCTTACCGCGATTTGGCAGATGGAGGGATGTGCCTCAAAAATGCTGGTTTAGAATGACGGGTAAATATGAAGCCCAACGTGGTGCTAGAGGATTCCAACTATCCAATGTTCCATTGTTCTCTTTGGTGCCAGTTGTGGCGGCTCTGGATGTTTTGAAAGAATCAGGTGACGTAAAACCCGTGCGTGAACAAAGTGTGGAGTTAACAAGGTTTCTCGCTGAAGGTATCGACGAAATGGTGTCTTCCTATGTACCAATTGTGATGCCTCGCGAAAAACATCGACGTGGGTGTCAGTTGAGCTTGATACTTCGCGCTTGTAATAATACAATGCATGATGTCAATGCTCGCTTGCAAAATCTTGGTGTTACGTATGATTTGTGGGAGCCGGATACGATTCGCGTTGCTGCAAATCCTATTTATGATACCTCTTCTGATATTGTTTCGTTCGTTGAGGCCCTTGTCTCAGTTGTTCAACGCATCGAATTTAGGGAAAGCACTATTGAAGAAGATAGTATTGTTGTTGGTGGTGGTGATGGTGATGTGATTTAAACGCGAAGGAAACCTCATCCCCACACGATATATGCGTAGAAGAACACCCTTTGTGAATGTACTGAAATTCTCACTAAGCGTTTCCCCACAGCTGCTCTATAATCAACCTCCCTGTTTCACTGCAGAAGTAAATTACGTAATCTGCATGAGCTCAGTGCCCATCACGGCTTCCGTATCGTCAACATGCTCAGCCCTCGCGTGATTAAAAATTTCGTTCAAACTCTCTTTAAAATTTGAAGACGTTCCCTCGAAAACCACAATCATTACAAAATTTGGATGCTCAAATAATACATAGATGCAGAAGTTTATATTTCTCAACACCAATGTACGGCAAAAAAGTTATATTCTGCTCAGAATGACTTGTATTCCCAAAATGCTTTTTACAGGTGTCGAGAATAGAAAATTCGTAATTAGAATTGCAATATCATGCGTCTTTGCTTCTTTAGTTAATCAAGTTGGTAAAACCAGTACTACTGTTTCACTGCTTAACCTGTGACTAATGTTACTCCACACGATGCTTCAAATGTAGGCATTAGACCGATCGGCATAGATCTCTACAGCCAGCACAAATCACAGTTGCTACATTGACAAGAGCGGACCTAATTAAATTAGTTCCAACTGCCTACAGTACATTAGAAGATAATTGGTGTTGAGTGTTATTTCCAAAGATAGAAGAACTTTTCGATACTTCTAAACTATTCTATTCTCTTGCTCCTTGACAATCGCAGTTGAGAATTCTATTATAATGAATGTCTCAACAATTGTTTGAAATCGAGCGGTTTCTCTAAGTAGTAGTGCACAAGAACTTTGTTTCCACGAACTAGATTTTTCGGAGTTGCATGCATTTTCAGATGTTCCATGGCTAGATTTTTGCTGAATACTTTTCGGAATCACATCGCCAATCTACACGGAGAACTGAAAAGATCGCCAGAAGTTTTTCTTTTGAAAAATGACTGTTTACATATAGTTGTTCAGATAGTACTAGCTGTCGGAATTCCGATGGATCTATGAAAATATGATAGGCTGATAGCTAGGCAAAGTGAATAAGTTTCCCCTTCAGGACATCGAAATTCACCTCAGTATCACTCTGATATTAATATCTGTTCGTATAGCAGCAAGTATCTCGAAATTGATCTCTAATTCGAGACAAAGGGTATATGTAATGTAGTGGAATTGGTCAGTAAATTGTATCGAAAACACAATCCATTATAGTAATAGTTCTTAATAAAATTGTTTGAATATACGCTTACTTTCTTTAGTTTGAATCGGTGGACGATGATTCAATACTGTAGCTTTCAACATTCGCAATGGAAGAAAAGGCACGAATGATAACTCCAAAAGCTACTATAATTCAGTATGTTCCATTCGTTGAAAAATATGGCTCGATGATCTTTTAGGTCTGGTCAACTCTACTCATTATTCAAGTAAAGTGCATCAGAGATGTAGAAAATAATGTTCGCTACTTTTTCTGACAAAAACGATGGTGAAGATGAATCAAGTAATGTCTCGCAACAGTGGAGTTGATTAATCCCCAGCAATGTTTCAAGGAATAAATATCCCACGATACGAAAGTTGTACAGTCAACACATACAGTAAATTATTCAAGTACTCTGTGATAATGCCATTCCAAAAAACATTTCCCTCTCGATGAACCATACATGATCTAGCTAGCTTATGCTTGGTTCAGTGAACAGCTCATAAGCTTTGATTTATGTAGGAGTAGAGAATGCTGACATATGTAGTTGCGTACAGTCCTGCTCAATTGAAGAGATCATTCAAGCTAAAGTCTAAGAAGAGTAAACAATTCTGTTTTAAACATCTACAAACAAAAAAAATACGGACTAATGTAGATTGCTTAACAGTAAAGTAGAATATTCTTTTTTACGAGTCTGCAGTGCTTCTGGGATTGGCCTGAATGCCGGATTGCGAAATTCAAGCAGATTTTTGTCCAATAGAATTCATATCTGAACTCGTTCAATTGATTGTCAAGAACTGTTGCGCTTAAATTGCGGGATATGACATGCATCGAAATTTAGAACTTGTCACATTTCGAGCCGCACGTTGAAAGCAACTATAATGAACCTTGGCAGCAAAGAGCATAATTTATTTTCAGCGCAGATTTGCGATAATCCCTTTTATTGGTTCACGTACAGGAGCTATTGGTTACGGGACCGTCAAGCCCGACCAGATGTCTACTGAACATAAAATGTATTTCTATTGGACAAAGATCTGCTTGAATTCGGCAGTCTCCCATTTTGGCTTCTCTCTGATGCACCCCATACGATTTTTTTTCAAACCTCTTCTTCTTCTCGAAACTCGCTGCTACCGTTCTCTGAGGGCAGGTACAGGACCATGCGATGTACGGTATTTGCAAAAGATGTCACTCGACATCTTAATCAAAGAAAAGCCACAGATGTTGTTTTCGACAGCTGTTTCATTCACTTCTGTTTCAATAGTTAACATGCATGACCCTGATTATCGTTTAGGCGCGGTCGACTCTATAAGTAGTTCTCAACCACTGAAGTCTGCCGTCAATCAGACAAAATGAACACAGAAACTATTGAGAGTATCCTGGGGCGGAAAGAATTCAACCTCATCGAAACTGTTTACGACGAGGAATTCTATGCAAACAAGAAGATATTGATAACTGGCGCAAACGGGAGCATTGGGACACGCTTCCAGAAGGTGCTAAAATGTTTGGGTATTGACTTCTGCGCAACTGACATCGAAGGCAATCTACCATACCTCGATGTCACCGACTTTCAGAGTTGTTTCTCAATTATTCACAAGTACAGGCCTGACTTCATCGTCAACTTGGCTGGTTTCAAGTATGCAACCAAGTCGAAACATCAGTGCGCTCGAACAGTGCAAGTGAATGTGGACGGTGTTCGTAACTTAATCAGTGCATCACCTGCAGGCACTAGAGTGATTCTGACATCTACATGCAAATCTTGTAATCCAGAGACAGTTTACGGAGCGACCAAGCTGATAGCGGAGAGGATGGTTATGAATTCTGGCGGTTCTGTGGCGAGGTTTTTCAGTGTGATACAAACCGAAGGGAATGTCTTCGAGATTTGGAAAAACTTACCGGAGACGGCTCCTCTTCAAGTCGTGGAAGAATGCGAGAGATATTTCGTTTCGGTCGATGAAGCGTGCGGGCTGATTCTGTACTCAATCATGCACAGAGGACGATTTACCATCAATAGCGGATCTCCACGAAATATGAAGGAAATCGCAGACGATGTCTATCCCGACCGCATGAAAGTTTATGCCTACCGAAGAAGAGGCGACAGGAAAACAGAACTTTTCAAGGCAACATCAGAGCGCAAAGTTCATGAACTACATGGATCTGTCATAAGGTTGATCGGGGACAATGATCGAAAGAAGAACTTCATCGAATAGAATTTTGGAAGTGAATGTTCGGTAAGTAAAAAAATAAATTGCTTTCTTGCTGTGCTTAAGCCAAGCAACAGCGCGTTTTGACCATCTCACGCAGGGAATGTAGAGTCTGAGCACGGTAATTGTTAGTCATAAAACCTGTGATGGGACACACTTAACCAGTACCTATTCTGCTACACATTCATACTCGGTCTGCTCGCGCATCAGGATAAGTGGTGTTAAGTAAAGAAGCGAAAACTCAAAGCGTTGCATGAATTTTGGAGTCACTTGAATCGGACACATTGTGATTTGTAAGCGCAATACATGACCAATTTACATCGCCCTCTCGTCTTCCCGACTGGTGAAATACATAGGTCGGTGCGAATTAGGCAAGAGCAGCTTTACGGCCGAACCTTTACAAATGAAGAGTGCAGTGAAGCAAGGGCGATAAACAAGTACATAACGCTTTATTGGCTCAATAGCATCTCATATCAGCGTGACAGAATGCTGTATCTGAGTTTTGAGAATCACAACACTGATGTGGAAAAGAAACAACGTTAGTATAGCATTTTTGGAGCAAATGGTTAGGAACGTACATATTGGGAGCATAATGAGGTCGACGCTGGATAGGTACAACTTAAACTGCGCAGGTCCACGTAGATTACCGTGTCCTCCGCCACAATGCGTGTGCCCACAATGATGTCATTGTCTGTGAAGGAAATTGAAAACGAAAACCATTCGTCAGAGTCCGGCTTCTTTGCGGCGAAACCGCCACCGATTCCGTTTTCACAGTGGAAGTAGAAATATCGCAGTCCGTCGAACGGCTCTTGCTCTAGGATGTCTTGGTAAACACAAAATCCCACAAGTCGGCCGACAATCAGAGGAGCGCACAATGCCGCGCGCTTTTGGCCAGTAGTTTCATCCTTCGCGTAAAAGTGATGGACAAGCGACGTATTTGCTATTGTCCCAATCGCAGCGCTCACCGTATCCCACAAGTAGATCTCCGTGTGATTTAGCGGTTGGTTAGAGAGCAGTTTCATCTCGACTTGTTTCACCAACTGCGCAATGGTTAGTTTAGGTAAGTTGGACATTGCAGTTCCAACAACGACTTACCGGCATGAATCGATTAACAACCTCATCTTCTGTACAGTTTGAACTGGTCAGATGTGGCATAATAGGGCCTAACGCATTTGGCACCTGCGATAGGTTGAAACTTGGCTCCTCAGTGTATGCGACGGCATATGACCAAAGAGCTAAGAATGCGAAGAGCAAAACTTTGAGATGCATGATCAAGTTCAGTTTGCAAACTTTGCCAGGTTCATCGTGCCTCACCTAGCCCGCAATTATATGTATTTCTCGTGAATTCCACGTAACTGCCGCAAATTGTTGTCCCTCTGTGGCAAGGTAATCTGACATTGGAAGAAGGTGCCTCGCTGCGCTGTGAAACCTAATGGTTTCGTCACTGCTCGAAGTACCAGTATGATGCAATGGCGCTATTAGACCGATCGTTCTTTTAATCCTGTTCAGAATGACTCATCTTGCCGTGGTCGTGGTTTGAAACAGGACGTAACAGTATAACATTACCAACCCATTACCCTTTAGCTAAGATTGTGCAAAATGCAAGTTAAGTGAAATAATCTATCATTTGTGATGTACGGTGCTCCGTATGCCCTTCGTTTAAGCTCGGTTTCAGTTTGAGAAAGGAATGACTCACAACAAGTAGTCAAGTCAGATCATGAAAAATGGTCACAAATAAATCAGGAGATGGCTTGACTCCATTCACACATCGAAACGGTGCGTATGTGCAGCCTGTATTCCATTATCGGGGAAGATAGTGAATATCAGACTTGTCATCAGAAAGTACGTAACTGAAACACCGATTAGGGTACTGTATGTGCATCGGTGTATAGCAGGGGCCGATTCTAAATACCTTTGAGGATACTAAATTCAAATAAATTTATGCTCGAAATTTGCGAACAATCTCGCACGCATCACCGACCCAATCAAGCGAGTGAACTGGTTCCGTGTTGTCGAACAGCAGGACAATATTTGCATCTTCTCGCCACGTAGACTGTACTATCTTATCTCGATTGCCTTCCATGTATTATCTGTCGTGTCAGTAAAACAAACACACACTTCCCGATCTGCAACGCCTTTTAGCCGCACCCGACCCCACAGCAACACAGACATCGCAGCGTTCTTGCCGATTCAACCATGGGTAACCAGTCAACTACCGAGCAGACCTCCGGGCAGACCTCGGATTTCTTCACTCCGAGCACCACTGTCACCGATCCGGTGGTTGGCAACGGAACCACCGATGGACCGGCGCCCCCTATCGCGTTCATCAATTGTGGCAGTCCCACAGATGGGCACGACTCGAACGACCGTGTCACCCTCTCTGGCCAGTCCTCCGCATTCAGCGATCCCACATCTACTGCGGTGAAGGCGGACAACCCCGATTTCGCCGCATTCGGACGCAGTCATCGCTGGCATTGGGCCGATTTCGGATTCAGCATCACTGTGCCTGTGCCCGGCGAGTACGACGTGACGCTAGTGTTCTGTGAGATCTATTCCGGTGCCTTCGGTGTTGGGAAGCGTGTGTTCGATGTCGTGGTGGAAGGATCCGCCGCTCAGGAATTCAAGAACGTTGACGTGTTCAAGGAGGCAGGTGCCAACACTGTGCACACCATCGCACTACAGAACGTGAGTGCCGATTCGGTTATCAACGTGCGCCTCCGCAAGGGCGCTGCCGAAAACCCATTCATTTCTGGCATCGTGGTTGGTGCCGTGGAAAACCCCGTCGTCCCGAAGCCGCGTCCCCCGATCCCGGAACCCGATGTCACCGTCACGAAGCAGCAGTACGACTCGTGTATCAACAACATCAGGGCGTTTGTTGCAGAAGCTCGTTCATCGGGACCCGAGAACGTTCGCGTCCCACCGGTGTTCATGTTCCACGCACCCGGTGAGAAGGTTCGCGGGCTTGTGTTCACGTTCCATGGATTCGCGCAGTACCACTATGACCATCGTATCATAGGGCGCTACCTCTACGACCAAGGATACGACATTGTGCACACGATGCTCGCGGGGCACATGTACTCCGGAAAGCAATGGCCGCAGACACTGCTATCGGAGGAGTATGGTGGCAAGTCGGTGCCGCAGACGGTGTTCCAAAATCCCGAGCTGCAACGACTCCTCGCCGAGACACAGACGGACCCCACGAAGATTCCACGTCTGATAACAAGATTGCAGCAGTTGAACCCTGACTTCGAGCGGGTCATGTCGGCACAAACGTACATGAACTCCATTGATTCGGACGAGGACCCGAACTTCCAGCGATTCTTCGACAGCAACCATCGCGATTACTTCCATGAAGGCGCGAAATACTTGCGGATGTGTGACGCGCATCCGGGACCAGTCCATGTGATGGGATTGTCGGGTGGTGCGACTACCGCATTGGCGCTGTCTGGCATGTACCCAGACCGTATCTCACGCTGTATCCCTATGGCGCCACCGCTCGAGTTGTGGGAACCAGTGCCGAACACGCAGCGTTCGCTGATCAACTACATCGGGCCGCTAGGTGTGGCGCCCGACTTTTCATGGGATCCGAAGAAGCCGTTCCCGGTCTCTGCGTTCACCGCGCTGGGCCGTTTCGGCGGCTCGGTGAGCAGTTCGAAAGTTGTGAAAGATGTGTTCAAGTCGAAGCAGGTGCAGATGTTCATGGTGCTGACCGAAGACGAGGACGCGGCGGACATCCCAACCAACAAGAAGTTCTTCGCGGACTGCGGCGGACTGGGCGCGTCGCACCAGTTCTTCATCTATCCGTTCAACTATGGCGTGCCGCACCCGCTGCTCGACCCCACCAGTCCCTCGCGCTCGCTTCGTAACCAGTACTATAAGCCGTTCTACCAAATGATTTACACGTTCTTGACCGTGGGCCACATCGACACCGCGGCCATGTTGCAGACGAAGCCGGTGCGAGGCCTCCCGCTTCCACCCGAGGCGGTGCGGGGCAATGAGCCCGAGTACCGAAAGGCGGCTCAAAATTAACTTGGAGTGAAGCGTGGTTTGTGTACTGTAGTGGCTGTCGTGAGCAATGTGTTTTTGGTGATCTAAAATCGTACCTGGTACAATAAAACTTGTTTTGTTCCTCGAATGAGTCGCCTACAGAAGATGATTCCGATGGGCCTTGTTGTCAATGTTGTCACCTAAAATTGGGTATGGAACATACCGATATTGATTTTTGCAGTGGGTTTCCATTTCCATGGTTGAAATAGAAACATGATTTTAACCTCTGAATTGTTTCTAGAATTTTCTCAATTTTTTCGCCTGTAATGTTAATTTACAGTCCGAGACGAGATATCATCGTCGACCACCGGGAGTTGAGGCGTGCAGAGCGTGTTAATCCCTTGACTTCGAAGAAAAACACCCCAACGAACAGGACGTCGCACAACATATGCATTTGCAGGATCACATCTGTTCGCACACAACTCTCAACACACTTTGGACACCCGTACCCATGTCGTCCCCAAGGAATCCTTCAAACTCACTCTCGAATCTCCTTCAAACCACCGAGGTACGTATTGTTTTTTAACGACCATGGCCACGGTCCGACTACTAACTGGCGTATGTGTTTGTTTTGTCTCATATTCATTGGAGGCGGGCGAACGAGGATGGAAGTGACTAGCCACGGTCATTTCTTGATTTTCGGGTTGGCAATTCATTGCAGTTGTTTGACGCAGTGAAGGGACCTGGAAAATATCAAGGTGGATAACTACTAAGAAGGGGTTACTTATTTCGCTACATGGCTTTGTACACGGACCCAATTGTCGTCACTCCCTATTCCGTCTTCGTAATGTGGAGTTTCGATTGTTGAATTTACATTCGCACATCACGGCGTCTGGCTAACCCAAATACGAGTACGCGTCGCGTTACTGAACCGTTCACCATCGTTTGGAGTGGAGGAACTCGAAATTACTCTCGGTGGATTGTTTACTAGTTGACGCCAAACCGTCTTCGATGAAGACGGCTCAAGTTGAGGGCAGAGGGAGCGATAATCTCGCCATGTTTGTCAAACATGTGGAGAAAGCAGACGTAAGGCCGTTGTAGCAGTGAACTATTGGAGTGTCCGTGAAGTTTATGAGAAGCTGAACAATTCGGAAGACGGGAAATATGCAATGTACACATACACCATGTGTGTCCGTAACTCGCAGGGTGCTTTTCTGGGCGTACCAGGCAGTTCGACTCGTACCTAGATCTACTGGAGGGAGGGATGGGTGAGACGGAATCGGTGAATGCGTTCGCTTATGGGACAGATCGGGACGAGTTGGTGCCAGGAGAAGTATTCTGCGTGATGGGGACGGTGCTGGGAGGGATTAGATTGCGGAGAATCTCACGCGGGAAAGAATGATGGAGGCTTTTCCTCCTCCATTTTCTTCCGTGTGAGATTCTCCGCCTGTTGATTCCGAGGTTCTTCCCGCTGCATTTCATTCCGTGAAACAAGGGCTTGGTGAGGCAGAGGGACGGTGATCATTGTCCCAGGTGGTAGCCAAGTGACCAGCACATTGAATGGAGTGTGTTGGATTACAGGTGAACGCCCTCACAACAAGGCCGGCTCTGAAGGAAAGAAGCGTAGTTCCTTACGTTGCGTTGATCACTGTACATGCAAGTGTGGAGGCTGAACTCGCAAAAGAGGGCAATTCATTTGAAGATTTGGTCCGACGTATTTGGGAACAATATTCGCAGAATTGGGGAAGACGCACTTTCGTTAGTGGATCACTAACCGCTTCCGGCGCATGCGGGAGTTCCGGGATGTTTGAAAAGTCGAAGACATGCATTGAAACAGTGGCAAGGCCGTGGGGTTCACGGGTTATCCAGAGTAAGAAGTACAAGTCTGGGAACGTTTGGTGGACATCTTGCACCATCGACAAGCAGCTAACCGAAGGAGAACTTATGGGCGTCTTTCGATGTAGGGAAGGAGGAGAAACTTCGTATCATCGATGTATCCAATACACTGAGATGAGCACTCGTGAAAATTGGTCAAGCGCAGAGCCGCAGCATCTAAGTTCCAAGAGAATCTTGAAATGTATCAATCGTCCCACACACCGGGAAAGCCTCATCTTAATTTCGCTATCCCACTCAACAATCTTGGAAGTGTGCAAGGAGGACTGGGCAAACTGGAAAATGCCCTGGAGAAGCACAAACGGAGCCTGGAAATGTATCAAAGATTCTACGGACACGACAAGCTGCATCCTGACATTGCAAGATTACTCACCCATACCGCAGATTTGCGTTACGGTCAAAGAAATCTAGTCCGAGCAGCAGAAGCGTTCGAGCGGAGCAATGAGATGCTACGAATTGTCGATGTTGCTAGGTCAGCGCATCTGAGCAGTTGCGCTGTCCGACTTGGGCGGCGTGTGCCAAGCTCAAGCCAAATTAGACCAAACGTTACGATCCACGAACAGGACCTGGGAACGGATCGAACGATCCGCGAACACGACTGGTCGCATGTTGACATTGCAAGAGGACTCCACATTATTGTACTACAGTAAACTGCACAATTAATGTTACGCCAGTTGGGCACGGGAAGTGTTACAATAAGTCGAACTCCAATGTCGAGGAAAAACCCTAGGCATTATTTTCCACTGCTTGTGAGGGGTGTTGGCGTAAAAGTCACAAGCTATGAATCCCATTAAGGCGGTGAAACCGTAGTTAAGATTGAGCTTACCGAAAACAACGAAATCAAAGTCAAAATTGAAAAGGTTATTGGAAGTCTGTCACTGTTGATGAGAACATTTCAATCCAGTTATGTATTCCACACTGCACATCGCAGATCGGCTGGGATAGCACGTTGATGCGTTCTGCTCTCTAAATTGGTATGCTTTGGTTCGTCTAAATGAAGAACTCCGAGTCCTATCTAGTAAAGGATTTCGACTCAGCGCAAAATACAAATCGAGAAACAAGCTTATTGGTGCTGGAATCAAAATGAGCTGGTGAGAAAACTATTAGCTTGCCTCAGAAGAGAAGTATAGGTGTAACTATTCAACGATATCGATACGGAAAGAGTGCCTTCTCAGTTGTACAGAAGATTTAGTCCGCTGTAAGTTTTCTGAGGATTGTTCTCTCTGTTACTAATGCGTTTGAAGTAAAAACAAGAAGCCACCAAGTTTTATCAGTCAGTATTCTTAAAATCGTGTTATACGGTGAATAAAATACGCCATGAGTTGCTTGTTCGAAAAAATCCACGATGTGCAGCTCGCTAATGATGGATAAACAATTAAATGACTGAGAATATCTGATTGATTAATAACCGCGTAACATAACATTACTTGAGCTGTGCGTATCATTAAAAAGATGCAGGACTCAAAATTGCAGGCCGGTGCAAGACTTGTTTTGTGGTGTGAAATTTATGGACAAGCTCAAGAGTGAACAACAATATTTTATTTGTTCATTTTCGCAGTCCCAAACCAATTTCTTAGCGTAAATCAACCTATCTCATAAGAGTCACTGGGAAACTTGAATCTGAAATCAGTATGTTTGAGTTTAACTTTATGTGAACTAGCGGTAGGAGGTTGAGTAAAAAGAGTTGATCAGATTGGAATAAGTGCCGAATACAGCCAAAATTAGCGAGAATTTACCGTCCAATTGAGTTCATTTTGTACAAAGAGATAGCAAATGGCTTACTAAATCAAGTGATTTACAATCGTCTGCATCTGCAAATGAAGTATTTGTAGAACAAAATCAGTGTCAGAATTACGAAAATATATAGAGAACGGTCCTGTATTTTGGATATGAAATAAGTTGAAACATTCTACAGACACTTGAAGGGCGTCAATACTACTTTCAGATTTCGTTTTAATGAGTCTGCTATCCTCCATATGAGGGACACCAATGAATTGTGGCAAACGTCGAACGATAATCAGCTGTAGGTAACGAGAGAGTTTTCTCTCTTTCATACACTACCAGTACTTAGAGCTAGTTCGCATTTGATCATATAGTGTCTGAGATACGGCACGCCATTTGAATGGGTCAAGTTATTTGAATACTCAGCACATTTCATGGCCGTTTCCATGTACTATTTCCTACTTAAGTGTAACATTTAGCTTCTCAACATTCCATCTGCGAGGCCATTCTTTTGCTTCTTCATCAAGAATAATTCCATTAGTTGAAAAAACGGATAGCGTTAGCAGGTGAATAGCGTGCAGTTGCTCGAGTGAATGACAGAGAGTCTTAAACTCCTTCTGTTGATTTGTGGCCGGAGCACTATGCATGTATAGCATTCTTTCTTGATTGTCAGGTAGAGGACTGGTAGCGAGGATTTCCCTTAATCACTGGACGGAAAACTGGGTACTGGTCTAGTTGGTGATCATGGGCCAACGAAGTGTGACCATTTGACCGTTTCTTACTGTAAAGCAATGCCGATAAGCATATTTACCCCTTATGAATGCCACCTCTACTACTCGTTTCTTCTCGTACTCACACCTCGCGTTTTCGATGGAGGACAGTGTGAGTGATGAAAACATGCGTAACTTCGTCCGAACTGTTCTACAATCCGAAACAACGTGTGTTGAATATCTACGAAAACACGGAATTTTCACGATACCTCCACAACGCAAGGGCCGGAAGGGGAATATATGCGGCCGAACAATGATTCAAAAAACGCGAAGAAACAAGCCTGCCTGGCGATGTTCTCTTTGGAAGTGCGCTGCATTTCGATCACTACCATCAGACAACGACTTTTTTGTTTTTGTTGGGTGGACGGTAAATCGCGAAGGCGGCTTGGTTTGTGTGATATTGTGACATTGGTATGGATTTGGTTGTACACTGAAATGACTGTATCACAAGCTGCAAAGGCCGCAGATGTCGCAAAAATGACTGCATCGGAGTGGTTTGCGAAATGTCGCACAGTCTGCAGTGACACAGAAATGTTGCTGCCGAAGTTGGCAGGAACCCCTACCGAGCCCATCCAAGTCGACGAAAGTTACTTCGCTGGCCGCGGGAAGTACAAACGGGGATGGCTGCTGCGCGGCGACAAGAAGTCTACGAATGAACGGGAGGCAAGGGCGGAGATTGAATTAGAGCTGTCTGGGTGGGGGGTCGGGGGACCCGTCCAGTTGTGAGGAAGAACAGGATTTGACGGCGGAAGTGAGAGAGCATTCTGTAGGGAGGGCGGGAAGGGAGAAGCTGTCTTATAGGAACAACTACAAGGGTCGGGTGGTGGGGCCATGGGTAGTTGGCGTCTATAAAAATCGAGCTTCTGTTCGCTTTTTTATTGTGGAGGACAGGAAGGGCAGTACACTACGAGATATCATTAGAGGAAGTGTGGAGGAAGGGAGTGTAGTACGCAAGGACGAATGGCGCGGCTAGTCTAAACTATCTGAAGACGGTTACATACACCAGAAAGTCAATCACTCGAAATGGTTTGTAGACCCTGTGTCGGAGTCTCACACGCAAGGGATCGAACGCATGTGGGTTGATGGCAAATCTTTTCTGAAAAAACATAGGCGTCCTACTCATCTTTCGCGATCTCATCTCAATGAGATAGCATGGCGTAAGCGTAACACATACTATACTACTACTCTGCTTGAATCTTTCTGGCGCGATGTACGACGTGTTTACGATATTACTAATTTACAGTAAATCATGTGACGGATGCAGGT
>JAAUYH010140906.1_pt1 | contig 17859 bp, 14 predicted proteins | sample 7278061 | NCBI WGS metagenome assembly JAAUYH01 (sample SAMN14350203, study PRJNA611818) | marine sediment metagenome | isolation source: surface marine sediment (0.6m) | place: French Polynesia: Moorea | collected 2018-08 | reverse complement strand
GTGTTATGAATTAGATAACGGCTCCTAGAATTTCTAGGAAACTGGTCACATCACGGGCTTTTAATCAAGCCCCCGTTATATTGCCTGAGCAATTAACGGCGGGTTTGTGACAGGGACACTGAACCTACGGGTTGGTTTTGATCTTGATCCTAATGGATCTTACCTTAACTCATCAATTAATTTTTGGTCTTAGCGCAGTTTTCATCATACAAATTCTTCCCTGTCCCCCTCTCCCCACACTTCCCACACTCCCCACCCTTCCCACACTCCCCATCACCCCCCACACTCCCCACACCCTCTTAATTAATCTCTGGAATCATCTTTGCCAGTCCCTACGTCTGCTACCATAACCTCAATCAGTTACAGTAATGGGTGAGTGAGTAGGAGTGAAAGCAGGTGTTAAGTCAAGAATCTATTACCGGTGTTGTTGCTAAAAATCGCTATAATTACCATCTATCCGAAATTATTCGCCAACGGGCCTGGGTAGAAATCGATTTAGACGCATTAAGTCATAACGTTAGCCAAATTAGACAATTATTATCCCCCAAAACCGCTTTAATGGCCGTGGTTAAAGCCGACGCTTATGGTCATGGGGCGATCGCCGTTGCTCAAACCGTTCTTCGAGCCGGTGCAACCGCGTTGGCTGTGGCCACGTTAGGGGAAGGGATCGAATTACGAGAAGCGGGAATCACCGCACCAATCCTCATTTTAGGAGCTATTAATACCCCTGAAGAAATCGAAGCCATCGCCCATTGGAACCTTCAACCCACCCTCTGTTACCCGGAACAAGCGGTTATGGTGTCTCAAACCCTATCCCGATACCAAAAACCCTTACCGGTTCATCTTAAATTAGATACGGGGATGTCCCGTTTAGGCATCCCTTGGCACCAAGGGACAGACTTTGCAACCCAAGTTAAAGAATTGCCCTATTTAACCCTCAGTAGCGTTTATTCCCATTTAGCCACGGCCGATGATCCCGATCCCAGTAATATGTATCTCCAGCATAAACGGTTCAAAACAGCGATCGCTCAGCTAAAAACCCAAGGCATTCAACCCCCTCGTCTTCATTTTGCCAATTCTGCGGCCACTCTCGTTGCTCCCCGATTACACTATGATTTAGTTAGGGTAGGACTGGCATTATATGGTCTCTATCCGGCTCCTCATTTGCGCTCCATTGTCCCTTTAAAGCCCGTTTTACAAGTCAAAGCCAAAATTACCCAAATCAAGACCATACCCGCCAATACAGGGGTCAGTTATGGTTATCAGTTTGTCAGCGATCGCCCCATGACCATAGCGGTGGTGGGGATTGGTTATGCGGATGGGGTTCCCCGCAATTTGTCCAATCGTTTACAAGTCTTAATTCATGGTCAACGGGCCCGTCAAATTGGAGCGATTACGATGGATCAATTGATGTTAGATGTTAGTCATCTTCGTCATCTTCAAGTGGGAGATGTAGTAACATTGATTGGTAAAGATGGAGATCACAAAATTACCGCCGATGACTGGGCCAAAATGTTAGGAACGATCTCTTGGGAAATTCTTTGTGGCTTTAAACATCGACTTCCCAGAATTAAACACCTAAACAAAGGTGAAATCTTCCCCAACCTTAAGGATAGAAAAGAAAATTGTGAGCAGGTCAAAACTTGATTTAAAGAGCCGTTTGACTAAAAAGAAATGGAAAAAACGATTTAAGTTAATGGTCTGGATTTTGATGGGTCTAATGGTCACCAGCTTCGCTTTTAACCTGTTGATCCGATTACCCATCAACTCCAATCACACGGTGGATGGTATTTTAGTGTTAGGTGGCAGTATTCGGCGAGAAATCTATGCAGCACAAATCGCTTCTCAATACCCAGAGGTTCCGATTATTGTTTCCCAAGGGTCAAAACCTCCTTGTATTAAGCTGATTTTTCAACGAGAACAAGCCCGAATGGAGCAAGTTTGGGTTGAACAATGTGCTTACTCCACCTTTGATAATTTTTTCTTTTGTGTTCCTCTTCTACAGCGTCATGGGGTTCATAAAGTTAAAGTGATCACCTCACAAAGTCATCTTCCTCGGGCCAAATGGTTAGCACAGATTCATCTGTGGTCGAAAGGCATTGCCGTTGAAGTGGATACCCCGAAAGAGAGAGGTGTGCCGGGTAATCATGAATCCGACTTAAAAACGTTTTTGGATGTTACCCGCAGTTTAATGTGGGCTGCAGTGAGTCAACTGATACAACCGCCCTGTTCCGACGTAACTCCCCTAAAAGCCGTTAATCTTGCTGAATGGAATAACAAGGGCTTTACCTGTGAATATCAGGGGGGACTTTCTAAGTTGGGTCGTCCGAATCCCTCTAACCAACCATAATTGAAGCCTAATTCAACGTTAACCTAACGTTTCTAATATAGCCTCTTCTTTACTATTGGTATGACGAGAAGGGGTTTGTCTCTCAAACTTCATATGGATAGAACGGGTTTGTTGTCCATCAGCAGCAACCGCTACAATGGGATAGTCTATCAATCCATCTTGGAAAGACAGTTGAAAGCGAAAGGTTCCATCTGGGCTAAGTTTGACTGGATGACCTCCCACCAAAACTGTTGCGTCTGGTTCTGTGGCACCATAGACAATTAACTCAGCATCCGCCACTAACCAGAACTTTTGGGAACGCATCAAGGCTTCAGAGGCAATACCCATACCCGACAGGGTTAAACCGGAGACAGTGGGTAAGGTCCACATTCCTATCCCTGAAGGAAAGGCCATCGCTCCCGTTGGTGAGCCTACCCCATAGGGTAACGAGGCTACGGCTGAGCCAGCAATACGGGCTGCTTCTGCTACTTGTTCGCTGACTGCAAATCTTTTTTGGATAGGGTTGGGAGGAAGCAACGATTCCACCACACTATTTTCTATGTCATCTTCCCAATTAACAGTGGCAAAAATGTCTTCTATCCAGTCAGAGGGATAAAGAGCAGGAATATGAATCTCGGCAGAACGAGCTAACACTAACCAGCGTCCGTCAGCACTACGATAGCCAATATCCACCACATAGTTGCGATCGCTTAAAGGAATGGGAATGTACCATTCTTGAGTGGTATCATCACACAAATATTCTTGAACACTATGGGGACTTTGATAATTGAGATCAATATCGCTCACATCATAAATCCGTAAGGCTAATTGTTGGCCGCCTTCGGCTTTTAATCGGTCTTTGGCTTCTTGGGAAACAGTCCAATAAGCGTAGGCCCACTGAGGATCTCGGGGTAAAAGAACGATGCGATTCCTTTGCTGGTTACCAGAAAGTTCCCCGATTTGTTGATGAATGTCGGTTTCGTTTCTGATGCTCTGATCTTCGTGTCCTACCTCAAATTTTGAGGCTTCTATTTTTTGGGCTTCTTGGATGGTGGACTCAACCTTGATTTTCGGCTCAGTTTCAACCATTTGGGGCGTTTGCAACTGCATGGCTTGCTTAATCGCAATTAATAGCTGTGCTTTACGCATTCGACTATAGCGGGAGATGTTATATTCGCTGGCTACTTTTCTTAGCTGCCGCAAGGTCATCTCTTCTAAGGGGGGGTGGCTTTCTGGTGCCATGAGATCACTCTCCGATCGTTTTTACGGTTAACTGCTCCTGGCATTAGGTCATGAGTCTTATCCATAGGGAGTACGGAGGACTCAATGGCTCTGAGGATTTGCATTTTGGACTGTCGGCTTAGTCTTATGTAACAAAACATCAGTCTCAACGGTCAAGGGGTCGTTTGACCAATTTATCAGGAATTTACGGATTGATAACCTTTTGGGGATCAATCTGTTATGGTTTCCTGACATTTTCTCACTCTATTCTAGTTCCCCGAAGTGAAATTTAGGGGTAGGGGGTCGAGATTTTTTGGCTTGTGGTCTGGTTATCCCTTTAAAATCGGTAAGGTAAACCAAAATTTTGCTCCTTGATCGGGTTCTGTAACTACCCCAATCTCTCCGCCATGAGCTTCAATAATTTTTCGGCAAAGATACAACCCTAAACCTAATCCTAAGGTCTTGTTGGCTCCTTCTCCTCTTTGATACCTTTCAAATAAGGTTGCTGCTTGTTTAGGGTCGATCCCCACCCCATTATCTTCTAAACTACAGCGAATTTTCTGAGGCGTTAACTCTTTTTTCTCTTGTCTTATTATATCGGCTTTTAGGGTTAATTGAACACCAGGATCATTATGTTTTAAGGCATTGGCCATCAGATTTTCTAGTACCCGCCAGAGGCGATCGCTATCCCCTGTAACCATTGGCAAATCTTCAGGAATATCTAAGACTAAAGTGGCTTTTTTTTCTTTTAACATGGGTTGCCATTCTGTGGCTAATTGTTGACCTAATTTACCTAGATTCAAGGGGTTTAGATTTAGGTTAATACTCCCCATTTCAAATTGTTGGCTTTCTACCAAAGAATTAATTAAATTTAGCTGGCGATCGCAACTTTTTGACATTTGTTCTAACACTTTGCTGGGAATTTCAATACTTTCTTGTTTCTGTTTCAAAAAATTTTTCAAAATCATAGAAAATCCTAAGACTGGATTCCGTAAGTCATGGGAAACAGCATGAAGATAAATTCTCAAAGTCTGTTCTGTTTTTTCTCTCTCTTTAATTTCTTGTTGGAGTTGTTTTTTTTGCCGTTGTATGGTTAACTGATTTTCAATTCTGGCAATAACTTCTTCAGCTTGAAAGGGTTTATTAATATAGTCAACTCCTCCTACATCAAAAGCTTTAACTTTATCTAAAACATCATCTAAAGCACTAATAAAAATAACAGGAATTTCTTTTGTTTTCTCATCTTCTTTTAGCTTTTGACACACTTCATAACCATTCATGGATGGCATATTAATGTCCAATAAAATTAAATCAGGAGGAACTTGATAAATGGTATTTAAAGCGGTTTTTCCATTCAGGGCTTTACGAACTTTGTAACCTTGTTCCGATAACATGACTGAGAGTAAGCGCAGGTTATCAGGAGTATCATCGACAACTAAGATATTACTGGAATCAGAGGTCATAGGGGAGTAGGCAGAGTAGGGGGAGACTGGGAGAGGGGGAGACTGGGAAACTGGGAGACTGGGAGACTGGGAGACTGGGAAACTGGGAAACTGGGAGACTGGGAGCAGAGGGAGCAGAGGGAGCAGAGGGAGCCGGGGGAGCAGGGGGAGCCGGGGGAGCAGGGGGAGCCGGGGGAGAAAAAGATTAATTTTGTTTCTCGTCTTCCCACACTTCCCACCCTTCCCACACTTCCCACCCTTCCCACACTCCCCACACTCCTCAAAGTAGACTCTCAGTTACATTATCTTGATGTCGACAGAAGACCCTCGCCACATTTTTCAAAAGAATACTCATCAAAATTGGCGAGGGATGAATGGCGACCAGCAAATAAATTGACCGAAGGGAATCCATGAAAAAAATAGTGGCAATTCTTGAGATTGTCCACTATACTAAGAAAAAAACAACTAGATTCTTAATTCAAAGAATCCAATTAACAATGATCTTAGCTTACAATTGCAAATTGGGGGCTAACTCGTCTCAAGAGATAATAATGACTAGCTGGCTCTCGATGCTCAGAAGTCATTACAATTTCTGCTTGAGAGACAGGATTGAGGCTTATGAGCAAGTTAAATTTCCCAAACTAGGTAACTACTCAGTCCTCAAGACAAAAGCTCCCTGTTGTCCGTTAACTTGTTCAATTTCTCCGCAATCACAATTAGGAGAACCTTTCAAAAAATCAGGTAAAAAACGTAATGCCTATGAAATGCAATCCTCTGAATTACCCTTTTTAAAACAAGCTAGACCTTGGTACAAAAAGATCCATTCTACTGTTCTGCAACAAAATTTAAGGCGACTTAAAACGGCTTTTGAAAACTTCTTTGATGGTAGAGGATATCCAAAATTTAAGACTCGTCAAAGATTCAAAAGTTTTAGCTATCCTCCTAATCAAGTTAAATTAAAGTCAAACAAAATCTATCTTCCTTCTATCGGTTGGATGAGGTTTTTTAAGTCTCGAAATATTCCTGATGGATTTCAGTTAAAGACTGTAACAGTTCGTGAAAAAGCTGATGGTTGGTATGTTTCTATCAGAATAGAAAATAAAAATATCCCTCAATTAAAGCCGAAAGATTTAGAGCAGGTCAAAACTGCCATTGGTTGTGATTTAGGGATTAAAAAGCTGTTAGCTTTGAGCAATGGAGAATTGATAAACAATCCACAATTCGAGAAACGCTTATCTAAAAGAAAAACCATTAGACAACGTAGAGCATCTCGTAAAAAAAGAGGTTCATCTAACCAGAAAAAAGCCTACGCTAGATTAGCTCGTCTTGACCAAAAAATAGTTAATCAAAGAGAGGATTATCAATGGAAAACAGCGCACCACCTTGTTCGTCTAGCTGATGTGATAGTGCTAGAGGATCTAAATATCCAAGGCATGATTAGAAAATGTCGTGCTAAACAGGACGAGAATGGCAAGTTTCTTAAGAATGGTCAATCAGCAAAAAGAGCATTAAATCGGTTAATTAGAGATTGTTCTTGGGGAAATCTTACGGAAAAAATCGAGTCTGTAGCTGCGAAGTTTGGCTCAATTTGTTTAAAGGTTAACCCTAAATTTACGTCTCAAAAATGCTCCCATTGTGGACATATTCAAAAAGAAAACCGCAACAAAGAACGTTTTTTGTGTCTTAATTGTGGATTTTTTTCTGATGCCGACGTTCAAGCTTCTGTTAATATCGGTATCAAAGGACTAAAAACTCTTGGAATTAGTCAATCCAACCTACTGAGAGTCCCTCAGAAAGTTACGCCCAAACCTGAAGCAACAGGTTCTAGAAATAGGGAAAAATCAGTCTCGCTGGAGGTTGAGCCTGGGAACCCTCAACAGTTAAGCCTGTTTGAGTGGAGGAATGGAGAAGCAATTCTTCATTCAGAATCCCCCGTTACAGCGACGTAGGAGCTTAACGGGGGAGTATGTCAACTTTGAGTTAATTCGATGACAGAATCAAAGAGGAAATTTTCAGACCATTCTTGAAGGACCATAGCCAAGGGTTGACTATCAGGGGGAATTTGTGCCACTAATTCCAGTATGCCATCGTCACTACATTCTAAAGCTGCTTGGTGAAGGTCTTCTATCCATTGAGAGGGCATTGTGTTGAGAAGGGACTGTAAGTCAGAGGTGGTTTTTGCCGTTGGTTGTGGGCTGTGTGCCAAGAAACCATTTTGCTGATCTAAGTCTTGATAAATATATTCAACCCCCAGATGCTCCGCTATTTTTTCCCATAGGACATCTTCTCGGAAGGGTTTACGCATAAAATCATCACAGCCGGCGGATAAGACTAAATTCCGTTCTTCTTCAAACGCACTTGCCGTTAAGGCAATAATGACAGTTTCTTGTCCTTTGGGGCTTGCTTTAATGCGTTTGGTGGCTTTATAACCGTCAAGAATAGGCATTCTCATATCCATCCAAATTAAATGAGGTTGCCAATGTTCCCAAATGTCTAATGCTTCTTGACCATTACTGGCTTGACGAACATTAAACCCCATAGATGATAATAATTTCACCAATAAGATCCGACTTTCGAGGCGATCATCGACGGCCAAAATGCGGTAGTTGGGCTGATGAGGCACTAAACCAACCACTCGGCGAGGGGGTTTATCGACTTTAATGGTATGAGCATGAACAAGTTTTGCTTGAATGGTAAAACTAAACAAACTACCTTGGCCCAATATACTACTAACGCTGATTTCTCCTCCCATTAATTGTATAAATTTACGACTGATGGGTAACCCTAACCCAGTGCCTTCATTGGAGTTACGACCGGTTTCCGTTTGTCCAAAGGCTTCAAAGAGTTGATTAACTTCTTCAGCGGCGATACCAGGCCCTGTGTCTTCGACTTCAAAGGTTAAGGTCATAGCTTCATTATGCTGATTTATTTCACTGGTTTTAATACGTAAAATCACTCCACCTTCTTGAGTAAATTTAATAGCATTTCCTAAAAGATTAATCAGAACTTGTCGCAGTTTTCCTTCATCAGTTTCTATGTATTGGGGCAGGTTTATGGTTTTTTCAAAGAGGAGTTGTAGTTTTTTTTCTTCTGCTTTTAAATGCAGCATTGATTCTAGGTTATCAAGCAGACGATGCAGATCGAACTGAGTTTTGTTTAAGGTGGTTCTTCCTGCTTCGATTTTGGTCATTTCTAAAATGTCATTGATTAACTCTAATAAATGTTCTCCACTGCGACCAATAATATCTAGATTTTGTTTATGTTCTTCTTTTAATGTTTGATCTCGTTGCATTACTTGAGTAAACCCTAAAATAGCGTTTAAAGGAGTACGTAACTCGTGGCTCATACTGGCAAGAAATTCACTTTTCGCGCGGTTAGCTGTATCCGCTTGTTCTTTGGCTTGTTTGAGGGCTTCTTCGGCTTGTTTTCGTTCGGTAATATCTCTAATAATTGCCGTAAAAAGCGTCTTTCCTCGTAACTTTATTTTAGAAATAGATACTTCTGCTAAAAACTCTGTACCATCTTTTCGCTGTCCAAAAACAGGACGACGACCTCCCATTTGTCTCGCCGTTTCTGAAGTATTTTGAAAGTGAGTTATATGTTGATAATGATCATCGGTAAAGCGAAAGGGAATTAACATGTTAAAAGGTTGTTCTAATACTTCCTCGGAGGTATAACCAAATATTTCTTCAGCCGCATGGTTAAAAAGGGTTATTTTTTGCTTTTCATCTATAGAAATAATGGCTTCGTTGGCATTATCTAAAATACCGGCAAACCTCGCTTGAGACTCTTTTTGTGCTTCTTCAGCGATGGATCTTGCTTCGGCAATCGCCATTAATTCTCCTACTAATTTTAAGAGGTTAATATCTTCTTTTTTCCAGGTTTTATAGATATTACTATCGAGACCTAAGTAGCCTACAGTTTGACCCCCTGTCATCATAGGAACGACTAATAAATTAGGGCTTAAACTGTTTTGGTAGGCTTCTTTTTCTGCGGTTGCTTCCGGAGGAAAATCGGCTACAGTGTTAATACAAATTAATCGACCTTCTATGAGTTGTTGAGAAAACCAAGGAAATACTTCTAGGGAAATACTTTGAGAATCATGAATCGTTGAAGGGGTATATTCATTACACCATTCGTGAACCATACTCCACGCTTTTTCTTGGGCAAAATAACGGATAATATAACTGCGATCGCATTTGGTAAATTTTCCTAAAGCTTCTAAAATCAAATGCACTGCTATATTTAAGTCAAGATCGATTAATTGTCTGGCAATATTACTGAGTAAAGCGTCTCTTTCTGCTTGTTTTTTGATAGCTTCTTCTTTTTGTTTACGGGCCGTAATATCTCGACTCACACCAATGGTTCCCATTAACTTCCCTTCAGGACAACAAAAAGGGGTTTTTAAGGTATCGACTAAGCGACGATTCCCATTAGGATAGGTAATCCATTCTTCATTGCGACGGGACTGTTTTTGCAGCATCATAAAGCGATCTTGTTCTCGAAACCCTAATGCTTCTTCTGGGGGAAAAAGTTCAAAATCGCTTTTACCAATAATCTCTTTTCTATCTCTTCCTGCAAAGGTTTCAAAGGCATGATTACACATTTTATAGACTCCTTTGGAGTCTTTACAAAAAACAAGATCAGGAATACAATCTATTAATGATGTTAATAAAATTTGTTCATTTTTGCGCTCACTAATATCGGTATGAGATCCAGCCATTCTTACGGGGTTTCCTGTTTCGTCCCATAACGCTTGTCCCCGAGAAAGAATCCATTTATAGTTACCATCTTGACACTTTAAACGAAATTCTGCACTGTAATGGTTTGTCTTTTTAGCAAAGTGATCCCCTAAAATTTTCATCACCCTTTCTGTGTCTTGGGGATGAAGTAATTGCTTCCAAGTATCAATATGATTGGGTAATTCTTGATCATCATACCCTAACATTTCTTTCCAACGGGGAGAAAAAAACATTTCATCGGTTTTTAAGTTCCAGTCCCAAATTCCTTCGTTTGTTCCCTGTAAAACTAATTGCCATCTTTCCTCATTTTCTCGTAAGGTTTCTTGCATAGTTATGGCAACTTTCTGATCAGCTTTTAAGCGAGTAATTTCTGCTTGTAGTTCCTGAATAAGTTGATCTTTTTCTTTCTCTAAGGGAAGATGATTCATTGTTTTTCTTTAAAATCAAAACTTATACCTGGTTAAAACGTTTCTATTATTGATTTTTGGGGTATATTTTTTTCTATGATACTAAATCAAGATGTTAACTCATACAAGGCAACTCATCGGGGAAGATTGAGAATTTACTGACTATCCCCAACTTCCCAAAAGTTTACCTCTATTTTAAATTATTGAATGGTTACTAATTCAATATCAAAGGTTAAATCTTTTCCTGCTAAGGGGTGATTTGCGTCTAAAGTGACTTTATCATCAGTAACATGGGTGACCATAACAGGAACCGCTTGACCGCTAGAATGACGCATCTGCAACTGTTGTCCCACTTCTACGGACAAATCTGATGGCATTTGTTTTTCGTCCACCACAATCACTAATTCGTCTTGATAAGGTCCATAAGCCTGTTCTGAAGGAATGGTAACACTTTTGCTGTCTCCTGGACTCATTCCCACTACAGCTTCTTCAAACCCCGCAATAACTTGACCTTCTCCCAGGGAAAATTGTAAGGGATCACGATTGACAGAAGAATCAAAAACTGTCCCGTCTCCTAATTTACCTGTATAGTTGACTTTGACTGTATCTCCAAGTTTAGCTTGTACCATATTACTTTACCTGCTAAATTTATGTATTTAATGAAGGGACTTTTTTACGGTAGTTTTTTTTTAGCAGTTTTGTCAACTTTTTGTGCTATTCTTAAAATTTTATTAATGATTAAATTTTCATAAATTCCACTGCCTATGAAACCAACTATTGAAACATTAAATTTATTTAAGCTTGCGTCTGGTGACGAATTTTTTTTACAATTGTATAAGTTTTGCGGTAAACAGAAGAGTAAAAAGGTTTATATCCAATCCAATTTACACGGTTCAGAAATTGTTGGTAATGCGGTTATTTCTCAATTAATTAATTTTTTATCAACCCTCAAAAAAAGTCAAATAGAGGGAGAAATTTGGTTACTTCCTGTATGTAATCCTTTAGGAACGAATCAACGAAATCACTTTTTTTCATCGGGACGATATAATAGTTACGATGGAAAAGATTGGAATCGAATTTTTTGGGATTACGAAAAGTTTTGTCAAAATTTAGATCACTTTGTTGAAAATAATATTAAGTTCGATTCATTAACCATTCAAGAAAATTTTTTACAGCAACAAAAAACGGCATTTAGTCAACAACTAGAGAAAATCAATAATCCCAGTAGCGCACCTTTATTTGAGCAGTACCGTTATCAATTACAATCTTTATCTATGGATGCTAATTATGTTATTGATATTCATAGTTCGAGCAACCAATGTATTGATTATCTTTTTTGTTTCCCTGGACAACAACAAGAAAGTGCAAAATATTTTCATATAAACTATGGTATTTTAATGGATACGTACGATGGAGACGCATTTGATGAAGCGTTCATGAAACCTTGGTTGGCATTAGAAAAAAAGTTTGAACAAGCAGGAAGACAAATTAATCTTGATCGAGAATCTTGGACATTAGAGTTAGGTTCAGGAATGAAAATGAATCCTCAATCAGTGACTATTGGGGTTAAGGGAATTATCAACTATTTAGTCAAAAAGGGAATTTTAAAATTAGAAAATCATTCTTTGATGAGTCAAGATATTACTTTAGTATCCCGTCAAAATATTAGAAATTATTATGCACCTACTGGTGGTATGGTTCAAAATCGCTTATCCTTAAAAACTGAAGTAAAAGCAGGGGATAAACTATATGAAATCCTTAGCTTTAATAAACAAGGAAACTTGCCAAAAGTGATCGATATTTGTGCAGAGAAGGATGGCTTTGTTTTTGATATTTCTACTAATTATTCAGTTAATCAAGGAGACTATGTTTTAGCTATTTGTAATCTAAGTTAGGTGTTAGGTCACTTATCGCAATTTTCTTTGTTTTGATTAAAAAAACTAGACAATTGCGAACGTTATGACCTGAGGTCTGTCGCGAATAGACCAGGAAATTATCTCGCTTAAATGATCAGGCTGCTTATTGTCAGTCTGGTTTAGGGGCAAGAGGGCAGATGTATCGATTGTTTGATCAGTCAATGTACGTTTACTTAGGATACAGTGCCTTACGGGCAAAAGAAAGAATGGTGTGATTCTTTCTTTTATAAAGCTTCAATAATTCCTGTATTGATAACGTTTAAAGGAACATTGTGAAAAGTAGGGGGCAGCTTTTTACAGACTTCCGAATTACTTACATAAACGTTAATGACTCCATCTCCAATACCAAACCCTTCAAGACCAGCAATATTACGAAATTCCTGTTTGACTGCTTTTTTTACTGTTAGCAAATCTTGTTTAACTTCCGATGAGTTTTGATGAGAATCCATAGTAATTACCTCTGATTATACTTTCCTAGATCAAATTATATCAACATTGAATCGAGATAACACTTGATCAATTGGACAAGCGAAGGTTTGATTACCACCACCCGCAAATAATAAAGCCACTGGACGACGGGTTATTGCATCTACAATTAGGGAACCAGAATCTCCTCCTTGACTGAAAAGACCATTTACCCCTTGAATTGCTAATTGATCTTCAAAATTAGCTATTTTCCGTCCAAAACGAACTCGAACATCCGCAGCTAAATCCATAATTACCCCAACTGTATGTCCTGTTGTTCTTCCATGCTTGCGAACAGATTGATACATAGCGGCTGGCATCGTAGGTTGCTCAACAGTACCAATCGTTAAAATACTCGACTTAACATCAGTATTATTAATCACTTTTGCAATTGCAGCATCGATAAAGTTGGGTTGATCATCTAAATTAATGGTTTCAAAATCTGTTAGTTTAGCAATGGGTGAAGTGCCACCATCCAAAGAACCTGGTTCCAAAATATTATCACCAATTTTGCCTTCATTAGAATCTGCTAAAATATGATTATTTGATAGGATAAATATCTCACCATCATCACCTGTGGATTTCTTTACCAAGCATCCTAATGTTCCTGCCGTAATGTTAAAATGCCCCACAGAAGTACCACATTCTACTGGTCGCACTAAAGCACTGAGATCATTAACAGGAATAATATCAGTTAATTTACCATTAATTTCTGGCGGAATTTGTTCATGGTTTGATAGCTGACTTTTCGGGAGTTTGGAGCGAACATAAACTCGAAGAGCAAGATCATCTAAAATCGCATTTTCTGAAACTTTTAAGCCATAACCAACCCCTACAATATTACTATCTAGAGGAATTCCACTTATTTGAGAAACCCCTGCGACTTGAGGAGTAGCCCCAAAAGTTCTTACTAAAAATTCTCCTTTAATTTTTTTAGCATCTTGTCGTAATTCAGGTGTAGCAAATAATCCGTTGGTCATTTTCAGCCTCTTAGTTACTTTGTTTGCAAGAAAGCTTAAGGATAAATTAGATTTTTATTTATCCTTAAGCCCTAAATTTTGGAATGTTTTAACAAGCATCTCGACAAACTTCTCTGGCCGCTGCTGCTGCGGCTATACAAGCGGCTATGGCAACCCCTCCACTCAGTCCACTGCAAGCTGCAGTTGCGGCTGCGGCCGCTGTATCACAGCCCACTTTACATAGCTGTTCCCCAATATTATCAAAGATTCCCTGGGGATCAGCGATCACTGTTTGTGTATCAACAACTCCATCAGATGTACTTTCAAGAGATCCATTCTCGTCTAATAGATCAGTGCTTTTTAAAATGTCTGAAATCTTTTTTTGTTCTTCATTAGAAAGCGCACTAAATAAATTAGCATCAATTGAAATTTTCAAGCTTGGCATAAGGCAAGTACCTCTTACTTAATTCAGTAATACATTACCTTTACTAAAACATAATTTATTATCTATAATTTATTGTTGTAATATATATATATATATATATTACATAATGTTTTGTATCTTTATTTTATAAACCTATAAAGAAATGTAACTTAATCCCAATTTCAAGTTACACTTATTTAAAATTTGGTAATAAAATAAAGTCCAAAACTAAACTAAACTGTTTCTTATTTGCAACATTTTGTAAACTTCGCTAAAATAGAAGGCTACTTGTACATTGTAAAGCTCCTGTGACTATGAGTTGGATGCGTCGCGCCGATCGCTTAAAAGCCTTACCTCCCTACGTTTTTGCTAGATTAGATGAACTTAAAACGAAGGCCAGACAACAGGGGTTAGATTTAATAGACTTAGGAATGGGAAATCCTGACGGAATGGCACCGCAACCGGTCATAGAAGGGGCGATCGCAGCGTTACAGAAGCCTCAAACTCACGGATATCCCCCCTTTGAAGGAACGGCTAGTTTCCGTGAAGCCATTACCGCTTGGTATCATCGTTGTTATCGGGTGGATCTCGACCCCAGTAGCGAAGCGTTGCCCTTAATTGGTTCAAAAGAAGGATTAGGCCATTTAGCCTTAGCTTACATCAATCCGGGAGATGTCGTCTTAGTTCCCAGTCCCTCTTATCCAGCGCATTTTCGCGGTCCTTTAATCGCTGGGGCTAACCTTTATCCCCTTATTTTATCAGCAGAAAAAGACTGGTTAATTGATCTTTCTTCTATCCCTGAAAATGTTGCTCAAGCAGCGAAAATTTTATACTTTAACTATCCCAATAATCCGACCACAGCTACCGCACCCAAAGCCTTTTTTGAAGAAATTATTAAGTGGGCAACCCATTACGAAATCATGTTAGTTCATGATCTCTGTTATGCAGAATTAGCCTTTGATGGTTATCAACCCACTAGCTTACTAGAAATTCCTGGGGGAAAAGAGATTGGTGTGGAATTTCATACCCTTTCCAAGACTTATAATATGGCCGGCTGGCGTGTGGGTTTTGTGGTAGGAAATGCCGAAATTATTCAAGGGTTAAGAACCTTAAAAACTAACCTTGATTATGGTATTTTTGCTGCGGTTCAAGCTGCTGCTGAAACCGCTTTAAATCTACCAGATAGTTATATTAAACAAGTTCAAGACCGTTATCAAACCAGACGCGATTTTCTCATCAAGGGGTTAGGGGAACTTGGGTGGACTATTAAACCGTCGCAAGCAACGATGTATCTTTGGGTTCCTTGTCCAACTCATACCAATTCAACGGATTTTGCGCTGGATGTGTTGGAAAAAACAGGGATTGTTTTCACCCCGGGGAATGCGTTTGGTGAAGGAGGAGAAGGATATGTCAGGATTAGTTTAATTGCTGATTGCGATCGCTTAGGAGAGGCATTAAATCGGTTAAACAAAGCTGAATTTTATTATAATTAATCTTTCTATATAGTAACCACAAAAAGCTGCCTGCGATCGCCTTTCTCCTAAATAGGAGTGGAAACAATCACAGGCAAGAAAACTCAGGTTCAAGTTATGTTTAGAATAAGCCTAACGTTAAAGACTCATCAATGGGGAAAGTCGCACCCGCCCCTAACCAGATGGTCACAACGGTTCCAAAGAGGAACACAGCAGTCGCAATGGGGCGACGGAAAGGGTTTTGAAACTTGTTAACACTTTCAATGAAAGGAACCAACAATAAACCTAAAGGAATGGCACCTTGACAAGCAATTCCCAGTAATTTGTTGGGAAGAACCCGTAAAATTTGGAAAACGGGATATAAATACCATTCGGGTAAGATTTCTAGGGGAGTAGCAAAGGGATCAGCCGGTTCCCCAATTAAGGCAGGATCGAGTACCGCTAAACCGACTAATAAACCGATGGTTCCCAAGATAACCACAGGGAACACATAGAGCAAGTCGTTAGGCCAAGCGGGTTCACCGTAGTAGTTGTGACCCATTCCTTGGGCTAACTTAGCACGCAACTTAGGATCGCTTAGGTCTGGCTTTTTTTCAATGGCCATTTTATAGATTTCTCCTTATCGAAATAGAGGATCAGCAGGATTTTTATCCGAATACGGATGATCAGTGTTTAATTATGCAATATTGACCCATAATTAACTGTTCACTGATCACCGTTTGTTACTTCAGATACGCTTTACAAAGGACCAGAAATCCCTTGCTTACGAATCATTAAGAAGTGGGCTAACATGAAGACGGCAATTAACCAGGGGAAGACAAAGGTATGGAGACTGTAGAAACGGGTTAAGGTGGCTTGTCCCACACTTTGACCGCCTCTGAGTAGTTCTACCATTTGATCTCCCACCACGGGAATCGCAGCAGGAACACCAGAGACGATTTTAACCGCCCAGTAACCTACTTGGTCCCAAGGTAAGGAGTATCCCGTTACACCGAAAGAAACGGTAATTACCGCTAAGATAACCCCTGTCATCCAGGTTAACTCACGGGGCTTTTTGAAGCCACCGGTAAGATACACACGGAAGACATGGAGAATCATCATTAATACCATCATACTAGCTGACCAACGATGGATAGAACGAATCAACCAGCCGAAGTTCACTTCGTTCATGATGTACTGAACAGAAGAGAAGGCTTCGGTTACTGTTGGTTTATAGTAAAAGGTCATGGCAAACCCAGTGGCAAATTGAACGATAAAGCACACTAGGGTAATACCACCCAGACAGTAGAAGATATTAACGTGAGGGGGGACGTATTTGCTGGTAATATCGTCGGAAATGGCTTGAATTTCTAGACGATCATTGAACCACTTATAAACTGGGGAATCTGTGACTTGTTTAGAGAACATTGAAGCTATAATCCGCTATCGAATCAACGATGGATAATTAAATGGTATGGATAGTTTACTATGCCGTTGCTTATTTTAACGCTCTCAATTAGAGTTGAGATGAAAATAAGCAGAGTACCTCAGTGACATCCTCCCACGCACGCTGCTAGGCTTTGTGCGGGGTTTCCCTAACTCACGATAGGGCATTCCTGGTTATTCTCGCTGATGCGAGGTTTCGCCACTTATCTAGAACACATTGGTACTAACGATGAGTACATCTCCCACTGTTAGTTCCCTGACAGAACGACTAATCAGGCGTTTTCGTTTCCCAGAGTCCCTGGGTACTTTAATCTATTTTATTCAATTTTTTTCGTATTTCCCAAGCTATGGAGGTCCCGTCTTGTGACTGTCTTTGACTCTCATTTTGGATGGATACACTCCAAGTCTGGCTACAATTCAGGTATATACTTTATGGCCGGATCTATTGTATCTTGAAGAACCCCAACTTGCCAAGGGCTGAAGTTGGGGATTCTAACAGGGAATCGCTTCCCCATTCACCCACTCAATCCCCCTATTAGGGGGGTTGAGGGTTACTAGGCTCAGTCTCCAACGAAACTGATTTTTCCCGACATTTTGTCGAACCTGTTGATTCAGGTTTAGCCGTAATTTCCTCCGTGACCCGAAGTAGCTTGGATTGACTAATTCCAAGAATTTCTAGTCCCATGAATCTAATATTAGTTGAAGCCTGAACGTCGGCATCAGCTAAAAAACCGCAATTCAGACACAAAAAACGTTCTTTGTTTAGGCTTTTTTCTGGTTGGAGGAACCTCTCTTTTTACGAGATGCTCTACGTTGTCTGATGGTTTTTCTTTCAGATAGTCGTTTCTCAAACTGAGGATTTTCTATTTTTACCTGATTTTTTGAACGGGTTTCCCAATTGCGATTTATGAGAAATTGAACAGCTTAAGGGACAACAAGGAGCTTTTGTTTTTAAGTCAGAATAGTTACCTAGTTTGGGAGATTTAACCTGTTCATAAGCCTCAATCCTATCTCTCAAGCAGAAATTGTAATGACTTCTTAGCATGGATAGCCAGTT
>JAAUYH010160934.1_pt1 | contig 17862 bp, 13 predicted proteins | sample 7278061 | NCBI WGS metagenome assembly JAAUYH01 (sample SAMN14350203, study PRJNA611818) | marine sediment metagenome | isolation source: surface marine sediment (0.6m) | place: French Polynesia: Moorea | collected 2018-08 | reverse complement strand
TGTTTTTTATCGTTTTCATAGATTTACAACTCGATCACTGATGTTTTTAACTTGTTTATGCAGGAGATTCCCTGGAAGAACTGCCAAATCGTCATTCAAGCTCGCGCATTCCCAATCGGGGCGTTGGGAATGCGCCCCGAGATTTTTACTTGCAAAGCTCTACCCGAAGGGTCTCGCCCAAGGAAGCGGTCAGACCCCGCGTTATGCGGAGCGGTATCCTTTAGGGCGGCGTAAGACGTTTATCCAGAGCACCGATCTGTTTACCCAGCTCCGTGTTCTGGGGACAAGCCCAGCTCCGTGTTCTGGGCAAACGCCAGTTCCTACAACGGGGCGGGGCGTATAAACTTCTGGGGAGACCCCAACGGTGGACGTTCCCATGTCGAGGGAACCTCGACGGGCTTCCACCGCAGAAGACAGCCCCTTGGAAACCCCCGCAACGGACTGGCTTGGGAATGCTGACCAAGAGACGGGCACGGGGCGTACAAGCTTTCGAGGTTTCCTCGAAAGACAGCCCCTCATACCAATTCACTAAATGGACGCTATGCATTAGACAAGTACAGACTTAGATTTCAGATAAATTGATTACTAGCAAAATTAAAGTGAATTGGTATCACCAAGAGAGAGAATGTCCTCCAAGACAACCTCGCTGGGGTCGCTCGTCAAATTATATCTGATTTTGATACCATTACTGATATATCTATATCTAAGTAATTACGCTTAAAATTTCAGATAAAAAAGATTTGCCAAGCAGTTATTAGTATCTATCTGACTTATTTAAAATAATTTGATGACCCAAAATCCTTTCCTCGCGAACCAAACAAAAGATAACGATTGGCGATTATTTCTCAAACTAATTCCTTATCTTCAGCGTAATAGCAAAATCTTGACCATTGGCTTAATTTTACTGCTTCCTTTAGCGATCGCCGGTGCAGTTCAACCGCTAATTATTGGACAGGCAGTATCTTTACTCAAGCAAGAGCCAACTTGGTCATTTCTTCAGGGAAAAACTCTGACCGAGGGTATCAATGTTTTAGTCGGAATTTTACTAGCAACAGTTGCCATCAAATTGATGTTTGCTTCCGCACAAGGCTATCTAGTCCAAAAACTAGGACAAGAGATTACTGCATCAGTAAGAGAAGATTTATTTGCCCATGTTACTTCTTTAGCTTCGCGGTTTTTCGATCGCACTCCTGTAGGTAAATTGGTGACTCGCTTGACTAGTGATGTGGAAGCTTTGGGGGATGTCTTTGCCACTGGTGCCATTGGAGTTGTCAGCGATGTAATGTCTATCTTGGCGCTCATCGTCTTTATGTATCTAGAAGACTGGCGTTTAGCATCGATTCTGCTCTTGATGCTGGTTCCGGTTACTGCGCTAATTATTTATTTTCAAGCCCAATATCGTCGGGCTAATTATCGCTCTCGGGAAGAGTTATCGAAGCTAAATTCGATGTTACAGGAGAATATTACGGGAATTAATATTGTTCAGCTATTTCGGAGAGAAAGATATAATTCCGAGATGTATCGCTCGATAAATGAGCATTATCGTAAAGCTGTTGATAAGATCATCTTCTATGATTCGGCGGTTTCGGCAACCTTAGAATGGATCTCTTTAATTGCAATCGCAGGTATGCTATGGATTGGTGGAGTATTTGTGTTGCAAACCACAATTACTTTTGGCAAACTCTCGGCTTTTATTCTCTTTTCCCAACGGTTATTTAATCCTTTGCGTCAGTTCGCCGATAAATTTACCATGTTTCAATCGGGATTTACGGCGATTGAACGGATCACCGAATTAATGAGTGAACCCATTGAAATTAAAGATGCAGTTGGTAATTTATCTTTACAAGAAGAAATCGCTGCTAAGGATAGAATAGGTGAAATTAGATTTGAAAATGTTTGGTTTGGCTATAAAAGCGACGAATATGTCCTCAAAGGTCTAGATTTTACGATTAAACCCGGAGAAAAGATCGCTCTAGTCGGGCCCACAGGTGCCGGAAAAAGTTCCATTATTCGTTTGCTATGTCGTCTCTACGAACCCAGTAAAGGCAGAATTTTAGTTGATGGCGTTGATGTTAGAGATATTTCCCAAGCAGAATTACGTCGCCATGTTGGGGTGATTTTACAAGAAAGTTTTCTGTTTGCGGGAGATGTGCAGCGCAATATTACGCTAGGAGATAATTATGATTTGTCCGCAGTTAAGCAAGCAGCCAGACTAACGAATATAGATCGCTTTATTGAAGACTTGCCTGATGGCTATCATACCGAACTTCGAGAACGAGGAACTAACCTTTCTGGAGGGCAAAAACAGTTACTCGCCTTTGCGCGGGTAGCGATTCGCAATCCCCATATCTTAGTATTAGATGAAGCTACTGCTAGTTTAGATGTGAAGACAGAAGCTTTAATACAAGATGCTTTAGACCATTTATTACGCGATCGCACTGCGATAATTATTGCCCACCGTCTTTCTACTATTCGTAATGTTGATAGGATATTTGTTCTGAAACGAGGAGAATTGATTGAATCGGGAAATCACGATCAATTATTAGCAATAGATGGACTTTATGCCAGTTTATATAAGTTGCAAATGTTAAGCAGTAGTTAAGCCACGATCAAAACAGGTTACTAGATTAGGGAGATGGGAATAAAGAGCAAACTTGTCAAGTTGACTAACTATAAATATGATAAGGAAAAATGTCTCTACTTTCCAGAAGTTTGCCATGAACGAAACTCCGAAGTTAGACCCTGAACGCTTTTTTGTTGCCTGCAATCCGACTCAAACTTTGAATCTGGCAAATCGAGGAGGTAACGATTACCAATACTATATCGATTTTACTCCAGTCAGAGGTAGTTCAATTATTCGGAGGTTAAAACGGATTATCGAGAGTAATGAAAAAAGCAATCAGCCAAGCTGCCAACTTTTTACAGGACATATTGGCTGCGGAAAATCCACAGAGTTACAGAGATTGTGGAAAGAACTAGAAGATGAAGGATTTCATGTCGTTTATTTTGAGTCTACTGAATATCTACAGACGTCAGATGTAGATATTATCGATATCTTATTGGCAATCACTCGTGAAGTTGCTAACAGTTTAAAGAAAGTTGATATTAACCTCGAACCGCCGTTTTTTATCAAGCTATTTAATAGTGTCGCAGAAGCAATTAGATCCCTTGAATTCAAGGTATCCTTCCTAGAAGGGCTAATTGAAATTACTCGCCAAGCTAAGGACAGTCCAGATGTGCGAACTCGATTAAGACAAAAATTAGGTCCCCAAACCGAAGGGATTTTGGAAGCTTTGAATAAGGATGTTTTTGGTAAAGCGAATGACCTATTAAGAAATGAAAGGAAACAAAAAGGGCTAGTTGTCATTGTAGATAATTTGGATCGAATAGATAATCGGTTCAAGGAAGGCTTAAAGCGTACTCAACCAGAATATCTATTTATTGATCGGGGTGATAGGTTAGCGCAGCTAAACTGTCATGTTGTTTATACGATTCCTTTAGTATTGAGGTACTCTCCAGAACTTACCAACTTAATACAAAGCTTTGGAAGACCCCAATACTTACCGATGGTGCGAGTACAGTCAAAAGAGAGAATTGACGATGACGAAGGTATGTACCTTTTGCAGCAGATGGTTATGGCAAGAGCATTCCCACAAGTTGCTAAAGAAGAAGTGCTTAGTCCAAAGTTAGTCTCCCAAGTGTTTGAGCAAACTGAATCCTCAAGCACAACCAGCACCTTAAGCAAAAACGAAATTTTATGTAAAATGTGCCGTTTGAGTGGGGGTCACGTGCGAAATTTACTGAGGATACTCCATGCCTGTATAACAGATGAAGATCCTCCTTTGTCGAAAGCTTGTTTGAACAGAATAATTCGAGAACATCAAGCGGACCTACTTAATGGAATTGAGCCGGAAGATTGGAACTGGCTCTATCAAGTAGCCCAAGATAAGAAGGTTAGCGGAGAAGAAAAATACCAAAGGTTAGTACAAAATCTTTGGGTCTTAGAGTATCAAAACAAGGAGGGGGAAAGCTGGCACGATATTTATCCAATTTTGAGAGAAACTGATTTTTTTCAGTCTTTAAGGGAAACAAAATCGTCTTCAGAACAATCTTAAAAGATTAAATCTAACCCAAATATAGTGCAATCATGACTGAATCATCTCACCAAGAAGATAAATTGAACCGCTTGAGCAGAGCCATCAATAAATTTGGTGGTAAGGATTTTACGCTGATTACAGTGATTTGTAATTACAAAAAATTACGACAAGATGTCCTATCAGATTTGGGCGATCTCTGTCCAGTAGAGATCAAAAAACTGGAACTTCCTCCAGATACGAAGAACCTATTCAAGGCAATCAAACAGCAATTGAAAGAATGGGGGGAAGAACAGCCATCTGCGGTGATGATTTTGGGGCTGGAAGAAGTCCACGATCTAGAAAGCTTATTAGCTAATGCCAAGGGTGAACGGGATAGATTTAAGGAGCATTTTCATTTTCCTTTGGTGTTGTGGATGAGTTATGAAGTTAGAAAAAAATTAGCCAATGTTGCTACTGATTTTTACAACTGGACGAGCATTCCCATCTCCTTTAAATTAAGCAACGAACAATTGATTGAGTTAATTAAAGAAGAATCTAATGTCGAGTTTAATAAGATTATCAATCAAGAAGTAGATAGTTATTTTACTCATAAAAATCTTGAGCCAAAGCTTCGTTACCGTCGAGAATTAGAATTAGCTCAAAGGGAGTTACAAGAGCGAAGCATTGAGTTAGAACCTGAGTTGGAAGCTAACCTTTATTTTACTATTGGGAGAGACTACTATATTAGTGACAAGATTAAGGAAGCGATTAAGAATTACAGAAAAAGCCTAAAGATTTGGGGGAAGAAAACTAACTTATTAGAGCCTCAAGGTATACTCCTGTATAGTCTAAGCTTATGCTATCGTCGCCTAGCAGAACTAGAACGGAAGAGGAACAAATACTGCTGGAGGGGGGAAAGGAGATATCTTCAAAGATGCCTTAATGTTTTTGAGCAAGCTAAGCGTGAAGACCTAGTGGCAAAATTTATCAGTAAGCTGGGCGAGGTATTGCTGAGGCTAGAAAAATGGGATGATTTAGAAGAAATTGCGCTGAAGTCTGAAAAACTTCACGAAAGTACCAACAGTCCTCTTCAACTAGCCCAAGATTACGGATTTCAAGCAAAAGTTGCTCTCAAAAAAGGGGAGGAAATTCAAAAACTGATTGAAAATCTTTTAAAGCTAGCTCACCAGCAACGGCAATTGCCTCAAAAGTGGTATCTTTGGTTTTTATCCCAAGCTCAGCAATTGGCTAACCAGACATTGCCAATTTTAGAGCAGTTTTCTGGACGAGCAGAGGAACATGCTAAACAAGCAGAGAAACATGCTAATAAGGCATTGCAAATCTGCAAGCAAGCTGGTGGTGAACAACAGCAATCCCTTCAGGGATGGTATCTTCTACTGTTGGCAGAAGTTCGAAAGCAACTTAATCAAACACTCCCGGCGATTACCAATTTAGAGAAAGCGAAAACCATTAGCAGCCCTCAAGACAATCCGCAACTCTACATCGAGATTTTAAATAAGTTGCGCGACTTTTATTTCGAACAAAAGCAATATCTCAAAGCTTTTGAAATCAAGCAAGAAAGACAAAGAGTGGAAAACCAGTTTGGGTTCCGCGCCTTTATCGGTGCAGCTAGTCTAGAACCTCAAAATCCAACAATTCCAGAGGGTCAAGAAACGGTGGCTGCTGCTATTGCTGTATCTGGCCGACAGAACTATGTCGATAAACTGATTTCGAGTTTTTATAGTTACGATACCAAGTTGAACGTGGTTCATGGTCCGTCAGGGGTTGGCAAGAGTTCAACTATCAAAGCTGGTTTAATTCCTAGTTTAAGACAAAAAAATATTCAAGACTGTGATGTTTTGCCTCTCTATATTCGCCTTTCCGATAATTGGGTTAGAGAAATTGGACAAATATTGACTCATACTCATCTAAAAATTCTTAGCAAAAATACAGAACGTTTTTCTAAATCGAGAAATTTACCATGGACATGGGAAGCTGACCTAAAAAACCTTGTTGAGCTAATAGACTTAGCTAACATAGATATTAAGACGCTACAAGAACACTTACAACAACTAATCAATTCTATAGAGAATGAGGAAGCACAACAAGGACTAAAAGCTTACTACCAAAGCCTTGTTAATTCTCATCCCCTGACTCAAGAACACCTAGAACTTCTAAAGGAACATCGAGACCATTTCTCCAACTATTCAGAATCACAAGAAGTAGAAGAATGGAAAATTTACTTAGAAAGCCTTGATTCTCTGATCCAGAAAGAAGAAGAGGTTAAGACACTGCAAGAAATCCTTAGACAATATGCTGACTCGCTAGATTCAAAAGCAGCCGAAGAACTAAAAATCTGTTTAGAACGAGTTAATAACCCTCTTGATTCAATAGATGAAATTAAGGCGCAATTATATAACAATAAAAACTGGAATTGGCTAACTGTTCTAATTTTTGACCAGTTTGAGGAGTTTTTCTTTACCTGCCCTCAACCAGAAGAACAACAGAGTTTTTGGCATTTTTTAAATGACTGTTTGGACATGGATTTAGTGTATGTTGTTCTCTCTTTAAGGGAGGATTACTTGCATTACTTGCTTAAATGGGAGCCTTTCATCAAACCTACTACAAACTGGAAAGATATCCTCAGTTCTCGTAATCGCTTACCGCTCACCGATTTTGATCAGGATGCTGCTCAAAATATCATTAAGACTTTGACAGAACAGTCCCAGTTTTCTTTGAAGGACAATAGATTGATTCCCCAACTAGTAAGTGATTTAGCAAATGACTCAGGATATATCCGTCCGATCGAATTACAGATCGTAGGTTATCAACTACAAGAAAAAGGGATCACTACTCTTACCGAATATAATAATTTACGAAACGAAGAAAATGAAGGAAGTAATGACTCAGGTTTAATTAATCAGAAGAGTTCCAAGTCAATTCTCGTTCAAGAATACCTTAAAGAAGTTGTCGATGATTGCGGTGCAGAAAATAAACAAGAAGCAGATCTGATATTATATTTACTCACTGACGAAAACTATAAACGCCCTCTCAAAACTCGTAGAGAGATCGATAAAGAGTTAAAACCTTTAAAAGAAGTGGAAGAAGAAAAGCTGAATCTGATTTTAAAGATTTTCGTGAAATCAGGCTTGGTTTTACTGTGGACGCAAATTCCTGACAACCGCTATCAACTCGTACATGACTATCTAGTCAGTTTAATTCGTAGTAAACAAAGACCCACAGAGTATCAAAAGCTAGTAGCCCAACTGGAAGAAGAAAAAAAGAAGAGTGATCAAGCTCTAAGAGAAAAAGAAATAGCAGAAGCCGAGGAAAAGGCAACAAGAAAATTAAATGAAGAGCTTGAAAAAGAAATCAAAGAACGCAGGAAGCTCCAAGGAGCACTCACTCAGGTAAGAGAAGAACTTACTCGGAAGACAGAAGCACTAACCCAAGCCGAAGAACAATTCACTCAGGTTGAAGAAGAACTTACTCGGAAGACAGAAGCACTGACCCAAGCCGAAGAACAATTCACTCAGGTTGAAGAAGAACTCAATCAGAAGACAGAAGCACTGACCCAAGCCGAAGAACAATTCACTCAGGTTGAAGAAGAACTTACTCAGAAGACAGAAGCAGTGACCCAAGCCGAAGAACAATTCACTCAGGTTAAAGAAGAACTCAATCAGAAGACAGAAGCACTGACCCAAGCCGAAGAACAATTCACTCAGGTTAAAGAAGAATTTACTCAGGCGACACTAAAAATCAAAATATTTTCTTTTGGAACAATAGGTTTATTCATCCTGGCGGTATTCATAGGTATTGCTGCATACTTAACTCAAAAAAGTATGAATATTAAAAGAGCTGAACTTGGTTCCTATGAAGTGTTAGATCAATTGAACTCAGGTATTCTTGAAGATTCTTTTCTGAAGTCAATGATGTGGGGATATAAGCTTCATCAAATTGGCATGAAGAAAGAAGCAAAAAAAGATAAACAATATTATCATGTCGTAAATCCAATATTGACTCTTCAACGAACTTTAGATGCTATTCAAGAACATGAAAAGCTTTTTCCTATCGACAACAATAATCAAGGCTCTGACGAAAAGGAACAGGTTTTTAAAGCTGTGAGCTTTACTTCAGAAGGAAAAATTGTTACTGTTTCGGGTGACGGTGAAATCAATATCTGGGATTCAAAAACTTCAGAGAGAAAGGACATAGAACTTGATTTAGTGCCTCCAGGTGATATAAAAATTGTCAAGTCAATCAAGTTTAGTGATGATGGACAAAAAATATTATTTATAGTTTCTGAAGATAATGAAAAAAGTAATCAAAATGAGCAAAAAGTCAATGAAATAATTATTAAAGATATTAAAGATATTAAAGATATTAAAGATGACAGATTTCAAGTTGATGAAGATACTATTTATGATGTTAATTTTAGCCCCAACAAAGAGTATATTGCTACTAGCTCAGATGATGGTGTAACTCGAATTAGAGATTTGACAGGTGAAATCAAGGCTGAATGTCAGGCGCAAGCTCCACCAGAAGAATTCGGAGAAGATTACAAGGCAGTATTAGGAGTCAATTTCCACCCAACAAAACAGGAGTTAGTGACTGTTTCAGCAGATGGATTGGTCAGGCTGTGGGATTGGGAGTCAGAATGTAAGCTCCTAAGAGAACCATTTTCAGCTGACAATCAATTATCAGCAAGTGATGATGCGATTAAAAGTGTCAGCTTTAGTCACGATGGAACGCGCCTTGCAGTAGGAATGATGACTGGCACTTTAGTTCTTTGGGAACGTGAAGATCAAGATTGGAAGCGCGAAGATAAAGAAAACGAACATAGAATAATTGCAGCCCATGAGGGTACAGTTATTGTCAAATTCAATCGTGATGGGAAGCTAGCTACTGCTACCAGTAATTCTAGTGATACTACTATTCGCTTGTGGAACAAAGATGGCAATCTAATTGATGAATTTATAGGTCACCAAGACAGCATCAATGACATTGATTTTAATGATGACGGAACATTATTAACAACTACTTCCGAAGATGGAAAAACCAGGCTGTGGACGCTTAAATCTAATAGCCTTCAACCTGTCATTGAAACTAAAATAGATAGTATTCTTGATGTCCATCTCGGTAATAATGAACAGAAATATTTAAACATATTAGACTTTGTCTCAGAGCCACAAAACAAGAACAAAATAACATTTAATATAACAGCACATGTATTGAGCAGCGGAAAATATGTCCCAGATACTAACAGAAAAAAACAGTCATTCTCTGTTAATCTTGAAAATAACAAGGAAAAATTACCGAGGATAAGAGGTAAATTTAGTCCTGAAGGCAAATTTATAGCCACTACGATAGAAGACGAAGAAAACAAAAAAGTCTACCTGTGGAATATTCAAGAAGAACCTATAACGGAACTAGTACATGAAAAAATCGTTTATCAAGCTAGCTTTAGTCATGATGAAAAGTATATTGCTACCGCTTCAGGAGACTACAATGTCTATATATGGGATATTTACGGAACAAAACTAGCCACATGTAAAGGTCATAAAAATAAAGTCTTGAGGGTCAAATTTAGCCCAGATGACGAATGGTTAGCGAGTGCCTCTGAAGACAAAACGGCTATAGTTTGGAAATGGGATAGTAAGAAAAAAACTTGCCAAAAGAAAGTATTTGAACAACAGAATAAAAAGAAAGAACCTGTTTTTGACCATCGAAATGTTCTATTTGGAGTTAGTTTTAGTCCGGAAGCAGATCTACTGGCAACCGTCTCACAAGACAAGACTGGAAAACTTTGGAATCTTAATGATGGGAGCTACATTGCCACATTAAAAGGACATAAGGATTGGGTTCGAGATATTCGCTTCAGTGAAGATGGAAAACTCTTGATAACTAGTTCAAGAGACAAGATTCTTCGTATCTGGGATACTAAGGGGAGATTACTTTCTGAATTGACTGGTCATTCATTGCCAGTTGAACGGATTAAGTTTATTGCTGATGGTTCAGGCGGTTCACAACTAGTAAGTCTTTCAGATATAGATGCAGACGCAGATGCAGATACAGAGACAGACACAGTAATTTTATGGCAAATTGAGAGTCATGATAAGTTTTTGAAAAACCTTTTAGAGCAAGGATGTGCTGAGATCGAGGAAAAAACTTATTTGGATGATTTATTTGATAATAATAAAGACGTTAAAATAACTGAATATTATGCTATAGCCAAAAAGCATTTGAATAATTTATTTGGTAATTACGAAGATGCTCAAACAGTTAATGATACAGTTGAAGTCTATAAGACAGTAAAAAGATACTGTAACAAGATGGAGAAAAAAGAGAAAATTTATTGACGCAATCCTAGGTCTATCTCAATATCCTCTAAAACAATATCTGTTATAGTCTTTATCGTATATTTGCAGTAGAGAGTTTCAGTCGTACGAAAAGAACCATTTTCAAAATACTTGTTAGAAGGAGCCCCACCGCCACATACAGAGAAGTATGGACAAGTCTCATGGCACAATTTTACCCCAGTTTGAATGTCTTGGTTAATTCGCTGGAATTTATCATTTTTAGCAACAGATTCAAAGTCATCATGTAATACATTACCTATAATAAAATCTCCATAAGACAAAAGTTCTGGAGAAAAGGTTGAAAAATCACCATTATAGGCTATGTTAATCATCGAGAAAGGCGTTCCCTGTCCTTGATTTTTTTTTCCTTCACTGCAAATCAACCTCTTAGTATCATCAAATTCTCGAACTCTTAAATCTCCCTCAGTTTCTTTTACCAGTTCGTAAAGTCTTTCCATGAAATTACGATAACGTTCTTCTACCTCTAGTTTTTGCAAAGAAGAGCAACGATTTCTCCCCTCTATTTCTTCTACATTAAAACCTACGTTTCTAATTCTATGTTCCCTAAAAAAGTTAAAAATTTCATCAGGATAGTCTAGGGATTTATCAGTAAGAACAGCAATAATACTGAAATCAATCTTATTCTTCTGCAATAAAGATATTCCTCGCATAGTACCAGTATGAGTTCCGATTCCTGTCCTGGTTTTGCGATATGCATCATGGATAAAAGCAGGCCCATCTAGACTCACGCCAACTCTAATCTTATATTCTTTGAAAAACTCGCACCATGCTTGTGTAATTAGCGTTCCATTAGTTTGAACGGAATGGTATATATCATAAGGTTTGGAATTGATTTCTTGGTTTAATTGTTCAATTTTATTGCAGGCTAATCTATAAAAAGAAATTGGAACTGTTAGTGGCTCTCCTGCATGCCATACTACGGTAAAGCCTTTATCAACTAATTGGCTGGAAAAAAGCTTTTGAAAAATAGGTTCAAGTAAATCTAACGATAACTTATACTTCGCTTTGCGATCAGGTAAGTAGCAATAGCTACAATCTAAATTACAGAAAGTTGTTGGTTGTATGACGAGTAATCTTAAAGGCCCAAATTGAACTTTATTAAAGAAAAAACTGTCAATAATATTTTTTATATTTTTAAACATTTATATTTAAATAAATTCTCTTAACTCTAGAATTAATAAAAATTATTTAGTAACTGATTCGATCACTAAACAATCACACCCTAAAAATTCCCCCAATTACTCCAGTAATTTCCCCAATTGGGCCAATTAGCCCAGTTGTTCCAATTCGGCCAATCACTCCAATTTAGCCAATCTCCCCAGGCTAATATGTTTTTTTCAATCTCTAAATCACATTTTGCAAGTTCTTGATTATCGCATGGAGAAGTATTAGATTCTGCTTCCCTGAATGTCTTAATCACTTCTTGCCTAAGTCGTTTTCTAACATTAGTGAGGCGTTCCTCTATGGTCTGTTCTGTAATAGCTTTTCTTTCTACAGAAAGTGCTTTTGACGACTGCCAACCAAAAATTGTGGCAATAACTGTACCAGAAAAGTAAATAAAAACTTTAATAAGATGCTGCTTTATTCTCATCACTCAAATTTCTCTGGATTCTAGTATTACTTAACTAATCAATTAAAAAGAAGGTCTAGGTTGACACATCTAATGTTTAAGTTGCTTCCAATCAATCGAATTATTTCTCGAAGATGGCCCATCATGCCAATCATGCCAATTATTCCTCCAATTATTCCTCCAATTATTCCAATTATCCCAATTATTCCAATTATTCTTCCAATCATTTCCGTTTTCTCTAGTTTCACCTCCATCATTATTTTGCTTATTTAATAGTTTAATATAATACAGAGGGGAAGCTTGAGAGTTAATATTATTTTCTCTTACTTTAATTTTTATTTTTTTTCTAACGTTTGCCAGACGCTCTTCTATTGTTAACTCCATAGGATTATTTTCAATTGATAGAGCCTTGGAGTAATTAGAACTAATTAGAGTAGCCACAACTACTGATATCAAAGCAATCAGTCTTTTCCAGAGAATGCGCTTTTCGTTCATTGTTACAGACTCTCTATAATCACATATATACTTCTATATTACGATAATTCTCATTTAAATTAACTGACAATTCCGAAAAAGACGCAAAGGTTGAATAACAGATGGCTCAAGGTATATAATCTGGTGAAAATGCTCTTCCAAAGAGGCAAAAACCAAAAAGAGCACAGAGATATCCGCCATAATCCAATCAAGCATGATGGTGTAACTTTTCAGCAAGCTATAGAAGTATTCTTTGATCCTTTTTTGATTGTTGTTGATGCAAGTCGCAATTACGAAAAGCGGGATGCTGTAATTGGCTTGGATAGAAAATGGAACATGCTTTTTGTCGTTTATATGGAAGTTGAAGGTGACAGTATTCGGATTATTTCTGCTCGTAAAGCAACTTGTTCACCAGAGACAACAATATGAAGAGTGAAACTTTGAAAAAGAGACTAAATAAAAATCGTCCAATGACTATGGTAACGATCAGAATACCAGAGGATGTGATTGAAGATTTGAAACGCATTGCTCCTTTATTGGGATTTTCTGGCTATCAACCCTTAATTCGAGCTTACATTGGTCAAGGTTTGCGAGAAGATTTGGAGAGATTGGAAGGAAATAACTTATCTGCATTTATTGAAAGCTTGAAGCGTAAAGGAGTTAGTGAGGAAATCGTCAATGAAGCTTTACAAGATATTATTTAGTATTGTTTTCCAATAATCTTTACTAAAAATAAAAATTGTGTTTTATTGCGATCTCAATTCACTTTCTATTTCAAAATTGCTTCTACTTCTTTTTTCAGTTCGGGCAAAGATTTATTAATCACTTCCCAGGTAATATCTAAATCAATACCTCCTAAATAATCGTGAACTAAAATATTTCTAAATCCTGAAATACTACGCCATTCTATGGTTGGCATTTTCTCTTTTAACCCGTCTGAAAGCCGTTGCGTTGATTCAGCTAAAGTTTGTAATCTTCTGATAATTGCATCTTGTACCAATGAATTATTAACAAATTCTTTTTTCCCTCCCTGAGAATACTCTTCAATTTTGTTTATACATTGCAAAATATATTCTAAATAGATTTTATCTTCTTTCATAGAGAAATTGCTTCCCGTAAAACACGCTCTCTGATTAAGGGATTGAGACTTTTTTCTGTTACTATATCAACCTTGTATTCTAATAAATCTTCTAAATCAGCTAATAATCCCCCAGGAAACCAAGGACTAATTTTAGCTAAATTATAATCAACTAAAAAATCAATATCACTATCTTCCGTTGCTTCTCCTCTAGCGACTGAACCAAATATTCGTATATTATAAGCTCCATGTTTTTCCGCTATAGCTAAAATTTGAGTTCTTTTATCTGCTAATAAGTTTCTAATTTCTAAAATAGTATTTTCATTCATATCTAAATTTATGTTTTTTCAATATAAAACTTACATTTATAATACGAATTTAATTTTATAATATTGTCTCCATAGACTGTACAAACTTTTTAGTTGCTTCTCCGTTGGCTTTTTCATGAATTTATTATATCTAGAAAAAAGGATGAGCATTTCACCCATCCTCAATAAACAAAAGATTAACCCTGTCTTAATTTATCCAAAACAGTCAAATCTTCCATCGTAGAAATATCACCTACCAATTCCTCTCCTGCTGCTAAATTTCGTAAGAAACGACGAATAATCTTACCAGAACGCGTTTTTGGTAAAGCATCGGTAAAACGAATTTCTCCAGGACGAGCGATCGCGCCAATCTCATTAACCACATGCTGTTTAAGTTCAGCTTTAAGTTCATCACTAGCTTCGTGAGTACCTTCTAGAGTTACAAAAGCATAGACATCTTCCCCTTTCACCTCATGGGGACGCGACACCACCGCCGCCTCTGCTACCGCAGGATGAGATACTAACGCAGATTCTACTTCCATCGTTCCTAAACGATGCCCTGAAATATTCATCACATCATCAACACGCCCCATAACCCAGAAATAACCATCTTCGTCTTTGCGCGCCCCATCTCCTGCAAAATAGAGATATTTGCCATCTTTTGGGGGAATATGTTCCCAATAAGTCCGACGAAAACGTTCATCATTTTTGTAAACTGTACGCATCATACTCGGCCAAGGATGTTTAACTACTAAGTAACCTCCCTCATTAGTGCCGACAGGATTGCCTTCTAAATCTACAACATCGGCAAGGATACCAGGAAAAGGACGAGTCGCTGAACCTGGTTTCGTGGGAGTAGCACCCGGGAGGGGAGTGAGCATAAAACCTCCTGTTTCGGTTTGCCACCAAGTATCGACAATGGGACATTTTTCATTACCGATTACTTTGTGATACCACATCCAAGCTTCGGGATTAATCGGTTCGCCAACAGTGCCTAAAATCCGCAGCGAGGAAAGATCGCGGGCGTTGGGATGCTGATCTCCCATTTTGATAAAAGCCCGAATCGCTGTGGGCGCAGTATAAAAAATCGTTACCCCGTATTTTTCTACTACATCCCAGAAACAACCAGGGTTAGAAGCACGGGGTGCCCCTTCGTACATTAAACTAGTGGCACCATTGGAAAGAGGGCCATAAACGATGTAACTATGTCCTGTAATCCAGCCCACATCGGCAGTACACCAGTAAACATCAGTATCTTTAAGATCAAATGTCCATTTGCAGGTGACATGGGTGTAGAGATTGTAACCGCCAGTAGTATGGACGACTCCTTTGGGTTTGCCTGTAGTGCCGCTGGTGTAGAGAATAAATAACATATCCTCGCTATCCATTGGTTCTGCCGGACAATCGGCAGAGGCGCTATGCTGCAATTCATGCCACCAAACATCGCGGTTTGCCACCATCTCAATATCTTGTTTGGTGCGTTGTACTACTAATACTTTCTGAACGCTAGGAACTCCATTGTCCTTGAGTGCTTCATCTACCGCAGGTTTGAGGGGCACGATTTTGTCTTTGCGGAAACCACCATCAGCGGTGATTACTACTTTGGCTTCCGCATCTAATAATCTTGCCTTAAGCGCTTCGGAGCTAAACCCGCCAAATACCACACTATGGGGTGCGCCGATTCTGGCACAGGCTAACATCGCGATCGCAGCTTCGGGGATCATGGGCATATAGATCCCTACGCGATCGCCTTTGGCAACTCCTAAATCTTTGAGCACATTTGCCATCTGGCAAACTTCCCGATGTAGTTGGGCATAGGTGAGAGTCCGAGAATCTCCTGGTTCGCCTTCCCAAATTAAGGCTGCTTTATTCTTGCGCCATGTAGTGAGATGTCTGTCTAAACAGTTGTAGGAAATATTAATTTTGCCATTGGTAAACCATTTTGCAAAGGGTGGCTGCCAATCGAGAACTTGATCCCATTTTTGAAACCAATCTAATTCTTGAGCCGCTAATTCTGCCCAAAATGCAGCAGGATCAGCTGCTGCTTTATCGTACAGTTGTTGGTATTCTTCTAAACTGCCAATAGTTGCCTGTTGAGAAAATTCTGGAGCAGGAGTAAATAGGCGTTTCTCCTGGAGAATTGATTCGATAGTTGGTTGTGGCATAATTGTCTGGTAATTTTTCTTAACCGTAAGATTAATCAAGTTATTATCTATTTTCTCTGCCAATATTCCTCAAAGATAATTATTTTTGTTAAGTTTTTTCGCAGAACAACAAAAAAGACTTAGAAATCCTAAGTCTTTTTCAAAAACAATATTTTTATTATGATTCTTTAAGGTTTTTATCGATAACTAAATGATAGGCTCGTAGGACAAATTACCGACTATCTCAAATCTTAATTAAAAATTAAGAGTAATTTGCTTAGTCATTCTCCCAATTCTCATCAGCCACTAAATCGGCAACCGAGTCTCTCAGTAGGTATTCGGCTCTTTCTAGTTCACATTCAACACCAATCCATTCGCGGGCAGGTATATATTTACATAGAGTATATATAGGTTGTTGACGGGTAATAATACCTTGTTCTATCAAATGACGAACTTCATCTTTGATATTTTCGATAGAATAGCTAATAGAAGGAGTAGGAGCAATAGTTGCAGCGCTCATGTTTAATCACCGTAGTATGTAGTTAAATTTTAGAATCTCTCTACTACTATAAAACAATTCGTGCCGATCAGATTATAAAGATTTGCTGTATCGAAAGTTACCATTACTTAAAGTAACTGTGAAGCTTTGTTTCATAAATGTTAATTTTCTTTACAGTAATTAAAATAAACCTCCTAAGTTTTAGGTTCAAATTCAACGTTATTATAAAGTTCCTCTAAGCTAATTTCCAGCTCAAACGAATTAAAGGCAAGATTTGCATCTTTCCCGGCATATTCTGACAATAACCATTGATTAGAGTCATTTTTAGTGAATTTTTCGACCTGCATCGCTGTTTGACTGATGAGGAGATATTCCTGAAAACTAGGAATAGTGCGATACATTCTAAACTTATCACCGCGATCATATTTTTCGGTAGAGTCAGAGAGAATTTCCGCGATCATTAAAGGATTAATAATTGTGTCCTGACGGTTCTCAGCGAATACTAAAGGAGTGTTAACTACCATGACATCTGGATAAGTATAGAGACGACAATTTGGTATCCATAGGCGTAAATCACTCATAAAAACGCGATAGGGCTGCTTTCTAAATTTATAGTTGATTACACTAGTTAAATTAATCGCTAGTTGGTTGTGATTAGGTTTGCCACCTGCCATTGGTATTATTTGTCCATTATGATATTCGCTTCTGTATTCAGCCTTTGTTTCTAGTTCTAAATATTCTGCTGCTGAATAATAGGTCTTAGTCGAAACTTGCATTATCTTAATTATCTACTTTACGAATATTATATTGTCGATCCCATCCCACAAAAGATCACTGTCTTGATGAAGTTAATAATTGATCGACTTTAATTGTTTCATAATATTCAAAAGGTTGGTGAATCCAAGGATTATGGGGCAGATAGTCTACATAATAATCGGGCTTAATCGCAGAGCAACCCTTATACCAAATTACAGCCGTTTTGATTTCTCTAATTTCTTGACCATAATGAGTTTGTACCCATTTAATTGCTTCTTGCAAACTAATTCCCGAATCTACCAAATCATCTACTAGTAAAATATTTCCTGTTAAATTTGACTCGATCGCAGAAATATGTTCGGAAAATTTAATTTTGCTGCGAGTGGGATGATTGTTGGCTTCAGAAAAACTAGCGTAGGAAGAAGCAAAAAGAACCGCTAAGGGCTTATCAAATATACGACATAGAATATCTCCAACTCGCAAACCACCTTTGGCTAAGCAAACAATGCGATCGCATTCCCAGCCAGATTGATGAATCTGAATCGCTAATTGCTCGATTTTTTTATGATATTCTGAC
>JAAUYH010095580.1_pt1 | contig 17862 bp, 12 predicted proteins | sample 7278061 | NCBI WGS metagenome assembly JAAUYH01 (sample SAMN14350203, study PRJNA611818) | marine sediment metagenome | isolation source: surface marine sediment (0.6m) | place: French Polynesia: Moorea | collected 2018-08 | reverse complement strand
GTTCGCGTAGCGTGGCGCAGCCATAATTACTCGTGACGCTAGGGAACGGGGAACAGGGAACAGAAAGTGTACTGAGATTTTTTCAAAAATCAAATAGTAATCCTATATATGTGTGAAAATCATAATTAAACTTGCCATATATTAAACCCTATTTCCGCTTGCTATTGGTGTTATGTCTACCCTGCCACCACTCACAACAGAAACAATCTGGGCAATCCTCAATGAAGAAATTGATAATGCCACAGTTAATCACTTGGTATGGAATTACTTGGGCTATCGCTATGATCCCTCAACTGAGAATTGGAATCTTGATCAAGTCTCTCCAGAATGGCGTGATGAATATCCCCAACCACCAGATTTTATTGCCAGTCGCCCTGCAACAGTTAAACTGACCCGCTCTATCCCCAAAGAGAATAAACAATTACTCAAAGAGAAATTAGGCTTTCAAGGGTATAAAATAGGCGAATTTGGCCCGGTGCAAACTCGTAGAGCCACTGCTGCCAACTGGTTATTAAATTATATGCAGCAAAGAAAACTCGATCATTGAAATTAATATCATATTCGCTTAACTGTGATATGATGGTAGACTGCTGCATAAATTTATATTCATTATTCATGGAATTATGGCTCTGACGCAACAGCAAAAACAAGAAATATTTTCACAATACCAAATTCACGAAACTGATACCGGCTCTTCTGATGTTCAAGTTGCGATGCTGACTGAGCGAATTCAACGTCTCAGTACTCATCTGCAAGCGAATAAGAAAGATTATTCTTCCCGTCGAGGATTATTAAAACTTATTGGTCAGCGCAAGCGCCTTTTGGGATATATCAATAAGCATAACCGAGAACATTACCAAGCATTGATCCGTCGTCTAGGTATTCGTGGATAATTGATTTTGCTTATGTCTGCAGAATCTGAAGAAAATCGGTTACCTTTTGAGCCGAATAAAAAACGTCAAAAGTCAGCCAAACCGAAGGCTGAAACAGGGAAAAATCTAAATAAATCTGAGAAAAAGCCAGCAGATACAAAGAACGTATCTAGTAAACAAAAAAAACAGTCAAAAAAGCCTGCTTATACTCAAGAACAACTGGCAATTCCTCGGGTTGTGAGCCAAAGAATGATGAGGCGAGTAGCTGCCTTTTGTGGTGTACCAACATTATTAGGTATTTCCACTCTCATTGTTAGCTATTTGCTCTTGATCTACACCGATATCAAATTACCTCCAATTTCAGTCCTGTTGCTGAATTTAGGCTTCTTTGGTTTAGGAGTGTTGGGAATTACCTATGGTGTTCTCTCCGCTTCCTGGGAAGAAGATAGAGCCGGAGGAATTTTTGGTTGGCAAGAATTCAATACTAATAGGGAACGCATGGTAACTGCATGGCGTGAGAGCAAACAAAAAAAAGTGTAATTAATAGCGTCCAGATATCAACTTTTTAATATTGGGTAGATAGGTAATTAAGTGTTGACATTATTAGGTATTTATGTTTGTAAATGAATCTATTTTATCAACATTTGGTAACATAAAATACGCCTGAATGTGAATTAATAATGCCCAACCGATAGTCAGGATTTGAACGATATTGACGTATTTACGTCTTTCCAGGCTCTAACTCACATAAGCCGTAAAATTATGACCAGAATTCTATACCCAATTTTATTAATTATTAAGTTCAGTCTGGGCGTGATTTTTTGTATAAAATATTATAAAATCATAAAAAATATTTATTTTTTGAAATACAATTCTAATATGATGTCATGAAAAGACACGTAGGTATTGTTGACATCAACTAGTTTTTTACCTAGCTTCAATTTTTAACACAGGCACATTTAAAACAGTCAGGGAATTAAACATGATTGTAGTAATGCGAGTAGGTTCTCCGGAAGTAGAAATTAACCGAATTACTGATGAACTAAGTAGTTGGGGTCTGACACCGGAGAAAATTGTTGGTCAGCACAAAGTAGTCATTGGTCTAGTTGGTGAAACTGCCGATTTAGATCCGTTGCAAATTCAGGAATTTAGTCCCTGGATTGAGCAAGTATTACGGGTCGAAAAGCCTTATAAACGAGCCAGCCGCCAATATCGTCACGGACAAGCATCTGATGTCGTAGTCAACACACCTGAAGGACCTGTGGTATTTGGTGAAAATCAGCCTTTGGTGGTAGTTGCTGGACCTTGCTCCGTTGAGAACGAGGAGATGATTATTGAGACAGCCAAACGTGTTAAGGCTGCGGGAGCCAAGTTTTTACGGGGAGGAGCATATAAGCCTCGCACCTCTCCTTATGCTTTCCAAGGACATGGTGAAAGTGCCTTAGAATTATTGGCAGCAGCCAGTAAAGCTAGTGGACTAGGCATCATTACAGAAGTGATGGATGCTGCTGACTTAGACAAAATCGCGGAAGTTGCTGATGTAGTCCAGGTGGGAGCAAGGAATATGCAGAATTTTTCCTTGCTGAAGAAAGTTGGGTCACAACCAAAACCAGTATTGCTGAAGCGGGGAATGGCAGCAACTATAGAAGACTGGTTAATGGCTGCGGAATATATTTTGGCATCGGGAAATCCCAATGTGATTTTATGCGAACGAGGAATCCGTACCTTTGACCGCCAATATACCCGTAACACTCTGGATTTATCGGCTATTCCAGTATTGCGGAGTTTAACCCACTTACCAATTATGATCGATCCCAGCCACGGTACAGGATGGTCATCCTATGTACCCTCAATGGCAAAAGCTGCGATCGCTGCTGACTGTGATTCTTTGATGATTGAAGTACATCCCAACCCCAGCAAAGCGATGTCTGATGGGCCTCAATCCCTGACACCAGAAGCATTTGACAGTTTAATGCAAGAATTATCCGTGGTGGGTAAGGCTATGGGACGCTGGCAGCGACCAGCTGCAGCTGTAGTGTAAGCTGGGATAATTAATTATCTGTTGATGGAATTAATCGGTAAGGCGGGCGATCAATATGCGATCCCCGCCTTTTCCGTTAGAAGTTGGGAGATATTTAAATGAGGAATTAAGGTCGTTATACCTCGACTACTTTGAGAACTGTAGTTTTATGCCAAGACTTAGAGATCGCTTTCTTACGTCGCAATGACCCATCGAAATCATTAGAAACTCCCGGTTTTAACATGGGCAAGGTTTACAACCATTTAGTCGGATATAATATCACTCTCTGTTTAATTCCCTACTATTATCTTCTCCTTCTGCTACCAAAACCAGTTGAACGCCGGCGAGTGGTAGAGCGACGATTGCTACCGAAGCCAGTATTAGAATTGCGTCTTACAGAACGAGATTTACCAGAATTTTTGAGTTTACTACTACCAAAACCGGAACCAGTACTACGGCTACCTGTTTGTTGTCTGGTACGCACATTAGAATTTGTAGGGGAAGACCTACGAATCGATCCCGTTTTTCGGAAAGTTGTACGATTTCTTACTGCTGCGGGTGATTCATTGTAACGTTGACGATAACGATCCACTGCCACATTATAGCTTCTGCCATAACCACCATAACCAGTGAGAACTCCACCTGGTTGATAAACAGGTGGTACATAATACTGGGGTCTAAATAATAAACTACCCAGAGCTTGACCTGCTAATGCTCCAGCAAAGGGTGCCCAGAAGTTACTTTCCCGTCGTACAATTACTGTTTCTTGTTGACCTGTTTGGGGATTGGTCTTGGTTTCGGTGACGTTATGGACGTACTCTATTTTAAAATCTTCTGTCAGGTAGAGAACTGGTTCTCCACTATCTACCTTTAAGTAAGTTTTGTCACCTTTTTTAATTTGTTCATCTGTCAATCGTGCCATCTGCAACTTATCAGTTGTATAAGTTGGCTTGGGACTATTGAGTAAGAACAAGGTATAGGCACCATTACCGTCATTGTAACTAGCTTGTTGGACTGGGTACTGACCATCACTTATTCTAGTTTTAGTAACTTCTGTGGTTTGGTTATTGCTACTAGTTCGACTGGTAGTTTGACTCACATTACCACCACAAGCTACGGTGGTAACGCATAAACTCAATGTTAATAAAACTACTGTAAATTTACGTAAAATTTTCATCATCATTTCATTACGATCCCTTTCTTGAGCTTAACAATTTGTCTGGGCTTATGGTCAAGTAGGGACTACCTCACCGATTTGGGGAGTCAAAATAATTTTGGATGTTGGATTTTGGATTTCGTCAATCCCTATCTTGAAAATGGGGAGTCGGGAATCGGGAGTCGGGAGTCGGTCAGAGGTATTTTCATTCTTGGTTGTGTGCAAACGTACTCTACGAGAAGGCTGCGCCTACATGAGAGACTATCTTGTAAACATGGTGAATACAAGTGGTTCGTTTGTTCCACTGTGGGAAAAATCTGTTTTGTGTGAACCACTAGTTTCACAAGACTTTTATCAAGCGATCGCAAATTGATGGTTAGAGAGGGATTTATCCCCAAACAGAATCATCCGTTATGACTTCTATTCTACTGAATGAAGTTACAAGGGGATCAACTCTGGGTAATACTGAATCAATTGGTCGTTGGTCAATTCATCTCCAAATCTAGCCGGAGAAAAATGTACCTGAATTGCTTGTAAGTGATGATTGTAATTGAGATCAATTATGGCTTTTAATCCAGCCTTGAGTGCTTGTATATCAGCAAGGTTGGTTTCCAATTCCTCTAATTCTCCTTCATAAGCCACTGTAATCATTACTACTACATTACGGGTTGCTGGTAAGGATAAGGGATCGTCTTCATCTACTTCAACATAACCAGGTTCACTGAGATAACGTTGAGCAGAATCGGTAAATAGCTCATTTACATAATCTCCAGCTTCACCTTCATCCCAAAATACATCTCCTTCATTGGCAGCAGATAACCAACTTTCATCATATTGCAGTAGGGTTTGACAAATTTCTACTAGTCCTTCTCCCAAAATTTCTAAATCGCCATCAGCATCAATAGCTTCACGGGCTACATTATTTAATACTCCTAAAATAGGGGCAATTTCGGAGCCACTTAAATGTATAAATAATCGACAAACTACATAGCGAGTCCGACCCATCATTTTATGAAATGCATTCCGCATAGTTCATTCCTCTTAATTGTGTGGATATAAAAAATATAAATCATTGATTGAGATGATGAAAACTTTTAATAAAATCAATGATTGTATTAAAAGCAGGGATAATTATATTATCTTTATCCTCTTCCAAACTATTTTTCAACAAATAATTTAATTGAGGATTATGGTAAAAATATCTACCAAAATATGGATGACTATAAACAATTAATTTTTTGTTACTTGAGTTCGTGAGAATTGTTTGGGTAGGAGCTTGAAAGAATTTGATTTTTTCAGTTAATTTGAGAATTTTTTGTTGACTTTTGATCGTGATTGCTTGTTCAATCGCCAATTTCATTATGGTCTTTAATTCTTGCAGCATTTCCGCATATTTAATCCCTAGATAGTAGGTTTCTTTACCAGATGTCATCTCCAAGATAGAAGAAATATTCTGCTGAGTAGGGGCAGCATTGAGAAAGGGAAGAATAGTAATATAAGCCATCGGGAATAAGGCGCGATCGCTATCAACATTAAAAGTGAATACCGTGCGCCGCAATCCAATTTCTATGGTGGGTGGTTGTTTAATTGCTGGGTATTTTTGGGCGATTTGGAAATAAGCTCCAGCTAAGGCAAAATTGGCTTCCGGATCTAAAACTTGATCAACAATAATTTTAATAGTGGGTGGAGTCTGATTAAAAAACTCGTGTAATTCTTCTGAATAAAAATTTAGGATCATCGAGCCATCGCCCTGGGGACTAAGATCGATCCATTCACAGATAATTTCATTGGTTTTGAGACCAAATCTAGAAGTGCCATATAGTTTTGCTGCTGTCAGGGTTGCTCCTGTTAAATCTGCACCGATCCACTCAGCATTAATCAATGTTGCTTGATTTAAATTAGCATGAACCAGACTGGCATTAGCTAAATTCGCATTACTCAAATCAGCACCTGCTAAATTAGCTCCACTCAACTTGGCTTCACTTAAATTTGTCCAACAGAGATTTGCACCACTTAAATTTGCCCACCGGAGATTTGCACCACTTAAATTTGATCCACTCAAGTCTGTATGACTCAGGTTCGCTTGTCGCAGCTCAACCCCTTGCATATTCGTACCACTGAGATTGGCTCCTTTTAAGTCTGTACCATGAAGATTTGCTCCTGTTAAGTTAGCACCATCAAGAATAGCACCTTGCAAGATCGCTCCCGATAAATTGGTATTAATCAATTTAGCTTGGCGTAAAGTCGCTTCTCGCAAATCAGCACTACTGAGATCGGCATCCATTAAATTGGCGTAACTGAGATTGGCACGAATTAACTCGGCACGGATCAGGGAGGCTTGTTGTAATTGGGTTCGATTGAGATTAGCACGAATCAGGTTAGCAACATTGAGAATAGTTTTATGTAAAATAGCTTCCTGGAGATTTGCACTATGTAGTCTGGCTACATTTAACTTGGCATGACTTAAATCAGCTTGATGGAGATCTGTGCCACTGAAATTCACAATACTCAAATTACTATGAGCTAAAATTATTTGACTGAGTTTGGCACCACTGAGATTAGCCTCAGCTATATTAATATTTCTAAACTCTCTAATGCCAATTTTGTATTGTGCCAATAATTCTTCTACAGTCATGCAAATTACCTCACTCCAATGCCAATTTAGATAAATTTAGGACTTCCCAAATTGTTTATGAACATTAGACTTGGGGATTCCTTCACGGGGTTACAAAGACTGTGTTGACTTTGTCCTTGTATAACCCTGAAATTGATAAATTATGCAGAAATTAGGATGTAAAGCTCAGGAATTAATATGAAAATTGGGATTGTCGGATTGGGACTCATAGGTGGCTCCTTAGGGTTTGACTTGCGATCGCACGGGCATTATATTCTAGGGGTTAGTCGTCGTCCATCTACCTGTGAAAAAGCGATCGCAATGGGTTGTGTAGACGCAGCTGGGGTGGAGATGAACTTACTAACAACAGTGGATGTGGTATTTATTTGCACACCCATAGGGCTTATTGTGCCCAAATTTGCAGAGTTAATTCATTATTTACCTACAAGTTGCATTATTACTGATGTGGGCTCGGTAAAAGCGTCCATAGTCCAAGGGATGGCTCCCCATTGGCAAAATTTCATCGGCGGACATCCCATGGCTGGAACGGCGGATAGTGGCATAGAAGCGGCACAGAGGGATTTATTTGTGGATAGACCCTATGTACTCACACCTACAGCCACAACCCCTAAATCTGTAATTAAAGTGATAGAAGGATTGGTGAGCCAGTTGGGATCAAAAATTTACCATTGTTCCCCAGAGGCTCATGATTCGGCAGTTAGTTGGATTTCCCATTTACCAGTTATGCTTAGTGCTTCTTTGATTGCAGCTTGTATGGGAGAAAGGGATCCCCAAGTACTAGAATTGGCTCAAAACTTAGCTAGTTCTGGTTTTCGAGATACTAGTCGTGTGGGTGGTGGCAATCCAGAATTGGGTATGATGATGGCACGGTATAACCGCCAAGCATTATTGGCATCCCTACAGCAGTACCGTCACCATATCGATGCAGCAATAGATATGATCGAACGGGAAGATTGGCAAGCTTTAGAAGAAAAGTTGGCTTCTACCCAACAAGCAAGATCATTATTTACAGAGTAATTGGAGTCAGGGAGCAGGGAACAGGGAGCAGAAGAAGATGTAGCTTATTTACCTGCAATCAGCTGTAATTTGAGTGCTACACTCCTTGCTTTTTACTTTTTATCGCAATGGACATATCGGTTAGAACAATATTGTTCTACTCAAAAACCATCAACTATCAACCATCAACTATCAACTATCAACTTTACCTTTTACTTGATTGACAGCTGCTCTTAAATTGCCTTGGTGTTCTGAGAGTAATTGAGAGCCTTCTGCCTTGGATAAATTAGTCCAATGCATCAACAGGGCTAATTTTACCCATTTACCACTGCGTTCCAATAAAAACCCTGCTGCTTCTCGACTTAAACCAGTCAAGTCCTGTAAGATGCCCAAGGCGCGATCGCGGAGTTTATGATTTGTGACTGCCACATCCACCATGCGATTGCCATAAACCTTGCCTAGACGTACCATCACGCAAGTAGAGAGGATATTTAAAGCCAATTTTGTCACCGTACCAGCTTTCAAGCGGGTAGAACCAGCCAATATTTCTGGTCCAGTTAACAGGCGAATATCCACATCAGTTTCACAAGATACCTGGGAACTAGGTACACAAGCCATAAAAATAGTGGCTGCGCCCCTTTGACGGGCTGCTTGTAAAGCACCGTGGACAAAAGGAGTTGTCCCTCCAGCAGTAATCCCTACTACCACATCTAACTGGGTAATATGCCGTTGAGCGATCGCTTCAGCTCCATCCTCAGCCCGATCCTCTAAATCTTCCGAACTACGTACCAGCGCCCCAGCACCCCCAGCAATAATCCCCTGTACCAACTCTGGAGGGGTACAAAAAGTCGGCGGACACTCAGCAGCATCTAATACACCTAATCTCCCAGAAGTTCCGGCACCAACATAAAACAAACGTCCACCTTGGCGTAGGTGTTCAGCAGTAATGTCTATTGCCTTTGCCAACTCATTTTTAGCCCCAGCAACTGCCGCTAAAGCCTTTTGGTCTTCACTATTAAATAATTCTACTAATTCCAGGGAAGGGAGCTGATCCAGATTGAGACTATTGGGATTAATTTGCTCAGTTAAAAGATGTCCGCGTGACTGTAAATTTGCCATTTTCCAAAATCTAAAATCTAAAATCCAAAATGGTATTACACCTCAAATGGTTTTCAGGGGTTTTTTGATCAGCCATTGGTTGATTAATCTGGGATTTTCCGTCAATCCCCAGCCTGTCTTGAGAGTTACAAATATATCAAAAAGAGAATAATTTATTATAATAGTCCTTCTAGCTTGCGACGAATACTATCCAATTCAGCATCAGACATTTCCTGTTCCGTTGATGCTTCAGTATTAATCTGCTTTTCTTGGTTTTCTGTTTGCCAGTCAGTTTCTTCTACATTGAGTTCTGGAGGCAAAACTAATGATTGATCATTGGCTGGGATCAATTCATACTCATAACCAGCGCCTTGACAAAATTCCTTAATTTCCTCATCATCAATTTCTTCTACCGAAGGGCTGGGAAAATCCTGAGCTTCTAGTTGTAGGGCAAAACGGGTAGCATCATCTTCAGATTCAAACATGAGAATTTTGTTGCGACCACCTTCCCGAATTGTGTGAATCCCTTCATTTTCACTACCGGCATTGAACAATAACACAAAAACACGCATGAGGGCAATCATCCATCCTTAGTAATTATCTAGTTAATTTATTAATCTTAAAAGTTTATTGGTTGAACTCCTTGGACAGTAGCAGAAAAACAATCATCCTACTTATCTATATGTTGTACATGTTGCATTAAATTTGGGGTGAGAACAATTTGCATTTTTTCAAGTGACTTTATATATTGTCATACGAATCACATTATTTTGTGGTCGCTCTATGACACACATATTTCTTAACAGTTCCATTATATTTTTAAGTAATCAGTAGAAAAAAACAGCATAGGTGTAATTTAGGGTTTTTCATACAGATAACTCAATCACGCCACCGGAATAATCTCTTTATTACAGCTATTTTCTCAAATAAGCAAACAAATCATGACTAATTTTTGGATTTTTCCCTCTGTCAACTGCCAAAATTACTAATATCTCACAAGACATATCAAATCACAAATCTTAAAATTATAAATTGGTTTGTACCTACCAGGATGTTTGGATAATTAATATGGTGTTGAATTAATTCGGTAAGCATATTCCCATCTTCCATACAAGTGGTTGTAGCCTAATGAGAAGAAATTTGCCAACAGGAAACAGATTTAACAGTCAACTATATAAAATCCGATGAATAAATCTTTCCCTCAGGATACTCAGCCTGCCAACAAAAAGCGCAAACCATCATGGTTAAAATTCCTTAGGCGCGGTGGTATTGCTTTGGGAGTGATGCTTCCCATTGGACTAGGGGTTGGTACTTGGCGGTTATGGATATTTATGCAGCAAGATTTAGCTCCCCTAGCAGAGAAAAGTCTCACCACTACACTCAACCGTCCTGTCAAAATAGGGAAAGTTAAAGATTTTTCCCTCCTAGGAGTGAGATTTGCAGCATCAGCGATTCCTGCTACTGCCACGGATCCAGATTGGGTAACAATAGATGGGGTGGAAGTGGGTTTTGATATCTGGAAATTACTATTGCAACGTCAATTAAAGCTGGATGTAACTTTGGTAAATCCCGATATTTACATTCAGCAAGATGCTCAAGGCAGCTGGGTGAGTACAACTTTAGCTGACTCTGGTGAAGGTGGAGCAATTAAAACAGATTTGGACAATCTGCGGATTCGTAATGGCAAATTGGTTTTAGTACCTCATCAAGTTGGCTCCCCACGGGCAATTTCGCCCACAACCAAGAATGAAAATACCTCTGACCAACTCCCAACTCCCCATTCTCAAGCTAATAAAGGGAAGAAAAATAATCCCTTTACCTCTTCTATTCTCTCAAATTCCTCCATCGAATTTTCTCAACTCAATGGTTCTGCTCAACTGCGGGAAAACAATCAACTGATTATGTTTCAAGTGGGGGGAGAGTCGGGTAAAGGAGGAAATATTAATCTGTGGGGGGAAGTACGTCCCAAAAACCTAGCCGCTAGTTTGCAGATGCAAGCAGAGGATTTATTGGCTCCAGAGGTCTCGAAATTGGTTCCATTACCCTTCAATTTCCAGACTGGTAGAGCTAAAGGTAATTTAAAAATCCAGTTGATACCCCAGGAACAACCCTTATTATTTGGCAACTTGGCTGTACAAGGGTTAACAGTGCAACTACCCCAAGTCCCCCAAACATTTAATAAAGCTAGGGGAAATATCAGCTTTCAGGGGATGGAGGTGAAACTAGAAAATGTAGTCACCAATTATGGCAAAATTCCCTTGGTTGCCAATGGCATCATCGATAGACAAACTGGTTATCAGCTGGTGGGAAAGGTGAAGGGTGTTAACTTACCCCAGGCTTTAGACACTCTACAAGTAAAATCTCCCATACCCGTAACGGGGAAAGTTAAAGCAGATGTCCGGGTTGGGGGTGCGATCGAAAAACCAATTATTTCTGGTACAGTCAGCACTATTAAACCGGCTCGCGTTGATCAAGTTGATTTTCACAAAATAGGCGGTAAGTTTGATTATTTTACCAGTACTGGTTTAATTTCTATCCGAGATATCCAAGGTAAAACAAAGGTAGGAGGGGAGGTAACTGGTGGGGGTATCCTGCAATTGGGGGAAAAACCTAGCCTGAATTTTCGCTTCACAGGCAAGAATCTTCCAGGAGATAGTTTAGCTCAGACTTATAATGCTAAACCACCATTGCAAATTGGTAATATTGCTGCAACTGCAGTATTAACAGGCACTCCCACAAATTTTCAGACCTTTGTGAAATGGCAAGCACCCCAAGCTACTTATCCCGCCACAGGAGAAACCATTGTTTACCCAGATCAAACCGTTGCTTTCCGCAATGTAGAATTAGCAATGGCTGGTGGTAAGGTTGTGGCTGCTGGGACTTGGGATCAGAAGAATTGGTATACAGTGGCACAAGCTAATGGGGTTCAGCTAGAACCTTTTGTCCCCCAAGAACAATTGCAAAATGTCTCCCTCAATGGAGCTAATTTTAATGGTCGTTTAATTGTTTCCGGTAGTTCCGCACCATTCAAAATAAGTAAAATTGATACTCAAAAAGGTGAGGTGAACATCGGTGGTGGTAAGGTAGCTGTATCGAAGATTCGCTGGGGTGATAAAAATTTTGCTGTTCAATTGCTGGCTAATGGTGTCCGGCTGGGGCAAATATTGCCAGACTCCCATCCAGCTTTAGCAAATCCCTTGGCAGGTAAGTTTGAAATTGTTGGTAGTAGGGATAATTTTAGCCCCAAAACAATGAAAGGGGTTGGTAATGGCATATTAAATATTGGCGGTGGTACTGTTGCAGTCAACAATATCCAGCTAGCATCAGGTTTGTATACAGCCCAACTGCAAGTAAATCAAGTCCCGTTACAACAATTGTCAGAAGTACCAGAGTTGTTCCAGGGAAAAGTTGTGGGTAAGTTTAATGTGGCTGGCTCCGTAGATTCATTTCAACTGGCAGATATTCAAGCCACTGGTGATGCCAGACTGAATGTTGCTGGGGGTATAGCTACTGCTAATAATATTCAATTAAAAAATGGTCGCTACCAAGCCGCAGTTACAGCCAAGGGTCTTGCTGCTCAAAAATTCAACGAACAGTTACGGGGTAAGTTGGATAGTCAGTTCCAAGTTGCTGGCACAGTGGATAATTTTAGTTTAGCCAATATGCGTGCTGTGGGTGAAGCGAGTTTATCCCAAGGTATTGCTGTTGTGAAACAACCATTGTCAGGGCTGGTGGAATGGACAGGAGAGAGATTAATTGTCAAACGAGCAACAGCCCCTGGTTTGCAAGCTAGTGGTTATATCCTGGCTCAAGTCAAGGATGTGGAAGCACCGGAAATTACGGATTTAAATCTGAATGTAGATCTGAAAAATTACAACCTGAACCAACTCTTGTTAAATCTTCCCCAAGGCATGACTTTAGCCGGGAAGACAGACTTTAAAGGTAAAATCACTGGTAAACCGGCTACACCCAATATGCAAGGGCAACTGGCACTCAAAAATTTAAAGGTCAATCAGTGGGGATTTGAGTCGCAATTAGGGGGGAATCTAAAATCAAATCCCAGTGGTGGTTTAAATGTAGATGTAAGTGGTTCCAGAGATAAAATTGCTTTTAATCTCGACTCCAATGGTAATCCTCAAGCTTTTGACATTAAATGGCAAGACTCCTTAGCTTCCGGACAAACCCAAGGGGATAAATTAGCTGTCAAACTCAAAGATATTCCCCTCCAAGAAATTGGTATACAATTACCAACTAAAAATCCATTAGTTGCAGGGGTTTTGGTGGGCAAATTAACCGGAGACTTCCTCATCAACCAGCAAACCTGGGCAACTTCCGGAGAACTAGCGATCGCTAACCCCAAAGTTGGTACCATCAAAGGCGATCGCTTACAAGCTAAGTTTAATTACGCCAATGGGACAACCATACTCAAGAGTAGTGAATTAATCAAAGGTAATAGTAAATACGCTTTTGCTGGTAATATTACTCAAACACCTGGGTTACCCAAAATTAAAGGCAAAGCAACCATCGAAGGAGGACAAATTCAAGATGTCCTCAGCGCCCTGCAATTATTTGAAATCCAAGACTTGCAAAGGGGAATGGCTGCACCAAATTATGGCACTGCTGATGACTTAAAAACCCAACCTGTGGGCATCCCAGAATTACCTGTATTAACCCAAATTCAACGTTTTTACGAGATTCTGGCACTCCTAGAGAAACAGCGACAAACACGTCAAGAGTCAGAATTAATACCTCAACTAGCCGACTTAACCGGAATATTCAATGGCGAAGTCGCAGTTGATACCACAAAGGATATAGCAGTTGATTTTAAGCTCAAAGGTGAAAATTTCGTCTGGGGTGACAAAAATTTTGGTTCTACTTATAATGCCGATCAAGTAATTGCCGAAGGTAGCTTTCAAAATGGAGATTTGAGGTTACTACCATTACGTATAGAGTCAAAAGACGGATTTATTGCATTTTCGGGAAACATTGGTGGTAAGGAGCAAAACGGCAAATTAGAGGTGGGGAATTTTCCTCTAGAAGTATTGAGCAAATATACCCAATTGCCCATAGATATAGCCGGAAATCTAAATACCACAGCAGTTTTATCAGGTAGTATTGCCAATCCCCAAGCCAGAGGAACAATTTCTGTCACTAATGGAGCTATCAATCAGAAACCAGTTAAATTAGCTGATGCCAGCTTTAATTATACAGATGGACGTTTAAGTTTTGGTAGCACAGTACAAGTTAGTGAAACAGAACCAGTAAATATCATTGGCAGTATTCCCTATGCCTTACCTTTTAATGGCATTGTTCCAGATAATAATGAAATCGATTTAGATATACAAGTAAAAAATGAGGGATTAGGTTTATTAAATTTATTTACTGACCAAATAGCCTTTGAAAATGGTCAAGGAGAAATAGACATTAAAGTTGGTGGAACTTTACAAGCTCCTTATTTAAATGGCACTGCCACCCTTAATGATGCCACATTTTCAGCCCGGACTTTGCCCGGAAATTTGACACAAGTTGCAGGAGAAATAAATTTTGATTTTGACCGGATTATAGTTAAAAATCTGCAAGGAAACTATAGCCGGGGTAAAGTAGAGGCTCAAGGACAAATTCCCATTACCAGGAACTTACCCACACAAATAGATAATCCTCTGACAGTTAGTTTAGAGCAATTATTATTGAACCTGAAAGGACTTTATCAAGGAAATGCTAGTGGTAAATTACAAATTACTGGCGCTGTCCTCAAGCCAACTCTCAGTGGTAATATAAATTTAACTAATGGTCAGGTGGTGCTATCAGAAACTACCGATGCCAGTCAGACCAAGAAAAATGGGCAACAGGCAAAGCAAATACGACGAATTAAAGCATCCAAGCAGAATAATCCAGAGGTAGATAACGCAATTGTCAGGTTTGAGGATTTACAGTTAGATTTAGGAAAAAACATTGAAATCAACCGTCCAGCAATTTTCAACTTCCTAGCTACCGGAAGCCTTAACCTCAACGGCTCCCTGGGTAATCCATTACCAAATGGAACGATTCAATTAAAAAAAGGTAGTGTTAATTTATTTACAACTCAATTAAAATTAACTCGCGGCTATAAGCATCAGGCGGTATTTACTGAAGATGAAGGTTTAAATCCATATTTAGATATTCGTCTATTTGCCAAAGTTTTAGATGTGATTCAAAGTACAGACTTTAATAAGCCCAATGCCGGTGGTTTAGCAGCATTAGAAACAGTACGGGTAGAAGCTAGTGTCCAAGGACCATCCGATACTCTGAATGAGAATTTAATCCTCACCAGTACTCCAGCACGCACGGAAACAGAAATTGTGGCTTTATTGGGCAGTGGAATCGGTCAAAATCAGCAAAACAATGATAGTACTTTAGCGTTGATTAATATTGCTGGTTCGGCGGTGTTTAATAATTTCCAGCGATCTTTTAATCAAATTGGTAATACTTTTGGCTTAAGTGAATTGCGTATATTCCCCACGGTAATTTCTGAAAATGCTCGGGCTGGTAGAAGAAGTACTTCTAGTTTGGAATTAGCAGCAGAAGCTGGAGTTGATATTACTTCCAGAATTTCCGCTTCTAGTATTAAAATTTTAACCACTGACGATCCCATGCAGTGGGGTATAAATTATCGGATAAATGATGAGTTTCGTTTACGTGGTTCTACTAACTTCTTGGATGATAATCGTGCTGTATTGGAGTATCAGAGGCGGTTTTAACAGTTATCAGTTATCAGTTATCAGTTGCATAGTGATACATTATTTATCTTTGGGTTTAAGTCCCCCACCAACGCCTTGATAACTGTGCCTCCTGCAGAGGAGCTGCGCTAACACTGTTCACTGATTTAATTTGGGGAGGAGATAAAAAATAACCAATTGCTGGGAATGCAGGAAAGAAAAGCAAGTAAGTAAGCCGGCGTAAAAAATTAAAGATATGTCATTGCGAGTGGAACGAAGTGAAACGAAGCAATCGCAAGGGTTTTATTAACTTTACATTCTGTTACATAGCTATGTTTATTTGTGCCGACTTACTTAGTTCAAGTTTTGAAATGGTTTAAAACACTTGCATTGACAATTTTTTGGATGATAAAAATGTCAACAATAGGGGTGAAACCGTTAAGACTTCCCTACTCCCACCAAAAAACTTTTTCAGCAAACCCTCAATATAGACACGAGAATAGGATTTGGGAGATTATACAACAGTAAAAACAGTTGAGTAACTAAATATGACTGCTGCTGTCAAAACATCTCCTAGTCTTGCTTCTCGGATGATAAATGGAATATTGGCAATTAAACCCCTAGCCAACTTCGCCAAGCACCAAGCCAGACAAATGATCATTAAACGTGCGGAAAAAATTGGTGTACCTTGGACTCAAGAAGTAGAGAAACTGAAACAGCGAGATTGGGAAAGTGATTTCGCCCAAGTCCACAATCCTCAGATATCTTACCCTGAATATTATCTGCAACCCTTCCATGCCTATGAAAAAGGGAATCTTTGCTGGGAAGCAGCCTTAGAGGTTGAATTTGCAGCCAAAGCAGTTCATGCCAAAATTTGGCAAGGAGCAGGGGTAGAGGGTGATTCCCAATTGCGCCAGAGCTATCATGATATTCTCAAGGCACAAATTCCCCATACGCCTCAAGATATCATGGATTTAGGATGCAGTGTGGGTCTGAGTACCTTTGCCCTGCAACCCGTTTATCCCCAAGCAAAAATCACTGGTGTTGATTTATGCCCTTATTTTTTAGCTATTGCCCATTACCGTTCCCAACAGCGACAAGCTAATATAAATTGGGTTCATGCTGCGGGTGAGTCAACTGGGATTGCAGATAATTCATTTGATTTAGTATCTATGTTTTTAATTTGCCATGAACTACCCCAGTCAGCAACTAGAGAGATTTTTACTGAAGTGCGACGTTTACTGCGCCCAGGTGGACATTTGACAATCATGGACATGAATCCCCAAGCAGAAGCATACAAGAAAATGCCTCCTTATGTATTAACACTCTTAAAAAGTACTGAGCCTTATATGGATGAATACTTTACCTTAGATATGACACAAACATTGATGGAAACTGGATTTCATCCTCCTGCCATTATTCCCAATAGCCCTCGTCACCGTACCATAATTGCTCGGGTTCGTGATTGATTTATCTTTAATGCTGTGGGCAGTGATACCACCAGTATTATTACTCCTCGTTTACCATTACCGTGTTACCACTGCCCCTTCTTTATTACAATTGTTTCTGTTTTTTCTGTTTGGGTTTATTGCTGGTTCATTTGCAGATTTTTTTGGACAGGTGTTTGACAATGTTGCTGGGGTGATAATTAATGAAAAACAAATCCAGCCATCTTTACCAGGGGAAATTTTCCGACAACTACTCCAAGTTGCACCCATCGCAGAAGGTTGTAAATTAGCTGCTGTTGTTATTCCTCTTCAACTTCTGCAAATCCAGTCTAGACTCTGTATCAGTAGTATTTTTTTGTTTGCCATTGCCACTGGTTTGGGGTTTACTGCTCAAGAGAACTTGATATATCTGTTTAGTGGTACAGTATCGGCTTTGGAGCGATTGCTTTTCACACCGGTTCAGGCTATATTATCTGCTCCTTGGGGTTATGCTTTAGGCATGTCTATTTGCTTGAAGATTCGTTCCCATAGATACACTCAAAGTGTTACCGTTGCTTGGCTAATGGCTGTAGCTTATCATGCCCTGGTGAATGTGTTATCAGCATCTGGTTCTAGGGGTATTTTCGACTATGCTTTATTCCCTTTGCTGTTGTGGCTGTTTTGGCAAATGGAGCAGTTACTGAGAAGGGTACAAACTAAGTACCCCATAAATATCATTTCTGGGAATACAACTGAGGAACGTTATTGGCAAATAGCTTTGATGGTTTTGGCTTTTTTCTTCGGTGGAAATGCTATTTTCGGGTTATTTAACCTAGCAAAAACTCTACGTCCTTTGGGTATGGAAAAAGTTTTTTCTGCTGGTTTTTTCTTACCAACCTTGAGTCAATTATTGGTTAATTTGCTTTTAGGTGTTTTGGGGTGGGGAATTTTTCGTTATTTACG